>Ga0172379_10004554_pt1 | contig 20318 bp, 18 predicted proteins | sample GrowelOW334metaG_FD_119756 | JGI IMG/M metagenome (GOLD analysis project Ga0172379, IMG submission 119756) | Groundwater microbial communities from an aquifer near a municipal landfill in Southern Ontario, Canada - Groundwater well OW334 metaG | ecosystem: Environmental > Aquatic > Deep...
CCATGATCCTGCCGAAAAATACGGCATCCGGCATTACCGCGCGCATCAAAGTCCTCGCAAACTTGAAATTGGACGAAAAACGCCTCCCTCAGGACGGACGGTTCAAAATACAAACTTCCACCAATGCTGTCGCTTTCCGCGTTTCCGTTTTGCCCACGTATTACGGTGAAAAAACCGTCATGCGTCTCCTCAAAGAAGGTGGAGGCGGTTTCTCTTTGGAAGGACTCGGTTTCCACGGCGAAGGGTTGGAGAGAATACACGCCGCGACAAGGCAAAAAACGGGAATGATTCTCGTAACCGGACCGACGGGATCGGGAAAATCCACCACGCTCTATACGGTGCTTGACCTGCTCAATACGCCGGAAGTGAATATTTCAACGATTGAAGATCCGGTGGAATATCAGATGCCGAGGGTCAATCAATCGCAGGTTCGTCCGGATATCGGCTTTACTTTTTCGGAAGGCATCCGCACCCTTGTCCGCCAAGACCCCGACATTATCATGGTCGGAGAAATTCGCGATCACGAAACGGCATCGCTCGCGGTCAACGCCGCCCTTACGGGGCACTTGGTTCTCTCCACGCTTCACACCAACTCGGCGGCCGGAGCCGTTCCTCGCCTTATAGATATGGAAGTGGAACCGTTCCTCCTTACTTCCACCATCAACGTCGTCGTCGCTCAGCGTCTGGTTCGGCGATTGTGCGGAGCCAAAGAAAAATATTTGCCGTCCAAAGGAGAACTCGCTTCGCTCGCAAAAAGCATTGATATGGAGAGGGTGCTCGGCTTTTTGAAGGAGGAAAAAATAATAAAAGCCAATCAAGATTGGGACAGCATATCTTTTTACAAAGCGAAAAAAAGCCAAGAATGCGAAAGCGGATATGCCGGCCGCGTTATCATCCACGAAATACTGAAAATGACCCCGACCATCAAGGAAATCATTTTGCGAGGCGGATCGTCCGACGAAATTGAAAAACAGGCAAAGAAAGAGGGAATGATGTCCATGATAGAAGACGGACTTTTCAAAGCGGCGCAAGGCCTGACGACCGTGGAAGAAGTATTGCGCGTTATATCCGAATAAAAGATACCAATATACGTCCGCCAGCCGGCGGAGGGTACGAATATACAAATGGCAACGAATACGACGATGGCGCCGTTACTGTATAGAATGATATAAAAGCAAAAATTATCAATACATTTAAAATAAACGAATAAACGCATGAAGAAAAGGTTTTTGGAATTGCCGATTCGCCATAGGATATTTTTTGCAACGGTTGCGTTTGCCGTTCTTTCAGCTTGCGTTTTCGCGGGAACTTTTTATGCAAAAAAAGCTTTTACTTCGCCCGCGCCTTCTTTTCCCGCTGATTTTCGCATGCCGACCGATCCGTTTCAGATGAAAGGAGAAACCTCCGGAATCGGCACGCATTTTGCGATTACCGACAGCGAATATCTGAACATTACGCTTGATAGCACGGAAACCGTTGACATTAAACTTACCTCTATTCCGAAAGTCATAACGATGATGATTGAGGCAACCACCACTGTTGCAACAACCCAAATCACACTCTCCGGCTTGCTCAAAACCGCCACCTACTACAAATACGAAGACGATTATCATAATCTTACACAATTCACATCAGACAATAACGGAGCGTATTCCTACACGCAAGATATAAGCGTCCGCCATTTCGTCTTCATCCAAACGAGAAAAAGCACAAAATTCATCGCCGACAACGAAACCGGAGGCGATTGTGCAACGATAGGCAACTGGAACACAGAAACAAAAACCTGCACGCTCACCCAAGACCTTACCGAAACCGTACAAATAGACAGCGATGGGATTACGTTTGACGGCAATGGACATAAAATAGTAATCACGCCGGAATATACCGTTAACGGCGTATATACTTACGAAAAAACGGGAGTAACAATAAAGAATCTTGTCGTTAATAACTCTGAGACGGGTATTTTTCTCAATCAAAGCGATCACAGCATCATATTTGGCAACACACTTATCGGCAACGCCCTTGGTATTTCTGTTGTTAACGGCGACAACAACACCATTGAACGCAATATTGCCAACGGAAATTTTTTTGCCGGGATTGTTGTTTGGGGTTCGTCCGATAACAGGATTCTTGATAATACGGCGCAAGAAAATGATTTTTCTGATTTTGATCTCATGGGGGCTTATAACAATCCGGCGTTGTGCAACAACACAATAACCGGCAACATTGGCTCGGGCAACCGCCCCATCGGATTTTTCAATTCCTCGGCAATTTTAAATGGCGATATATTCTCCGAACTCATTCTCTGTAACGCGGATAATTCCGAATTGCGAAATGTGTCAGTTAAGAGTTCGCCTGACAAGAATAATGCCGGGTTCTTTGTGTTTTATACCGACCATTCAAATTTCACCGACATCACATTTAATGATAGCGCTTTCGGTATGGTAGTAAGCAAATCAAATTTCAATAATTTCAACAACATTACCGTTGAAAATGTTCCCAACGCCGTTTCTTTTACAGATTCCGATTCAAACATCATAAAAAATCTTTCAACGCCTAACGCGCCTAACGAGTATGCGGGCATTTTGTTATCAAGGGCAAATGATAACGAATTTGACAACGCAATGCAAAGTGAAAATTTGTTCTATGTCGGTCTTTTTGAAAGTAATTCCAACATCATTCATAATTTCACCATATCTTGCTATATACACGGTACGGATAATTTGATTTACAATAACAATATTCTTCGCGATTCGTGTCAAGTTGAAGGAACAGGCAATTCCTTCAATCTCCCGAAACCGATTGGTGGGAACTACTGGAGCGATTATCACACACCAGTGCAAGGGTGCAACGATGCGAACAATGACGGTTTTTGCGATGCGCCGTATATTCTCGGTAATACCCAAGACAATCTCCCGTGGACAAGACAAGACGGGTGGAAAGTTACAACAACCCCTCCAACCCTCACCCTTGCCACCACCACCGAGGACGATTTCATCCAAGACGAAAAAGGTGTTGCGGACAAAACGAATTTTACTTTCAGTGTTGTGTATACCGATCCGTCCGGCGCGACCACTTCGCCTCAAATTCGGCTCGCGCTTGACGGCCCCAACGGCACAAGTTCGCTTTCCGTAAGGCGCGACATGTCCACCACCACCCCGATAGAACTCCACGACGGCGATTTTACGAACGGCGAGCTGTTTGCACGAACGCTCGCGTTTCCGAAAGGAACGTATTTGTACCATTACGAAGCGAACGGCGGAGCGCAAAGGTTTCCGAGTCCGCCGGCTGGCGGAGGCGAGCTGACATTTACGACAGGGTACAGCAACGTGGCGTTTCTGCCGGGGATTATGGGGAGTCGGTTGTATGATGAATATGGGAAGAAACAATGGGAACCGGACAATGTCACGCAATTGCCGAATATATTTTTGAATGAAAACGGAATTCCGAATAATCTCCTTGTTTCAACCAAAGACATTATTAATGAAACATATTATCGTACGGATGATTGGCCCGGAACAAATACGTACAAAACCTTTCAAACATTTATGAATGACGAAGTTGTTGGAAACGGCATTATTAAAGAATGGGAAGCTCTTCCGTATGACTGGCGGCTGGATTTTGATTTCATTCTTCTTTATGGAAACAAGAACGGGGAAAATATTTGGTACACGTTTGCAACGGAAACCCCGTACATTTTACAAGAAATGCGAAGATTGGCGGACACATCGGATACGGGAAAGGTTACGATAATAGCCCACAGTATGGGCGGACTTATCGCGAAGGATATACTGGTCCAAGTAAAAGATCAAGATCACCAATATCACGACCTTGCAAGCAAGGTGGACCGTCTGATAATGGTGGCAACTCCTCAAGAAGGTTCCGTAAAAGCGGTAATGAACTCTCTTCACGGAATATCTGAAAATGTTCTCATTGGTTCTTCCACTCGCGTTTTTGCCGAGAATATGCCGTCCGCTTACGCGCTTTTCCCCACCGACAGATATTTTTCCCATGTTTTTGAACCGCCCATTTCGTTTGATGATTCAAGCCGCGCCTCCGCATACAGAACGCGTTATGGTAGCTCAATCTACAATCCGGCGGAACTTCGCGAATTTGTACTCGGAGCCGAAGGAAGACCGAAACCCGAGGCATTAAATATATACGAGCCGAACATTCTCAATGATGTTTTGTATGATAAGGCAAGAGAAACGCAATCTCTGATTGATTCATTTACGCCCGACATGAATGATGACGGAAAATCCGATATTGAAGTGATTCAAATCGCGGGGTGGGGTCTTGATACTCCAAAAACCATTAAATATGTTGATACGTATAAATGTATTGATACGGGGGTCGGGTCGTGCGTTCAAACTCGCGGGCTGTACCCCATTTTGGATATGACGACCGACGGCGATGAAACGGTGCTTATTCCTTCCGCTCTTGATATGGCGACGGACATGGAGGGGGTGGAGAGGTGGTGGGTGAATTTGGCGAAACACAATGGGTGGTGGCAGTTTAATAGAAATAGAAGTCATGCGAGTATTTTGGAAACCGAAGATATTCAGAGATTTCTAAAAAATATTATTCAGGGCAGTAGAATAGATGATGAAATAGGTGATATTATTAAAGATATTAAACCGATAGACCCGGACACTTCCAACCGCCTCCGATTCCGTCTGGATTCTCCGGCATCGCTTGATATGTATGATACCGAAGGACGACACACGGGAATTATTCCGTCTCCCGTTCCAAACTCAGATCTGCAATATTACGAAAATAATATTCCCGACGGTTACTATCTGGAATTCGGCGGAAGCAAATATTCCGGCGTATCAACGGTAGCGACCACTACCCTTAAACTCGTCGGACAAACCACGGGAACAATCTCGCTCACGATAGAAGAAGTCGCGGGAGATAATTCCGCAATCGCATCTTCAACGTACGCCAATATCCCGATACGTCAAGGTACCAGGATTGATATGGATATCCAAAACGTGAAAACGGCATCTCCTTTAAGGGTGGATTTGAACGGCGACGGCACCATTGATTTTTCAATCAAGCCGAATGAAACGAAAGAGCCCATAGTCTACTTAAAACAAATTCGCGCGTTCATTGAAACGATGCAATTTAAAAACAAGGGAATAAAAACGGCTTATCTTGCGCAAGTATCCGCAATGGAAAAAATGCTGTCCAAAAAGCAAAAAATGCCGGTACTTGCAATGATAAAAGCGATTGAACTTGAAAGTAAAATTCACATAAAAACGAAACTGATTGGTTCTGCGGAAGGTGAAACGTTAATTTTTATGTTTGAAAGATTAAAAGAGGTGATAATTAAATAAATTATTTATGAATTATAGAAAAAAAACTATTGCTATTTTTGTTACTATCGGACTTTTTTCGTTATTAAGTATTATTCCATTTGCACCTCACTGGCTAGGAATTTGTGAGAGTTTTGTGGATTATGATTGTAAAGATAAATTCAAGGCGTTTAAAATGGTTAGCGCAATCATTTTGTTTTTTTCACCCATTATAATACTCGGCACCCTTTTGACTTTTCTCCGAACAAAATCAAAAGAATCGTTTCAATTGTGGCAAAACTTTGCCGTTGTCTGGATCCCTCTTTCACTGCTTCTCATCGCCATCAGCCCCGCCCAATCCGATTGTTTCTTCGGCAGCGGTTTTATCTGCAACGGTTTTGACCGCGAAGGCATGATCTGGTTTACGGCCGGTATTTTCTTTATTGTTTCCCTCGCCATCATCGCGGTAAAATCATGGAAATTGAGAGGGAAGTAAAAAGTGAGAAAATTTTAATCAATGCAACAGGCATCAACATTACCAAAAATATCATCCGCAAATTTCAAGACCCCGAAAGTCCGATTTTTTCCGCGTGGCACTTCCGCCATACACAAAAAGAAACATTATAACACACATTTTACAAAACAATGGTGCCTGACCCCATTTTTGGAATACACAGAGGAACAAATTCCCAACAGTTATTACTGGCAGATCGGCGAAGGACAATACGGCGGAATGGGAGTGGAAGCGACGACTACCATCGTTCTTAAAGGAAAAGAAACCGGAACTTTTACCATAAACATTCAAGAAGTGAAGGGAGAAAATGTTGCCACCACAACGTGGTTTAGAAACATTCCCACAGGAACAAGCACAACAGCCACTGTTTTGGCGGGAGGTGGCACAACTTCCATGCTTTCCGTTGATTTTGACGGCAACGGAACAATAGACGCTGAACTCCCTCCAAATGACGGCGAAGTTATAAGCGACCCGCTTTCCTACCTCTCCCTTATGAAAAAAATGATTCTTTCATTTTCTCTCCAAAAACAAACGGAAAAACAGCTCTTGAACGATGTGAATCAAATTGAACGAGTCCTTGAGAAATTTATAAAATATGATGATAAAGAAAAAAAGAGTTTTGAGAAATTTACTCGAAAAATCCGAAATCAAAAACTTTGCGATAAATGGAGAGAGTGGAGAAAAAATCACCATAAGCATCATGATAAAAATGAAGATAAACTGCTACTTAATGCCATAGAAAATACAGAGAAAGATATTATGAAGTTTAGAAAACAAAAGAAAATATTCGCCGAGCAGGCTGATATATTGTTTACTCTACTTGGGGAATTAAAAATGTTGGTTAAATAAAATTTAAATTTATGAAATTCATTCAGTACAATAAAAATACTATCTTATTACTTGCTATTTCTTTTGGTATAACACTAGGTTCAATGTTTTTTTTGTGGTATATAAGTGCTCAATATTCCGAATGTTTTCCAATTAAAGACGGCATAAATTATATTGATTCAAGTTGCGTTCATTTTTACGATAACTATAAAAAAAATATTTTACCGATATTTATATCTTTTTTCTCTCTTTTTGCTGTCGCACTTGTTTTGTTATTTGCACGACAAGAATCCTTTGATGTGTGGAGAAAAAATGCAATCATCGCCTTTCCTTTGATGTTTATTTTTATTTGGTATTTTTCTCATACGGCAAATAACGCAACATTTGGTCCAAGTGATGATGTGTATATATATATTCTCGCCCCCCTTTTTGTAATAATTTCTTACCTAATTATTGGGATAAAATCATGGAAATTGCGAGGAAAATAAAACAGAAAAATCTTTTAACCAGTGCAACCGACAGCAACCGCAATGGAAAAAATGCTGTCCAAAAAGCAAAAAATGCCGATAATTGCGATGATAAAAGCGATTGAACTTGAAATTAAAATTCACATAAAAACGAAGCTGATTAGTTTGACGGAAGGCGAGACGTTAATTTTTATGCTTGAGAGATTAAAAGAATTAGTTAAAATATAAACTTATGAATTACAAATCAAAAAATGTAATTATTTGCACTTGTTCATTTATTCTTTCTTTGGTTGTTTGGGTGGGTTGTGAAGTGGCTTTTCAGGATTATTGTTATGATCACATAAACGATACATTCGCCGTCTTTGTTATGTTGTTCGCTCCGTTGACTTGCCTTTTCTCATTCATTCTTCTTTTTTTAAAGGAAGAATCGTTTCAATTGTGGCAAAACTTTGCCGTTGTCTGGATCCCTCTTTCACTGCTTCTTATTGTCATCAGCCCCGCACAGTCCGATTGTTTCTTCGGTAGCGGTTTTATTTGCAACGGTTTTGACCGCGAAGGCATGATCTGGTTTACGGCGGGTATCTTCTTCATCGTCTCACTCATCATTATCGCTGTAAAATCATGGAAATTGAGGGGGAAGTAAAACAGAAGAATTTTTTAGTCAATGCAACCCACATCAACATTACAGAAAATATCCAACCAAAAATTTCAGACAAACAACGTCCGAGTTTTTCCGCGCGGCACTTCCGCCATACACAAAAAGAAACATTATAACACGCATTTTGCAAAAGAATCGTACCTGACCCCATTTTCCATTTTCATCGCGTAATCGTTCGCATTCGTATTCATTCGTATATTCGTACCCATTTGTATATTAGTATTTATATTTGTATGCCAACTTTTAATTACAAAGCAAAAACCAATGAGGGTCGTCTTGTTGAAGATCTCATGGAGGCGAAGGACAAGACCGATCTGGTTAAAGCGCTTCGGGAAAAAGGCCTCACGGTTATTTTTGCGAAAGAGTTTTCGGAAACGAAATTTGATTTTGAAAAACTCAATCTCCTTTTTGCCCGCGTAAAATTGCACGAAAAAATAATTTTTACGCGCAACTTAAGAGCCATGCTCTCATCGGGCATCGCCCTTTCGCGCGCCTTGGAAATTTTGGAGAAGCAAACGGTGAATCTTAAACTCAAAAAGGTCATTAACGCGCTTGGGGCGGGCATAGAGAGCGGAGAAGCTTTTTCCGCATCGCTTAAAAAATATCCGGAAGTGTTTTCTTCTCTTTTTGTCGCCATGGTTCGCGCGGGAGAAGAATCGGGAAAACTCGTTGAGGCGCTTGACGTCGTGGGGAAACAATTGGAACAAGGTTATACTCTCAGGAAGAAAGTGAAGAGCGCCATGATGTATCCGACTATCGTGCTTTTCGCAATGATTATTATCGGCATTATCATGTTCATCTATGTCGTCCCGACGCTTACTTCCACTTTCAAGGAATTCAATATGGAACTTCCGATGAGCACGAAAATCATCATGGGAATCAGTGATTTTCTCGTCGCCAATACCGTGCTGGCTCTTTCCCTCATCGCCGCCGCATTTATCGCTATTTTTCTCGGATTGCGCACGGAAACGGGCAAAAGGATTTCCGACTTTGTTTCGCTTCACCTGCCGATTATTTCTCCCATTGTGAAAGAATATAACGCGGCGCAGACGACGCGGACGCTCTCGTCTCTTTTTTCTTCCGGCGTATCGGTGGTGGAGGCGCTTTCAATAACGGAAGACGTTATGCAGAATTCCTATTACAAGACGGTGCTGTCAAAAGCGAAAGATGTCGTTCAAAAAGGAGTTCCGCTTTCCTCGGTGTTTATGGACAATCAGGATATTTATCCGCTTCTCGTCGGCGAGATGATGCAAGTCGGCGAGGAAACGGGCAAACTCTCGGATATGCTGGAAAAAATCGCCGTCTTTTTTGAAGAGGAAGTTTCCACCGTCACGAAAGACCTTTCCACTGTTATTGAGCCGATTCTCATGCTCTTCATCGCGAGCGGCGTCGGTTTTTTCGCCATTTCAATGATTTCGCCGATGTATAAATTAACGGCAAGTATTTAATATGCATTTAAAAGAACGCGTCAAAACAAAAGGGTTTTCAATCATTGAGGCACTGCTCGGCATTTTTCTTTTTGTGACCGCCTTTGTTGCGCTGTACGGAGTGCTTGCCTCTTCCCTCGCCACCGTCGCGCAGAACAAAGCGCGGCTCGGCGCCGTAGCTCTTGTCAACGAACAAATTGAATATATGCGCAGTTTGCCGTTTGGAAGCGTTGGGGTGGTGTCGGGCAATCCTTCCGGCGCAATACTTCCGGTTGAATCCGGGGCGACGGTTAATCTTAACGGTATTCAATACACGAGAAGAAATGTCATATTTTGGGTGGATGATCCGGCGGACGGTCTGTCAACAGACGATCCTCCCGATTCAATTCCCACCGATTACAAACAAGTGAAAGTGGATGTTTCTTGGAATTACAGAGGGTTGCCGTATCACTTTTTTTCCGTAACCAACATCGCGCCCAAGGGGATGGAAACGGATATTCCGGGGGGTGTTTTTAAGTTCACCGTTTTTAACTCATCCGGACCGGTGCAAGGAGCAAATATACATATTTACAAACCCGGAACGCCTATACCTTTGTACGATGTAGACCGTCTTACGAACTCCACCGGCATATGGTATGAAAACGGTGTTCCGCCCGGAACGGATTATGAAATCACCGTTACCAAATCGGGATACAACACCGCCAGAACGTATGCCGTTTCCGCGGGGCTTGACACTCCGGATCCGGGTCATTTCACCTCTATAGACAACGAGGTGAATCCGATGAGTTTTCAGATAGATAAAGTGGGTGCTCTCAATCTTTATTTTTTCAATACTCCGGCGGACGAAACGTGGAGCGATTCTTTCTTGAATGCGGCAAAACTCGCCACGCTTTCCTCCATGGAAACGTCCGGCGGGAATCTTGTTCTCACCAATACGGGCGGTGTTTATGACACGAGCGGTTACGCAAGAAGCGAGTGGATTACGCCGACGGATTTCTACCGATGGAAAGAATTGTCGTGGAATGCCGTCAGGCCGGCCGGTACCGATTATCTCATTCGCCTTTATTATAATAACGGCGGCAGTGCGACTCTTGTGCCTGATGCCGTTTTACCCGGAAACGCCGCGGGATTTTCAGATTCACCGATAGATATATCCGGTCTTGATAACAGTTATTCCACACTTCGGGTGGGTGTTACGGCGAATACATCCGACACGGCGGAAACCCCCTCAATCTCCGATTGGCAGGTTGATTATCTCATCCATTCGGCGAGAGCGAATTTCGGTTTCAATTTGACGGGGGAAGACACGATCGGAACGAACGGCGGCAATCCCGTTTATAAGCTCAATCAAGCATTCACCGCCAACTCCTCCGGAATATATTCAACAACGACGATTGATTCGGATTTGTATTCGGTCACAAAATCCGGTTATGAGTTTGCGGAAATTTGCGGAGCGCCGACCGCGTCCCTCCCAAAAGTAGATGTGGCGCCGGAATCAGCTTTGGATGTTTATATGGATGCAACGACGACAAGGGCTCACTCTATCCTTATCGGGGTGAAAAACAGCGCGGGCAATGATATTCCAAACGCTCTTGTTAAAATATACAGGGCATCTCCCGTTTTCAGCAGTTATAAAAAAACGGGCTTGCGTTGCGGACAGGTATTTTGGAACAATCTTTCCGAGGGTACGTATCCGACCGATCCGTACACGTTGGATATCAGCGCGCCTCCATATACAAGCACGACGACAATCACGAACGTAAATGTTTCCGGATATTCGTATTATCCCGCAACATTTACCGGCACGAGTCTTCCGCCACCCGAGGTTTCCCTTGTTGCGGATCCGACATCAATCCTCACCGGCGGTTCTTCAACCCTCACATGGAGCGGCATTACGGACGCAACCTCCTGCACGGCATCCGGATCGTGGAGCGGGTCAAAAGATATCGGCGGCGGAACGCAGGTTGTTTCACCAGCAGTAACCTCCACGTATACGCTCTCGTGCACCGGTCTCGGGGGTACGACAAACACAAGCGTGACGGTTACCGTTATACCGCCCCCTCCGGTCATTACGAGCGCGCTTACCGCTTCCGGAAATGTCGGCTCGGGTTTCTCCTACACCATCACCGGTACAAACAGCCCGACTTTCTTTAGCGCCGCGCCTCTCCCTGCGGGACTTTCCGTAAATTCGGGAACTGGCGTTATCTCCGGCACCCCGACGACTGTCGGAACGACGAATGTCACCATCGGGGCGACAAATGCGGGAGGAACGGGAACGGAAACGCTGGTCATTACCATAGACCCCGAAGTGCCGGTCATTACGAGCGCGCTTATCGCGACAGGAGTGGTTGGAAACGCCTTCTCCTACACCATCACCGGTACAAACAGTCCGACATCGTTCAGCGCCGCGCCTCTCCCCGCGGGACTTTCCGTAAATTCGGGAACGGGCGTTATCTCCGGAACCCCTTCTTCCGCAGGAACAACCAACGTAACCATCGGAGCGACAAACACGGGAGGAACGGGAACGGAAACGCTGGTCATCACCATAAATCCCGAAACGCCGGTCATTACGAGCGCGCTTACCGCTTCCGGAAATGTCGGCTCAGGTTTCTCTTACACCATCACCGGCACAAACAGTCCGACATCGTTCAGCGCCGCGCCTCTCCCCGATGGACTTTCCGTGAATTCGGAAACGGGCGTTATCTCCGGAATTCCAACCTCTGCCGGCACGACAAATGTTACCATTGGCGCCACAAACGCCAGCGGAACCGGAACGGCAACGCTGGTAATCACCATCAACGCGAATCTTCCTCTTGCGATTGACGCATCTTCTCCGGCGACGAGAAAAACAAGCGGAACCACAATTACCACGCCGTCCTTTACTCCTCCCGTGGGTTCCGTTCTTTATATCGCCATCAGTTCGCAACAAGCCGTAACCTCCATTACCGACAACCGCGCTTCGCATCTTGTTTATACGCAAGAAGCGACCTATGGGAATGCGGGAGGATCTGATTCCGTTGCAACGCTGTATACCGCGCCGGTTACGACATCGCAGGCGATGACGGTAAGCATAACGCAGGCCTCCGGCGATTATGTTATGATGAAAGTGCTTGTTGTCACCGGAGCGAATACGAGCAATCCGGTCGGAGCGATAGGAGGAGGAAGGGGCGCGACCGGTGTCGTGAGCGATACCTATGTTTCCACGGCAAACAACTCATGGGGTTGGCTCATTTACGCCGACAGGAACGCGGGAGCAATACCGACGGCGGGATCAAATCAAACCGTGTATGATTCTTATAGACCGTCATGGTGGTTCTGGTATTATGATACCTACGCCCTTATCAAGCGAAACAGTACAACACCGACCGCGGGTACTTCCGTTACCATGAACACCACGGCTCCGGCTTCGGGAGCGCAGACTGCACACCTCTACTTTGAGATGAATCCCCAATAAAGTATCGCCGAGTTGCAAATGCGAGCGACATCATTATTTTATGTTCCACTATCACAAACGCAAAGGAATGTCATTGCTTGAAACGATTGTCTACATCGCGGTCTTCGCTTTTGTCATGCTTGCCATTACAAATGCAATGATTAATTTCTACCAGGCGAACCGTTATACGCTTGAGCAAATGAGTCAGCTTGATAGTGCCAGAAAAGGTGTCAATTCTATGATTTTCTCGTTGCGCGAAGCGGCATATTCGGAATCGGGCGCTTATCCTTTGGAGACGGTGGAAGGGAACAGCCTCACTTTTTATTCGGATGTAGACAACGACGGAACGATTGAACGCGTCCGCTATTTCCTGACCGGAAATGATTTTCAGCGCGGCGTCATAAAACCCGTCGGAATTCCCGCCCTGTACAACCCCGGAAATGAGACGGTGACAAATGTAGCCAAATATGTCAGAAATGCGGAACAGGGGTTGAATGTTTTTACATACTTTGATACGGCCGGCTCTCAAATGACCGCTCCGTTCATCCTCATCAATATCCGCTGGATACAGATAAAACTTATCGTAAATGTGAATCCGGCGACGATGCCGAACGAATTCACACTGCGCTCAAGCGCGACTCTCCGCAATTTGAAATCAAATCTATAAAGAAAAAAGTAAAAAATATTCACAATGACCAACAAAAAGAAAAACACCATGTTGCAAAAAATAAAATCATCGTATCAATATCAATCTTGTCAAACGGGCGTTATTTCCGTGACGGCCTTGGTTTTTATGGGTGTCTTTGTGTTTATCATGGTTGGCCTTGTAAACCTCGCTCTCATGCAAAAACGCGCGCAGGTTTCAAAAGAAGAGGGCGCAAAAGCGCTTGCCATGTCGGAAGCGGGTCTTGAATATTACCGCTGGCGGCTTGCTCATTACCCTAATGATGTTCAAGACGGAACCGGGCATGCCGGTCCTTATGTCCATGATTTTTTGGATCCCGAATTTGAGTCAATGGGAAAATACTCTCTTGACATTACCGGGAATTTTCAATGCGGGACTCTCGCGTCGGTAGATGTTGTTTCCACCGGTTGGACGAACGATCATCCGGAAATACAAAAAACGATTACGGGACGTTATATGCGGCCATCGGTGTCAAACTATAGCTATATTTTGGATTCCAATGTTCTTGTCGGGGAGGACCGAATTATTTATGGACCCTATCACTCAAACGGCGGCATAAATTTCAGAGGAACGAACTATTCTTCCGTAACATCAAAACAGACCACATGGAATTGCACTTTTTGTTCTCCCACACAATCCAGCGCGCCGGGTGTTACTCATGATTCCGGAGGTACCGGATCGGGAGATACTTTGTGGAAATCTCCGGTTCCGCAAATAGATTTTAATATCATCTCACAAAATCTCTCCGATATCTATCGGCTCAATACGGCATCTACCACTCCGAGCGTATGCAATGCCGGACAAGCGCTTGGCTGTTATTTCCCGCGCACGAATCCCGGTTCAACCATGAACAAGGGGTATCATGTCATTTTCAATACCGATGGAACATTTACACTGTATAAGGTGACTGCCACAGAGAGCATCTGGGGGGTGCCCGTTTCTTATGGAACCGCTGATTGTGGTCATGATGTAGAAGAGAACAGCATTATCGCCAATTCCGGATCCGGCGGCAATTGTCCTTACACCCCCAGTGGCGGAGCAAGAACGCTTATCGGAACTTTTGCTCCTCCGACAAGCTGTAAATTGCTGTATTTTGACGATAATGTGTGGATGGAGGGAGCGGTGAATGGAAAAATTACTGTCATCGCCGCGAGCAGTACCTCATCGGAAAACCCCAATATCTATCTTCGCAATAGCATTACTTACAACCCCGCGGACGGCACGGCCGATGGTTTAACGGCTCTCGCTGAAAATTCCGTGAAAGTTCCGATTGATTCCCCCGACAATCTTATCGTAAATGGAATCTTTATCGCTCAACTCGGCTATTTCGGGAGAGATTATTACAGTTGCAGTCTTCCTTCCAAATACAGTGCCTGCGCCTTTCAGAACCAGATGAATATTTACGGAACCGTCGTATCAAAAGGTCGCGTTGGCACCAAATGGGGAGATTCCCATGGATATAACACCCGCATTGATGATTACGATCCGTTTCTTTTCAATGATCCTCCGCCGATGACGCCATACACGGAAGATACGTATAAATTCGTTCAGTGGACGCAAGATCAATAACAATTCAAAAAAACGAAGAACCGCAAATTCTTCACCGGCAATCGCAATACCGCCCCCCTCCAAAAAAAAACCAAAATACTCTCAAAAAACGGCATTTATTTGAAATTGCCGTTTTTTATTATTCGGAAAGATTCCGGTTTGCTCTTTTTCCCCGATATTATATAATTGAATGAGATTATAAATTAATAAACATAATTTTATGGAAGAAGAAAAAAAATTGGAGAAAGGGGAAAATTTTGAAAAAGCGCGTCAGGTCATGCGCGAGCTTGCCGAGAAATATGATAAAACAACGGATTCAAAGGAGAAAATAGATTTGAATTTGTACGAATTTCCAAAAATGATAGAAGCGATAAAGGCCGCGGACGATCCAAGCCTTGAGAATACTTCCGAATATAAAAGGATGCAAAAATACGGACTTGATTATTTCGCGGAAATCAAGCACCAAACGGAAATAGAGAAAGCCGCGCAAGGATATGCGGAAACAAAAGAATAAATATTATGATTTTTAACAAGAAACAACCCCGCTCCGTTAAAGCTGTGCGGGGCGAGAAAAAACTCATTGTCGGCAATTGGAAGATGAACCCGCAAACCGTTTTGGAGGCTCGGAAATTGTTTCTCGCCATAAAAAAAGAAGCCGGAAATTTTCGGAGGGTGGACACGGTAATGTGTCCGCCTTTCGTGTTTCTCGGCGATCTTGCACCGCGCATTTCCGGTCAAAAATGCGTTTTGGGATCGCAGAATGTCTTTTTTGAAGAGGCGGGGGCTTTCACCGGAGAAATTTCCGCGCCGATGCTTCAATCACTCCGCGCAAAATACGCAATTGTCGGACACTCCGAACGCCGGGCGATGGGCGAAACCGACGGCGTGATTTCAAAAAAAATATCGGCGGGAATCAAAGCCGGACTCACGATTATTCTCTGCATAGGAGAAAAAGAAAGAGACGCCGAATGCGCCTACCTGCAAATATTGAAAGAACAAATTATCGATTCATTATCCGGCGTGCCGAAAGAATCGCTCTCAAAAATCGTTATCGCTTATGAACCGGTATGGGCGATAGGAGCGAAAGCAACCGGCGTTGCCACCCCCGAGGCGCTATTGGAAACGATTATCTTCATCAGAAAAATTCTTTCCGATCTCTACGATCAGCCTTCCGCTCACGCGATGAAAATTTTATACGGAGGTTCCGCGGATGAAACAAACGCCGGCAGTTTCATGAGAGACGGCGGCGCAAACGGACTGCTCGTCGGCAGAGCGAGTCTTGATGCGAAAAAATTTATTGAAATAGTAAAAATAGCAGACAGTTTATAAAAATTTCTAATATCTAATTTCTAATTTCCAATGAACGACGCTGGCATTTGAAATTTTTGCATTAGACATTTTATTAGAAATTGGAAATTAGTAATTAGAAATTATTGAACACATGAAACTTCCAAATATAACCAAAATTAAAAACCTGAAAGGCAAAAGAGTTTTGCTCAGGGTAGATTTCAATGTTCCCGTCAAAAACGGAACGGTTGTTGATGATTTTCGCATACGAAAAGTTCTTCCCACCCTTCAGTTTTTGAAAAAAGCCGGGGCGAAAACCGTTATTTTAAGCCACATCGGCAGAGAAAAAACGGACACTCTCATCCCCGTTTCGGCAAAACTCGGCGAAAAAATGAAGCATGTTTTTGTGGAAGATTTTGAGTCCGAAGAAGGGAAATCCGCGCTCTCGGCGATGAAAAACGGAGAAATCGCGCTTGTCCAAAATCTTCGCAAATGGGACGGCGAGAAAAACAGCGATAAAAATTTTGCAAAGTCGCTTGCCGCGCTCGGCGATGTGTATGCGAATGAAGCGTTTGCCGTTTCTCATCGGAAAGACGCGTCCGTATTTCAGCTTCCCAAATTGCTCCCCGCTTATTTCGGACCGCTGTTCGCGGAAGAGGTGGAAAATCTTTCTTCGGCGTTCAAAAAACACCATCCGTTTCTTTTTATTTTGGGCGGAGCGAAATTTGAAACAAAAATGCCGCTCATTAAAAAATTCATCGGTGCGGCCGATACGGTTTTCATCGGCGGCGCGCTCGCAAATACTTTTTTCAAACAGAAGGGGAACGAAGTGGGATTGTCTCTGTGCGACGTAGCGGGTACGGCGGTGAAACCTCTTTTGAAAAACAAAAAATTGGTTTTGCCTCCCGATGTTATCGTTGACGGGCCTTCCGGAAAAGTCGTTCGCTGTCCCGATGAAGTGGAAGCAACGGAAAAAATCATGGATGGCGGTCCGCTGACCATCAATATGCTTGAAGAACAAATCAAAAAAGCGAAATTCGTGCTTTGGAACGGACCGCTCGGATATTATGAAGGGGGCTTTGACGGCGCAACCGCGGCGGTCGCTTCCGCTCTCGCCAAATCCGGCGCACAGGCGGTCGTCGGAGGAGGGGACACCGTTGCGGCGATAGAAAAGATAAAAACCAAAAAGAAAAATATCTTCGTTTCCACCGGCGGCGGAGCAATGCTGGATTTTCTTTCCAAAGGAACCTTGCCGGCGATTGAGGCGATTATAAAAAAACGAATAAAAAATAAGAAAATAGAAAGATAGAAAAATTAACGATAAAGCAATGAGCGGAACCAAGGAAATAATTTAGCAGTTAACCGTATAATTTTATGAAAAAACAAGAATCGTCCGCCCCTCAATCTAAAAAGAAAGAAATCGTTCTCACGGAAGAACAATTTAGAACGAACGGCGGCGGAGTGTGGGAGGGCTTCCTTGATACAAACAGAAAGGCTATTCTGAAAATTCTGGATGAAAATAAAGACGTAAATAATAATCCGGATCTTGCGAGCGCTCTTTCCGATGCGATTAAGGGTTTAAAAAACGATAAAAAAGGACTGGTTTCGGAAAACGAACTCTTGCTTCGGGGGTTGGAATATTATCGCGACGAGCGCGGGGGATTCGGGGATGCAAAAGCGCTCAACGCAAAATATGAGGAGCTTCGCAAATTGACAAGCGAAGAACGCGCCAAGAAAATCGTGGAACGGTTTATTGGAGAAGAAGTTGATTATGATGATGCCAACGACCGAATTGAAGAGGAAGTGAAAAAATACATGGAAGAAAGCGCTACTGATCCCGATATTGATACGTTCAGAGACACGCTTTGGAAAGAATTCACGGAAAAAACGCTCAAATAATAACATTTCTAAAAAACTAACTAACATTTCAAGAAATCGCGGACCAAGGTCTTTCCTTAAGGAGGAGTGAAGCAAAGCGGAACGACGGGGAAAGGAGAGGCCTTGGGTAGTGATTTCGGTTAGTGAGATATAAGGTAGTTTTTTAGAAATGATAAAAACCCGAAAAATCGCCAAGACTTTCGTCTTGGCGATTTTTATTTGCAAAAGCTTCCTTTTGTGATAAAACTAAAACGGATAAAGTTTCTTTTACAAAACAACCCGCCTTCGTCCGCCGGTCGGCGGACTATGGCGGGGCAAAGAAAAAAGGAGAAAAAGATGAATCTTTCAGCGACAGAATTTGCGCAAGACCTTATTCGTTTTGTTGACGCGAGCCCGACGCCGTATCACGCGATACAAGAAACAAAAAGACGATTGCAAGAAGCCGGCTTCCAAGAACTCAAAGAATCCGAGCGTTGGTTTCTGAAGGGACGAAAATACTACGCGGTTCGCGGAGGCACTTCGTTGATCGCCTTTATCATCGGATCGGAAACGCCCGCCCTCTATAACGGCTTTAAAATTGTCGGCGCCCACACAGACAGTCCGAACTTGAAACTGAAACCCAATTATGCGTATACCCAAACCGGATATTTGCAATTCGGCGTTGAACCCTATGGGGGCGGCGTGTGGAGAACGTGGTTGGATCGCGACCTTCATGTTGCCGGACGAATTGTTTTTCGCGCCCCTGATGGACGATTATTTTCGCGTCTTGCAAATATGGAGAATGTGACGGTGAGCATTCCGGGATTGGCGATACATCTGGATCGCGAGGTGAACGAAAACGGCGCAATCAACAACCAAACAGATCTTCCCGCCATTGTGTCTTTGGAAAATGTTGATTCCGACACCTTTAATCGGTGGCTTCTCGGACCGGGTCTTCCCGCCGACACCAAGATTGTTTCAACGGCGCTGTCTCTTTGCGATAATCAAAACGGAACTCTTTCCGGTTTTCACAACGAATTTATCCGATCCGGACGATTGGACGATCTGGCTTCGTGCCACCAGGCGATTACCGCTCTCGTAAATACCGAGGGATCGCGCGAAACCTGCGTCGTTTCTTTGTGCGACCATGAAGAAGTCGGTAGCGGAAGCGCGCAAGGAGCAAACGGTCCGTTCTTGAAAAACACGCTGGAACGCATTGCGGAGATGATGGGAATAACGAACGTGAGCGATTTTCAAAGGGCATTGTCAAAGTCTTTCTGCATTTCATCGGATATGGCACATGCCGCGCATCCGAATCATCCGAGAAAAGAAGAACCGCGCCACATAATCAAAATAGGGGGCGGTCCCGTAATCAAATGGAATGCCGATCAGCGCTATGCCACAACCGATGTTTCCGCCGCCATTTTCGCCAATGTGTGCGATATCGCCGGCGTACAGTATCAAACGTTCGTTTCTCGTTCAGATGCCCGTTGCGGCTCTACCATCGGCCCCATTACCGCGAAAGAACTCGGCATCCCCGCGGTTGATGTCGGCATTCCGATGCTTGCCATGCATAGCATTCGCGAGCAATGCGGGGTGAATGACCATTTTGCGATGGAAAAAGCGTTTGAAACGTTTTTCTCCCGCGAAAGAGAAGAAATTACCGAACTCTGAGAAAAAACACGTTGAAACGGTAGTCTCAATTTGGAAAGAATGCAAATTGTCAACTTCGCGCCGCCCCGGCGCGAAGTTTTTTCTTGCGTAAAATTTTAAAAAGGTTTATCATAAAGACATAAGAGATTTGTTTTAATAATTTAAATCAAAAAAGACACCATGCCACCGAGCAACAATTCGTTTGAGAAGTTGGAGGGAAATGATTTTGCAAAAAAAGAGCAAGAGTTGTTTGCAGGCGCAGAGCATAATAGAAGTGAGGCGATAGTCATGGGGCTTGTCACTCGCCGTGTAATGGAAACCGCGGGATAGTTGCGCGAACGGCTTTCGCGAAGCCGAATTTTTATGGAAAACAAAGATTTCCCCGCATTGAAAAAACTTATTTTTGACTCGGAATTGTCTTTCTCCGAGAAGGAAGATTTGGCGTGGCTTTTTGCCGAAGCGACGGAAGAAGAACTCCAAGCCGCTTTTGATCTCTTTACGGAAGATAAGGTATGGATTAAGAAAATCAGCGATAACTATCATTCAAAAAAAATAGCTCTTCTCGCGGATGACGCTGAAATGTGGAAAAAAATACTGCAAGACGAAGAGAAAATGCTGAAGAAAAAGGGGTAAAATAAACTTAAAAACAAAAAAACAACCTCAA
>Ga0172379_10004555_pt1 | contig 20315 bp, 17 predicted proteins | sample GrowelOW334metaG_FD_119756 | JGI IMG/M metagenome (GOLD analysis project Ga0172379, IMG submission 119756) | Groundwater microbial communities from an aquifer near a municipal landfill in Southern Ontario, Canada - Groundwater well OW334 metaG | ecosystem: Environmental > Aquatic > Deep...
AAAATGCCGTGCACTATACTAACCTGTTTTTAACCAGTGGTTTCCGGATGTCTGGAGCAAACTGGCTGTTCCTGCTTTATCCGGTGATCGGCTTACTTCTCACCGTTCTTTTTGTAAAGTATTTTGTCAAGGATTCCATCGCACACGGCATCAGCAATATCCTGTATGCTATCAGTAAAAAGAACAGTTTGCTGAAAAGGCACAATATGTATACCTCCATGATTGCCAGTACCTTAACGGTTGGTTTCGGAGGTTCCGTTGGATTGGAGGCACCGATCGTACTGACCGGTTCGGCGGTCGGATCCTGGCTTGGACAGCGGTTTCACCTGAATTATAAATCCATCACCCTGCTGGTTGCCTGCGGGGCCACCGGAGCAATCGCCGCTATTTTTAAGGCTCCGATTGCGGGAGTTCTGTTTTCTTTGGAAGTGTTGATGCTTGACCTGACCATGGCGTCGCTGTTGCCGCTGATGATTGCGGCAGTGACAGCAACGTCGATAGCCTGGCTACTGATGGGCGATTCCGTATTGTTTTCATATTCCCTGAAGGATATTTTCACGGTTTCGGAATTACCGGCTTTTCTGATCCTTGGAGTCTTTACCGGTGTTATTTCCATTTATTTCGGACAAGGATTGCGATTGGTGGAAGGCAGGATGGATGCCATCCGGTCGGTTTGGGCCAGATGGCTGATCGGGGGAAGCATACTTGCTCTCCTGATCGTTATGTTCCCTCCCCTGTATGGGGAAGGCTATTCATCACTGGTTGACCTGCTCAATGGTAATGCCGCCGGGATATTCGCTAAAAGCTGGTGGTACAGTGAGGTCAACCATCCCTGGATTTTCCTCGGAGTAATTTCCGGAACCATATTGTTGAAGGTGGTTGCTACCGGGGTAACCACCGGAGCCGGAGGAGTGGGAGGGGTTTTTGCGCCAAGCTTGTTCCTGGGTGGACTAAGCGGTTTCTTTTTAGCCAGGTTATTGAATATGCTTGGAATGGCCAATGTTTCGGAGGTCCATTTTACCCTGGTGGGAATGGCAGGCGTTATGTCAGGAGTGATGCGATCCCCATTGACCGCTATGTTCCTGATAGCGGAAATTACCGGAGGTTATCTGCTGATTATTCCGCTCATGCTTACGGTGGCCATTGCCTATATCACCGCACACCTGGTGGAACCCCATTCGGTTTATACCAGGCGCCTGGCCAGTCGCGGCGAACTGATTACCCACAACAAGGATAAGGCTGCGTTCACCAGAATGAATATCAGGGGACTCATCGAGAAGGATATTCATCCGGTATCCCCGGAACAAACGCTCGGGGAACTGGTTCAGGTAGTCGCACAGTCCACAAGGAATGTGTTCCCTGTGCTCGATCCGGATGGAAAATTCCTGGGACTGATCATCATGGAGCGATTACGGCCGGTCATGTTTCAAACGGAGAATTATAAAACAATGCTCTGCAAGGATTTGATGTATACCCCGGAATATCTTGTTGAGGTCAGTGACACGGTTGAGCAGATTGCCCAAAAAATCCAGGCTTCCGGAAAATACATACTCGTGGTGCTTGATCAGGGCAAATACATAGGATGTGTCAGCCGGGCACAGGTTTTCTCAAAATACCGCGAATTGATGAAAGAGATGTCGGAAGACTGATGTTTAATCTTTTACGCATCTGACAGAAATTGCATAAGCCTTCTTGTAATTGTAAATAAAGGTATTGGTATAATCATACCCGATGGTCATATTGTATGCTTCGCGGCTGTTATACTCGGTGGAGGAAAAGAACTGGGCATAATATCCTATCCCTGCATATAATCCTGAATCATATCTCCTTCCGGCGGGAAGAGCGGAAAATCCTACTTCATTGGTCGCGCCGACATTGACATCTTTCCAAATAAGACGTTCATAATCCTTCAGCTTACCACCCGCAATTTCGGGTCCGCCGATGGCATTGACCATCGTCTCGAATTCCTTCATGGTCGGTAAATGCCAGCCAGCCGGACAAGCCCTCATGGCTGCATCCCAGTTGTACAATTTTCCGTACAAGTTGCAGCGGGCAATGTTGTCCTCATAACAAAAACTACCTTCTCCGGCATCATAACGCATGTTTTCAGCCATCCACCAGGCTTGTCCCATTTGGATCGCCTGATAAGTCTGTCCATCGCGTGCATCAGTAATGGTTTGAAAATGAAGATCGTATGTAGAGAAGCTCCAGACCGGACCTTCCGTAATGTTTCCTTTGGAATCCCTGATTTTTACTTTCCAGTAATAGGTGGTGCCATAATCGAGTTTGCCCGGACTGAAAGTCCCGAACATCTGGTTAGCGATAAGCTGGGGTGGCGGAGTGGTTGTTCCGAAATAGCAGGTAAAAAACATCGGGTCACCATCGGGATCGCTGCTGCTCCATTTCATCCACGGATTGATCGTCAGGGTCACGGCACCATCTGCCGGTATCGGATTAAATGGTTTTTCGGGTGGGAGGTTTGAGCTGCTGACCACCAGAGGCACTGACAGGGTATCTGATAAACCCCTCGGATCCTTGACCACCATCGTTACGTTGTAACTGCCTGACTTGGTGTATTTATGATCACCTTTCTTTCGTGTGGCATATTGGGTGTCGAAAATTCCATCACCGTCCCAATCCCAGATTATCAACAAGGTCTCGGCTGCATCGTCGGGATCGCTCGTTGCTGTAGCATCCATGATGAAGATTGTTTCATCATTCCCGGTTACGGGTTCGATAGTAAATTGAGCTACCGGAGGTTGATTTTCTTTGGTACAGGATTGAGACATAAGAACAATCGCCAAAACAAGCAGGCAGGAGAAAAGAAGGTTATACCTTTTCATGGTTTTTTCAGTTTAGGCAAAGTTAAGATTTAGGTTTAAAGATTCTTGTTTCAATTAAGGAATTCAATCATCACAATCCGAATCTCATTACCTTTGGTCACCAAACCGATTTGTCATGCTGAAAATTCTTCTTGCTGTGTCCATCATCCTGCAACTGATAGCAGCGGGGATTGCACTTAAGTTATTCAGTGTCACCAAATATGCACTGTCATGGATACTGATTACCATTGGGTTTCTGCTCATGGTCATTCTCCGGTTTATCGAATTCCTGCCATTTATCAGTGATTTTAAACCCGATTATTTTCGTGAATTGTATATCTGGATGGGAGTGATCACCTCGGTTTTCTTTGCCACCGGGGTTTATCTCATCCAACAGATATTCAATTATATGAAAAAGGTTGAGGTGGAGCGGCGAAAAACCGAGAGGCGGTTTCTGACTGCTATTATCCAAACTGAAGAGGCCGAGCGTACCCGCATAGCCAAGGATTTGCATGACGGAATGGGACCGCTTCTCAGTGCCGTAAAAATGTCGGTTTCAACTTTGGAGCACCTGGCAAGTGATCCGCAGAGCCTGACTATCATCCGCAATGCCACCGAAACAGTGGATGAGGCCATTCGGAGTTTGAAAGACATTTCCGATCACCTGAGCCCCCATGTGCTGGCGAATTTCGGTATGATCCGGGCCCTGGCCAATTATGTAGGAAAAATCAACCAGACCGGACAACTCGAAATCGATTTCCAAACCAACCTGAAAATTGAGCGCTTCGATGAAAATGTTGAAGTGGTCATTTATAGAATTTCCAGTGAGTTGATACACAATACCATACAGCATTCACAGGCTACCCGGTCAAAACTGGTGCTAAATTTTGAAAATGGCGAGCTGTTGCTGGAATACCAGGATAACGGGATTGGCTTTGAAGCTGACCGGACCATGAAGGAAAATGACAGGGACGGTGCAGGATTGACAAACATTGAATCCCGCATAAAATCCCTCAAGGGGGAATTTTCAATTGAATCAAAACCCGGACTTGGGATTAGGGTATTTATCAAGGTTAAAGCAAACAGGAAATCATGAAGTACAAAGTAATGCTGGTTGATGATCATAAGCTTTTCAGGAAAGGCCTGCGGATGCTTATTGATGCGTTAGCACGTTTTGAGGTGGCCGGTGAAGCTTCCAACGGGGTGGAATTCCTTAGCCTGCTCGACCAGGGCCAACCTGATATAGTCATGCTGGATATCGCGATGCCCGAAATGGACGGTATCGAAGCGGCCCGGCTGGCCATGGTTAAATATCCTGATTTAAAGATAATTACCTTAAGCATGTTTGGAGAGCAGGATTATTATTTTAAAATGGTGGATGCCGGTGTAAAAGGATTTCTTCTCAAAAACTCCGACTTTACTGAGGTCAAGATGGCACTGGAAACAGTGATCGAAGGGGGTAATTATTTTTCCAGGGAGCTGCTGATGAACCTCGTCAATTCCCTGAAAAACTCTCCGGAGGAGCTGACCCCGGATTCCCCCTTATCCGACCGCGAAAAAGAGATTATATTATTGATTTGCAAAGGAATGTCGACTCAGGAAATAGCCGACTCCTTGTGCCTGAGCAAAAGGACGGTCGATAGTCACCGTGCGAATATCCTTCTCAAAACCGGCTGCCGCAACACCGCCAGCCTCGTCGTTTATGCCATCAAAGAAAAACTAGTCGAACTCTAACCCCAATCCCTCTTACCCTCTCTTACCCTCTCTTACCCCCTCTTAACGTCCTCCGTATTAATACGCACTTAATTCAGTATTCCTTCTCTACCGCAAGCAAAAACAGAAATGTAGTTTTGTTTGCTGATGAACAATGCACAAATAGCCGGACAAATTCAGGCAGATCCCCGTTATCATGAAGCCTGCCGATCGTGTATGAATTGTGGTGTATGCACTGCAATATGCCCTGCTGCAGGCTATTACGATTATGATCCGAGGGTAATCATGAATCTCGTTAATGATGGTGATGAAGAATCATTGGTCGAGATGCTGAGTTCTGACCTGATCTGGTTTTGTGGTCAATGCATGAGCTGCAAACCCCGTTGTCCCCGCGGCAATGTGCCGGGCGCACTCATTCAGATACTCAGGTCGGTCTCAATCAACACTGGCCTTTTTGCCCGGTCGCATCTGGGCCGGCAGCAACTGGCCATCAAACGGGCCATTGGCCATAATATCCTCGAAACTGGCTATTGCATCCATCCGACCAGGGTTGATCCGAAACTGCATCCTGAACAAGGACCGGTTTGGGCCTGGATGTCCGACTATGCGGACCAGGTTTACGGACGTTTTGATTCAGGTTATGATAAGTCCGGTCCGGGTCTGCTTAGAAAGATTAGTCCCAAAGCACTTGATGAGCTTGACCGGATTTTTGAGGTTACCGGATGCAAGAAGCTTTGGGAGAAGATCGAAAATAAGGTTGTTAAGGAGGAAGGTTGAGATTCCAATGAAGAATTCCGAATGCCGAATATCAGATTCAAGGATTTGTGAAGGAAGAAATGACTAAATACTGGAAAGAATATCAGAAAGAAATAGCAGGAGATAACTACTTCTATGTCAGGAGTTGCATACGCCAGAATTTTTTCCCGGGTGCCGAGAATCTTTTCCTGAATATCCTTCGGAAGGATCTTGGGAAAAAAGTATTTGAAGATGCCGATCATACGACCTGTACCGGTATCGGTTACCACACTGATATAGTTCCTCTTGAAACGACCATGACTGTTGTTGCCCGTCAGTTTGCCCTGATGAAGGAGAAAGGATTTCAGAATATCATTGTATCCTGTGTCACATCGTTTGGGCTTTATTCAGAGATTTTGGATTTGTGGAAACATCAGCCCGAACTGAAGAAAAAGATTGCCGGTTACCTCATGGATGCTACCGGAAGAACTTTTGACGAACCGGCAAATATGGTACATGCCTCAGATATTCTGTATAAATACCGGCATGAGATTGCCGCCATCGCCAAGCATCGGCTGGTAAATCAAAGAACCGGTCAACCATTGAGAATTGTTGATCATATCGGATGTCATTATGCCAAAACCTTTCCCGAGCGGGGAGTCGGCGGGTCGGAATTCCCGCAGGTACTCTCAGGATTGATCACCGCATGGGGCGGCAGTACGGTGGATTATCCGGAGAGGCGCCATTGCTGCGGCTTTGGATTCAGAAATTACCTGGTTCAGGAAAACCGCGGTTATTCAATCTCGCAGTCAAAAATCAAACTTGAATCCATGCAGCCTTATGAGCCCGACCTGATTGTAGCCAATTGTCCCGGTTGCGCCATGTTTCTGGATCGCTGGCAATATACCCTTGAGGAATCAGAAGGATCGGTTTATGGACCCTCCGGACTGAAAATCCCGGTTGTCACCCATGAGGAGCTTGCCGGACTGGTTTTGGGGTATGATCCCTGGGAAATAGGATTACAGACGCATCAGGTACCGGTGGAAGGACTGCTCGATAAAATCGGGATTACCTATGATGCCGGCAGGAAGTATGCCGATAGGAACGGAAATCTGATCGGTGAGCCCGAATTGATAAACCAACACGTATGTTAGATACCGAAAAATATCGCATCGCAGTAATCGGCGCCGGGCCTGCTGGCCGGGCGGCAGCACTTTCAGCCGCCACTTTGGGCGTGAGCGTGGATTGGTATGACAAACAGGATCGGGCAGGTGGCAAGCTGAATGAATATCACCAGCTTTTTCCCCACAGGGTAAAGCCTGAAACCCTTCTTTCAGGATTCCGGGAATCAGAATTACCTGCCGGAATTAAAAAACACTTTGGCATAGCGGTCAACCGGATTGAGACTGAACAGGCACAGGTCATTTTATTGTCAGATAACAAGGTTGTCGGCGGAGCTGATGCGGTGATTGTTGCAACCGGTTTTGATTTTTTTGATGCCCGGCTGAAAGAGGAGTTTGGCTATGGAATGTATAAACAGGTTATTACCTCTGCCGACCTGGAACAAATTCTCAAAACCAATCCTTCTGCGCTGAAAAAGAATGGTGCTGACCCGGCATCCATTGCTTTTGTTCATTGTGTCGGTTCCCGCGATCAGCAAATCGGAATCGGATATTGCAGCCGCTTATGCTGCATCACCGGAATCAAGCAGGCCATCGAGGTGAAGGAACTTTATCCATCCGCCAGTGTGGTGAATTTTTATATTGATATCCGTGCCTTCGGAACCGGTTATGAAGAACTGTACCGGGAAGCCCAGGAAAAGTACAGAATCCGGTTTATCAGGGGTAGGGTATCGGAAGCGTCAGAAAATCAGCAATATAATATAGTCCTGAAAGCCGAGGATACCTTGATGGCCCGGCCGTTAAAGCTAACGGTCGACTGGTTGGTTCTTTTGGTTGGTATGGTGCCTTCGTGCACGCAGGTTGAATTGGATAATAAGAAGGGTGTCGACGGTGAAACCGGTTTCTATGATCTGGCCGATCCCCTGACCGGGAGCAGAATCAGTGGTCAGGAAGGTGTTTTTTCAGCCGGGGCATGTAACGGGCCCATGAGCATACCTGAAGCGATTGCTTCCGGCCGTTCGGCGGCCATGGAGGCCTTTAATTATATACATAGCAGATAGCGTCAGATGGGTCTGAAAAAGAATTTTGGTTTTGATATTCATAGCGGACGGCAGATTGACCTCGACCGGGTGGACAAGGCTTTAGCCGATGAACTGTCTGAGTTGGTTGGCGCCTGGAGTGCCTGTATCAACTGCGGATCGTGCGTCGCTACCTGTCCTGCCGCGCAGAACGGGATGTATAATTTCAGGATGCTGCATTATCAGATCAGGATGCGTGTAGAGACGGATTATGATCCGTCTCTACCGTACATCATGCAAAGGCGTGTAGAGACAGATAATAATCTGTCTCTACCGTACATTTCCTTAGAGCATTGTTTGTTGTGCGGCAAATGCCAGCTGGTATGCCCGCGTGGGATTCCAACACGCTATCTGGCCATTCAGATCATGCAAAAAACCAGGCAACATGCAGAAGGTATTCCATCCGTTTGATCCTTTTGTCCTGCTGTTCACAGTCGGCTTTTCCTTTGTCGGGATCTTCTTCCTGTATAAGGTTATACGATGGATTGAGCGTCTTTCCCAAGGTGACCGGGAGTTGCTGACAAATAACCTGTTTACGGCAAAAACATGGAAGGCGCTTGGAGAAGTCATCCGCGAATCGCTACTGCATAAGAAGATATTCGGGATCAACCGGAGATTGGGGTATATGCATATGAGCCTGGCTTTTGGCTGGTTTATGCTCATATTGATCGGAAATGTTGAATCAACGTATTATTCGGGGCGATTATTCAAACCGATCTATGTTTCGGTGTTCTGGCGGTTTTTTGAACCCGGCCCCACTTTTCCCCGGGCTGCCTACCAACCTGGATTTGCATTCTGGATGGATTTCTTTTTATTGATGGTACTCTCCGGACTGGCCCTGGCCATTGTTAAGCGGTTTCGCTCAATTTGGCTCGGACTGAAAAAAACAACCCGTCAACGGCCGGCCGACCGCTGGGCACTTACTGCTTTGTGGCTGGTGTTTCCTGTGCGCCTGCTTGCCGAGAGCGTCACCTGCGGCGCTAATGGAACCGGCAGCTTCCTGACCGGCTCCCTCGGACACCTGTTATCTTCATTTCTGAACCTTGAGCCTTTAGTCCTTCCTCTCTGGTGGAGCTATTCCTGTGTGCTGATGATCTTCTTTCTTTGTTTGCCCTTTACACGATATGCTCATATACCCTCTGAAGCCGTCCTGATTTTTCTAAGGAGATATGGCATCCGGGTATCAACGGAATCACCCGGATATACTGATCTTTCCATCCATGCCTGCTCATCCTGCGGGGTGTGTATTGATTCATGCCAACTGTCTGATGTTTTGCCGGGACGACCGATTCAAAGCAATTATTTAATAAAATCGGTCCGTCACCATGAATATTCTGATGTCCAGTGGGATTGTCTGCAGTGCGGCCGGTGTGAAAAGGCCTGTCCTGTTGGGCTCGAATTGATGCCGATCAGGCAGCTAAGCCGGTCTGATATGGCAATAGGTTCTAAATCAACTGTTCTGGGGCACCCCGGCCTGCATGGACAAATCCCGCGGGTGCTGTATTTTGCTGGTTGTATGACCCACCTCGCCCCTTCGGTGATACGGTCAATGGAAATAATATTCAATCAGGCAGGTTCCACCTGGCAATTTTATGATTCAGATGGGCGTGCCTGTTGCGGACGCCCGCTTAAGTTAGCCGGACAAACTGAAGGAGCCAACCGGGTTAAGGAGCAACTTCAGGCCGAATTCCTTGCTTCGGGAGCTGAGTTGCTTGTCACCTCCTGCCCGATCTGCTACCGGATGTTCACGGAAGATTACGTCCTCCCCGGAATGCAAGTGGTTCATCATACCCAATACATCAATGAGTTGCTGGAGTGGGAACGTATTCAGGTCATCCGGAACAACCTTGCCGCTGCTTACCATGAACCTTGTGAACTTGGACGCGGTTCAGGAATCACCAACGAACCCCGTCAGGTTCTTTCGAGAGTATATAAGAATGATGTGACCCCCGAAATTGAGGGGCTATGCTGCGGTGGAAGCCTGGGTGCCCCCGGTCTCAACCTGGCTGCGCGACGGGCTGTTGCGCGGGGAGCTTATGACGAACTTACGCTAAGAAAACCTGATGTTCTGGTAACGGCCTGTCCTTTGTGTAAGAAAACATTCAGCCGTATTTCTGAAATGCCGGTTTTGGACGTGGCTGAAGCGGTTGCCACATCCCTTACCGGTGTATCCGCTCCACATGAGATGATGAGTTTGATAAAAACTCCTCTTAAGCAATCGATTGTCGCCGGTTGATTACCTGATCACCTCGAATCTGCTGACCACCTTCTGATGCCCATCGTTAACCAATACAAAGTGATTACCACCCGGTAATGCGCTTGAGTCGAATTCCCCGTAATAACTGCCATCAAAATAAGTTAACCCGGATGATAGATCTTTTTCCAACTGACCGGTGATGCTGAAAACCTGCACAGACAATGGCTGGTTGCCTGGAACGGTTATTTTAATCGTCCCTTGCGCCGCGACCGGATTGGGGTACAAAGAAAGGGTCAAGGGATTTTTATTAAAATCATTGATTCCGGAGGACTGAGCAACTGCAATTCTCCCTTTCATCCCAAATTGTACATGGGCAGAGCAAACAAAATAAACGGTGTCAACTGTGCCCAGGACAAATGAATAAGACGATGTTTTTGTTCCAAAGCCCCCTGATAATGCATTATTGCCATTACTTGTCCAGGTAGACTTACTCACCTGCACCAGGGGATGAAATGTTGAAGCGTTGATGGTTACCGTATCACCCAGTAGGGCAGAGGTCAGGGCGGGGGTGTAGGAGGACCCGCTGATGTTGATGGTATGTTTTGTGGCATTGACTTGTAGGGTCAGTGCGGTGAAAACAGCGAAAAGTAATAATGCCTTTTTCATTTCTGTTATGTTTAATCAAAAGTTTAACAGTACAGAAACTGAAATGTTCGGGGGAAGAGAAGTTTAATTTGGGAATTAATGAAATCCTGCTAGAGTGACGGGGTCCCCGCTTGCGGAAATTCTGCTAGAGTGACGGGGTCCCCGCCTTCGCGGGGATGACACTGCTGCCGATATTAACTTCTGAAAACGGGAGGAGCCGTTGCTCCTCCCCTACTGCCAACTGCCAATTACCAACTGCCAATTACCAACTGCCAACTGCACACTGCCTACTGCCTACTGCTACCCGTCAGAATCTCTTCGTATACACATGACAATAAGGCACCCCGCCTGTCTTTTCGTAGTACTCCTGATGATAGGTTTCGGCCGGCCAGAAAGTGGTGGCGGGACGCAGGCGTGTGGATACCTTAAGTCCTTTATCCTTAAGAATATTAATCAGTTTTTCAGCTATAACTTTCTCCGTGTCGTCGGCATAAAAAACTTCGCTCAGATATTGAGGGCCGATATCCGGGCCCTGACCATTGGTCTGAGTCGGGTCATGGATTTCAAAAAAAAGCCTGGCAAGTTTTTCATAGGAAGTTTTTTCAGGATCATAGGTGACCTTTATAGCCTCCACATGTCCGGTGGTGTGGGAGCAAACCTCCTTATAGGTCGGATTTGCCTTGGTCCCGCCGGTATAGCCGACTTCCGATTTCACCACCCCGGGGGCTTTGTCGAAATAATGCTGCACTCCCCAAAAGCACCCTCCGGCAAAGATAGCGGTTGCTGTTATTGCCTGATTATCCATCGGATTCGCCGGTTTAAAATTCAAAGATATCGAATTCACGCAATGCCTTGTATTTTTAGATGTAAAACCCTCACCGGCAAATACATGACCAAGGTGCGCTCCGCAATTGGCGCAAATAATTTCAGTACGGCTGCCATCCGGATCAGGAATTCTTTTAACGGCTCCCGGAATCTCTGCATCGAAACTGGGCCATCCGCAATGGGCATCAAATTTTGAACCGGACAGATACAAGTCCGCCCCGCACCATTTACAAGTATAGGTTCCCTTTTCATTAAATTTTTCATATTTCCCGGTAAAAGGACGTTCCGTTCCTTTATTGATAATAACCCGCTTCTCTTCGGCAGTTAGCTCATTACGATGATCTTTCGATTGTCCGCTGATATTCGACATTGCACTGAATATTAATACAATTGAAAATAATATGGTTTTCATAAACTTCAAAAATCACGTTTCACGTTTCACGCTTCACGACCATAAAACGAGCGTGCTTGAAAAATGTTTATCTTTTCCCTTTAAAAAAGAATAACATGGAGAGAGAGGTTAAGAACGTTAAGAGGGTTAGGATTTTGTGTGTGGGGTGGATGATGGGGTTGGGAATACTGGTTGCGGGGACGGGTTGTAAACAGGGGTCAGACAAGTTTACAGCAGACTCCGGCAAAATGCAATATGCAATAGCTATTCACGGCGGGGCTGGAGTGATTTTGAAGGAAAATCTGTCAGAAGAGCTGGAGAAGGCTTACCTGGAAATTCTTGATTCGGCATTGACGGTAGGAGAAAAGATCCTTGCCAATGGAGGAGCTTCGATGGATGCGGTGGAAAGGGTTATCCGTATCATGGAAGATTGTCCGCTGTTTAATGCCGGAAAAGGGGCTGTTTTTTCCCATGAGGGATATAATGAACTTGATGCTTCGGTCATGGATGGTTCAACCCTGATGGCAGGTGCAGTAGCGGGAGTCAGGAATGTGAAAAACCCGGTCACGCTGGCCCGTAAGGTGATGACCAATTCAGATCATGTAATGCTGTCGGGTTTGGGTGCAACAGAATTTGCCAGGGAACAGGGTCTGGAAATCGTCGACAGTACTTATTTCTTCACCGAACGCCGCTGGCAGGATCTGCAGCGCGCGATCCAAAAATCCAAGGAGAGTAAGTTCGGGACCGTCGGTTGCGTGGCACTTGACAAATCGGGTAACCTGGCAGCCGGGACCTCTACAGGCGGTATGACCAATAAAAGGTGGAACCGGATCGGAGATACCCCCATCATCGGAGCCGGAACCTATGCCAGCAATAAATCATGTGCCGTCTCGGGAACCGGTCACGGGGAGTTCTTTATCCGGTACACTGTCGCCAGGGAAGTCGCCGCCCTGATGGAATATAAAGGCATGACAGTACAAAAAGCTGCCGAGGAAGTCATTATGAACCGGCTTAAACCCGCCGGAGGAGAGGGTGGGGTCATTGCTGTTGATAAAGACGGGAATATAGCATTGGTTTTCAACTCCCCCGGAATGTACAGGGGCTGTGCCGACAGCAAGGGTCGGCACATCGTGGAGATATATGGAGGGAAGTGAGAATCTCTAAACTTTTCCTTCGGAGCAGTGTCATCCCGGCGAATGCCGGGACCCCGTCAGGCTAGTAGGATTCAGGCATGCAGTAACAGCCTCACGCTATACGAATCCTGAAAAAAAATAATTTACGAATTATTGTAAATATTACGAAAATCGTATAAATTTGCATGAAAAGTAATATTATTTATCGGCTATGACGGCACCTGTCACCAATATTTCAAGGGAACAAGCCAGTAAAAAGAAGCTCATTGAAGCCGGCAAGGACCTCTTTTTTAAATACGGATATAAGAAAGTCACCGTTGAAGGGATTTGTAAGGCAGCTGGGATCAGTAAGATGACCTATTACCGGTTTTTCGACAATAAGATTGACCTGGTCCGGTTCATCCTGACCCAGCTTGCAGAGGAAGGATGGAACTCATATCAGGAAATCAAGAACAGGGATATCCCTTTCGAAGAAAAAATCAGGGCTACGATAGAGATGAAATTCAAGGTGGCAGAGCAACACAGTGAAGACCTGCTGCGTGATGTGTATTCTGATCAAAACGATGAACTGATGAACTTGCTGAAAAAACTGTCGGCCGACATGATGGTGGAGGTGATGGCCGATTATAAGGTTGCACAGGAGCAGGGACAAATACGTAAAGAACTGAATCTGGATTTTATACCGTACTTTCTTGCACACATGGGCAACATGGTGAACGATCCGGCTTTACTGGCGCTCTATAACGGTAATATGCTCGCGGTGATGAAAGAGCTCACCAACTTCTTTTTTTTTGGAATACTGGTGCCCGAAAAATTATCGCATGATGAAAAGTAGGGTTTGTTTGATTCTTTTGATCCTGTTGAGCTGGCATCAGACTATTGTCAATGCTCAAAAACTTTCTTTTGGCGGCCAGCTGTCTGCCATGGAATTCATGAAACCCGGGGCATACTGGCATTTACTGACCGGTGTCCGTTATATCCCGGAGATAAAATGGAATATCCCGGTCAGCAAGGACTGGAAATTTGATATCGGGGCCTCGGCAAATCTATATGGGCAGGTGGGGGTTCAGAAGCATGATACTTTGTATACCGATGCCTATCTCAAGCCTTACCGCGTGTGGGGCAGGATTTCGTCGGAACGGTTTGAGCTGAGGCTGGGGCTTCAGAAAATCAGTTTCGGAAGCGCCACCATGCTCTGTCCACTGATGTGGTTTGATCATCTTGATCCCCGCGATCCGCTGCAATTGACAGATGGCGTTTATGCAGCGCTGTGCCGGTATTTCTTTCAGAATAACGCGAATATCTGGTTTTGGGGAATCCTTCCTTCAAAAAACGCGAAGGGGTGGGAAATGTTTACCACCGACTACCGCCGGCCTGAATTCGGCGGGCGCATTCAGCTGCCTGCCGGTAAGGGTGAAGTGGCCCTGTCCGGGCATTTCAGGTTTTTGGGGGTCGACCAGTCAAACGGACCCGTTCCGGTAAACCTCGAAAAGCCGGTTCCGGAATGGCGTCTGGGCATTGACGGCAAATGGGATATAGGTCCGGGTATCTGGTTCGAAGGGACCTATACCAGACAAAACATTCCGTTAAACACAATGAATCACATCCGAATGCTCACGATCGGCGCCGATTATACGATCGGACTGGGTAACGGGCTGACATTCTCAACCGAACAGTTCCTCTACCAATTGGGTCCTTCGGTTTTTGAAAGCAGCTCGGAGTTGAATTTCACTGCCCTTTCGGTTACCTATCCGATTAATATGATCCATTCGGTTTCGGCTATGGTCTTTTATAACTGGACGGCCAGCAGTTGGTACCGGTTCATTAACTGGAAGATCAGCCTGAACAAAACCAGTTTTTATCTCATTGCATTCTGGAATCCTGAAACTTTTGATATTTATCAAAATACGGGAAATGCCAACCTTATGGGAGGCAAGGGATTGCAACTTATTTTTTCATGGAATCATTAAAGTATCATTAATAAGATATTATGGAATCCAATAAAACTGTCATTGAGATCCGGAACCTCGTGAAAACTTTTCCGATGGGCAACAGGGAATTTACTGCACTCAACGGAATTAACCTGATTTTTTCCGGCGGTGAATTTTCCGGGCTGGTAGGTCCCAGCGGATCCGGTAAGACCACTCTCCTGAACATAATCGGGACCCTGGATTCGCCTACAGAAGGCGAGGCCCTGGTGTTGGGAAGTTCCGTGGGAAAACTCTCACAGAAAAATGCAGCCCAACTGAGAAATCTGAAAATCGGATTTATCTTTCAGACATTCAATCTGTTGCCTGTTTATTCAGCATTTGAGAATGTTGAATTTCCACTCCTGCTGCAGAAGTTGAATGCAGCGGAAAGGAAAAAGTCGGTCATGGATGCCCTGGATTGGGTTGGACTCACCGACAAGATCAAGTCGAGACCCGCCCAGATGTCCGGAGGTGAATGCCAGCGTGTCGCGATCGCCAGGGCAATCGTTAAAAAGCCGGAAATTGTGCTAGCCGATGAGCCCACCGCTAACCTGGATGCTGAAAACTCCCATCACATCCTCCAAACAATGGTCAGGTTGAACCATGACCTGGGCACGACCTTCCTCTTTGCCACGCATGACGAAAAGGTGATCGGATACTTGAGGCGGATCATTAAACTATCGGATGGGAAGGTTTCAAAGGATGAGATGGTTACGAATAAATAGGAGGACAGAGAAATGCTAACCTTTAAACTTGCACTGCGTAACCTGCTGGGAGCCGGTTTGCGAACCTGGTTGAATGTGCTGGTGCTGTCGCTTGCCTATGTGGTCATCATTTATATGAACGGAATGCTCGACGGATGGAACAGGCAGGCTAAAACCGACATGGTTCACTGGTCCACGGGACAGGGTCAGCTCTGGCAGAAAGATTATGATCCTATAGATCCGTTTACCCTTCAGAACAGCATGGGCAAGATTCCGGTTGAATTCACCGGCCTGGTTGAAGAAGGCAGGATTGCCCCTGTTCTGGTCGCCATGGCATCCTTTTATCCCGAGGGAAGGATTCAAAGCATCCTGCTTAAAGGGATACCGGAGAACCAGAAAGTAATTGATCTTCCAACATACTCCATGACTGGAGATACCAGTGAAATACCGGGTATCATTGGGAAACGGATGGCTGAATCGAATAAAATCAAGGTCGGGGATATGGTGACCCTGCGCTGGCGCGATCGTAACGGGACTTTTGATGCATCTGATGTGAGAATCTCTGCTGTCTTTAATACGAATGTCCCGATGGTCGATGCCGGTCAGATTTGGATCCCTTTGTCACGCATGCAGAAAATGTTCGGTGCACCCGGCGAGGCCACTATTCTGATCAGTGATAAACCGGTCTGGCCAAAATTTACTGATGAAAACTGGGTAAGCAAGGACGTGAAAACCCTCACCGCAGAAATTGACCAGGTAATCAAAACGAAATCAATCGGCAGTGCAGTCATGTATATTATTCTGCTCTTACTGGCCATGCTTGCTATTTTCGACACCCAGGTATTATCGATTTTCAGGAGGCAGCGTGAGATCGGAACCCAGATTGCCCTGGGAATGACCCGCTGGCAGGTGGTCAGGCTGTTCACGATTGAAGGTGCCATGAATGCAGTCCTGGCTGCAGCTTTGGCGGCAGTTTACGGGATACCTTTCCTTGCCTCACAGGCTAAAAGCGGCATACCCATGCCCCAGGCCACCGATTCCATGGGTTTGGCCATCGCTGAAAAAATCTTTCCGGTGTATAGTATCGGATTGATAATCATTACGATCGTGTTTGTACTGATTACAGCCACCATTGTGAGTTATATCCCGGCACGCCGGATCGCTAAAATGAACCCGACCGAAGCAATTAAAGGAAGAATACAATGATACGATTCATATTAAAAGGATTATTAAGAGATCGCCAGCGAAGCCTGTTACCTGTCATCGTGGTGGTTACCGGTGTTTTTCTCACTGTTTTCCTGCAATGCTGGATGACAGGAATTTTAGGGGACCTGGTTGATTTTAATGCCAGGTTCACTACCGGGCATGTTAAAGTAGTGACGAAAGCCTATTTTGAACGGATCGAGCAAACGCCCAATGATTTAGCCCTGGGTGAGACTGACAAACTCATAGGTTCGCTTCAAAAGGAATTTCCTGATATGGAATGGATCCAAAGGATTCGATTCGGTGGTCTGATCGATGCTCCTGATTCACGGGGTGAAACCCGCTCCCAGGGACCTGCAGTGGGGTGGGGTATCGACCTTTTATCCCCGGGTTCAAAGGAAGTGGAAAGGATGAATATTAAAAAGTCGCTGGTGAAAGGTAGTATCCCCTCAAGAAGAGGTGAAGTGCTTGTCAGTGATCAGTTTGCTGATAAGTTGAAAGTGGTTCCCGGTGATCAGATCACGCTGCTGGGTTCAACGATGTACGGAAGCATGACGGTTTATAATTTTACCGTTGCCGGAACCGTGAAATTCGGGAGCAGCGTACTTGATCGAGGCGCATTCATTGCCGATATCCATGATGTTCAGCTGGCCCTGGATATGCCCTATGCAGCAAGTGAGATTTTGGGCTACTTCAATACCAACCATTATGAAAGGCAGCAAGCGGCTGCAAACGTTACCCGGTTCATGGCCGGTTCTGATCCGAACGACCCTTACGCCCCCGTTATGGTAAGTCTGCGCGATCAGAACGGATTGAGCAGTATGGTTGATTATATGGATGTGGTATCTGCCATCTTTATCATGATTTTTGTAATGGCGATGTCGCTGGTGCTTTGGAATGCCGGATTGCTCGGCGGTTTGCGCAGGTATGGTGAGGTCGGGGTCCGGCTGGCGGTTGGCGAATCGAAAGGACATGTTTACCGTTCGCTGGTATGGGAATCCGTATTGATCGGATTGATCGGTTCTGTAATAGGAACTGCTATTGGCCTGATCCTGTCTTTCTGGCTCCAGCGGCATGGAATCGACGTGTCGGCATTTATGAAAAATGCATCGATGATGCTGCCCGCAGTCTTCCGTGCCGAAGTAACTCCTTCGTCCTTTTATATTGGTTTCATTCCCGGACTTTTTGCAACAGTAATCGGCACCTCACTTGCCGGTATTGGTATCTATAAACGTAAGACAGCTCAACTTTTTAAAGAACTCGAATAATGAAAAAAATATGGATACTCCTGGCATTCTTGCCGGAATTGTTGATCGGCCAGAATCCGTCAGCCGAAAGAATAATTGAACAGATCGACCGCAATATGGCTTCAAAAAGCCGTATCCTTACTGCAACAATGGTTGTCCATGCGGAACGCGGTTCGCGGACGATGGAAATGAAGGTTTGGTCGGAAGGAGAAAAGCGTTCCTTTACCGAATATCTCTCCCCGGCCCGCGATAAGGGTACCAAAATGCTGAAACTGGCCGATCAGTTATGGCTGTTTTCACCATCCGCCGACCGCATCATCCAGATTTCCGGGCATATGCTGCGGCAATCGGTCATGGGATCCGACCTTTCCTATGAAGATATGATGGATGACCGTAAGCTTACCGATGTATATAAAGCAACGGTTATCGGGCCGGATGTGCTTGACAACCGGAATTGCTGGGTATTGGAATTACGGGCGAAAGCCGAAGATGTTGCGTATTTCATGCGTAGAATGTGGATCGATCAGGAGAGGAATATTCCCTTGAAAGAAGAGTGGTATGCGAAAGCCGGAAAACTTCTTAAACAAACCACCCTCACCGATGTAAAGAAAATCGACGGACGCTGGTTCCCAACCAGGATGGTATATAAGGATATGCTGAAAACCGGTGCCGGTACGGAGTTCATCATCAATGAGATCAAGTTTGATGAAACGATTCCGGAATCCTTGTTTTCCAAAGCGGCATTGCGATAAGAAAGTGAAACGTGATGCGTGAGGCGGAAGACGAAAAAATCGTGAAGCGTGAAGCGTGAGGCGGAAGAATACGAACTTCTTTCGTCCACCGATCTTCTTCTTCGCTTCACGATCTTTCTTTCGTCCGTTCACGCTTCACGTTTTTTTTGTATTTTGACCGGACCTAAAACCTGAAATATGAAAAAAATACTCCTTGTCCTCGGGGCAATCGTGGTTGTTGTTGTCATTGGCGGATTGATCTTTATCGGTCAGTTCAAAACCAAAGCAATTCCTGATTATAACCGGGATATTAAACTCAAGGGACTGACAGCCGGGGTGACCGTTATCCGGGATTCGTTCGCCATCCCTCATGTTTATGCTGAAAATGAACATGATCTTTATCTGGCTATCGGGTATACCATGGCCCAGGACCGGCTCTGGCAGATGGATTTACTCAGACGGGTGACCCAAGGGCGCCTGGCTGAGATTTTTGGCAAGGACCTGGTGGATGCCGACTTGCTTTTCCGTGCTTTGCGGTTTACTGAAAAATCAAGGGGGGTGTTCAGTCGGGCTGATGAAAGCCTTCGTGTTTGCATCGAATCTTTTGCTGAGGGTGTCAACCAGTTTATTGCTTCGGCAGGAAAAAAGCTTCCGCCTGAATTCGGATTGCTTGGTTATAAGCCCGAACCGTGGTTGCCCGAGCATTCGCTGAACCTGATAGGTTATATGGCCTGGGATCTGTCAACAGGCTGGCCTTGCGAGGTACTCCTGGATAAAATGAGCCAGAAATTGGGACCGGATCTTTCCAAATATATGATCCCGGATATGGATTCGGTGAATAAAACTGCCATCTACCCTGATTTTAAACTGGATAAATCAACAGTAGAAGCACTGACCAAACTGTCGGAAACTGCCTCTGTTACGGAAGTAATGGGACTGGATGTTTTCCGCGGCAGCAACAACTGGGCGGTTGCTGGCAGGAAAAGTGTGACCGGTAAGCCATTACTGGCCAACGATATGCATCTAAGTCTGAATATTCCCGGAATCTGGTATCAAATGCATGAGGTAATACCCGGGAAGCTGGATGTTACAGGAGTCGTACTTCCCGGTCAACCGATGGTGGTCGCCGGGCATAATGATTCAATTGCCTGGGGTTTCACCAATGTGATGACTGATGATGCTGATTTTTACCAGGAGACGCTTAATCCGGCTAATCCGGATCAGTACCGGTTGAACGGCGAATGGAAGGATTTAAAAAAGATTGAAGAAAAAATACTCGTCAAAGGCGGCGATACGGTGATTAAAATCAACCGTTTTACCCATCGCGGACCGATCATATCCGAAATGAAGAAGGTCGCTGACAAAGTGTTGTCGATGAGGTGGCTGGGCAATGAGGAAAGTAACGAAGTGCTGACGGTATATCGCCTTAACCGGGCATCTAACTGGACCGATTTCAGAAATGCCCTTCGAACCTTCGTCTCCGTTAATCAAAATGCCGTTTATGCCGATGTCAATGGAAATATTGGTTTGCAGTCAGCTATCGGAATTCCCATCCGCGAGGGTGACAGGATACTGGTTTATCCCGGTGATACCACCCGGTACGATTGGAAAGGCCTTGTACCCTTCGACGAATTGCCTTATAGCTATAATCCGGAGTGCGGATATGTGGCTTCTGCAAACTGCAAAACCGCTCCGAATGATTATCCATATTATATAAGTGATTGGTATGTATTGCCTTACCGCATGGATCGAATCAGGGAAATGCTGACAGAAAAGGAAAAGCTTTCTTCCGATGATTT
>Ga0172379_10004556_pt1 | contig 20313 bp, 15 predicted proteins | sample GrowelOW334metaG_FD_119756 | JGI IMG/M metagenome (GOLD analysis project Ga0172379, IMG submission 119756) | Groundwater microbial communities from an aquifer near a municipal landfill in Southern Ontario, Canada - Groundwater well OW334 metaG | ecosystem: Environmental > Aquatic > Deep...
GCCAGTTCACGTCGGCGTCGGAGGGCTTCGTTGGAATGGTCTTCGCGTGGCTGATGCCCGTGCCGTTCGGGCCGTGGAAGCGCGTCCACTCCTGAGCGGAGGTGGTGGCAATCAGGCCGAACAAAACAAGGAAGCGCAGCATGGGATTGCAGACGGAGCAGGGTGGTGGCGGCTTCATCGGGGTAAGAGGCGGAGGCTGCTCAAACAACCCCTGGATCTCCTCCCATGTCAGGTTGTCCGCCAGCGTTTCCTCGCCGCCGAGCGTGGCCTTGATGATGGCGCGGCGGCGTGAAAGGCGGCTTGCTCCCCGTCCGTTTTTCCTTAGTTTGGGTCCGGTGAAGCTGCATTTGGAAAACCTGCCGCCCTCGCTCGTCGCGCAACGAGAGACGCTTGCCCGCTGCCTCGAAGCCATGGACGCCGCGCACCCGCTGAGGCAGGTCATTCTCTTCGGTTCCCACGCGCGGGGCGAGGCCCGGCCGGACAGCGACGTGGATTTGTGCCTCGTGGCGGATGGGGCGGAGAAACAACTCGTCACGGCTGCCGAGTGGCGGCGGGCGATGCGTCCCGTGCGGCCCAAGCTTTCATTCACCCTGGTGCCCATCACGCCGGCGCGGCTTGCGGAGAAGCAGGCGGGGCGGGATTTCTTCTTTGCCACCGTGCTACAGGAGGGTTGCATCCTTGCCTCGTAAGACCGACAGCAAAAATCCGGCGGACTGGCTGCTCATCGTGGAGTCCGACATGGAACTACTCCGGCAGGGCGCAGCGAACGAATGGAGCTTTGCGATGTGCCGGAGCAAGCTCGCCGAAACAGTGGAGAAGATTCTCAAGGCGGAACTAATCCGGATCGGCTGGGAACTGGAGAAGACGCACGACTTGGAGCGGCTGCGGTTGGAGTTGGAGGAACGGAAGTCTGATTTGGAACCCTTGGCCGCCTCGCTCTGCGACGATTTGGCGGAAGCCTACTTCTCCGACCGCTACCCCGGCTTCGATCTGGAAGACCCGGACTGGCCCAAATTGCGCGGGCAGCTTCAGCGGGTGGAGGAATTGCTGGCCACAGTGAAAGCGCGGCTGCCCGCATAGCCGCAGAGGTCAGGGGGTGGATTCTGCCGTCGGTCGCACATTGGGGTCCGCCTCCTTATCTCGGCGGCTACGCGTTCACTCAAACAACCCCTGGATCTCCTCCCAAGTCAGGTTGTCCGCGAGCGTTTCCTCGCCGCCGAGGGTGGCCTTGATGATGGCGCGCTTCTTCTGCTGCAGTGACAGAATCTTTTCCTCCACCGTGCCGCGCGCGATGAGCTTGTAGCTCGTCACCAGCCGCGTCTGGCCGATGCGGTGCGCGCGGTCCGTGGCCTGGTCCTCCACCGCCGGGTTCCACCACGGGTCGAAGTGAACCACGGTGTCCGCGCCGGTGAGCGTGAGGCCCACCCCGCCGGCCTTGAGGCTGATGAGGAAGACGGGAATCTTCGCGTTGCCCTGGAATTTCTCCACCACTGCACCGCGATTCGTCGTCGAGCCGTCGAGGTAGCAGTAGTCAATTCTCTCTGCCGTGAGCTTGTCCTTGAGCAGTGCGAGCATCGTGGTGAACTGGCTGAAGACCAGCACGCGGTGCCCACCGTCGATGGCTTCCTCCAGCAGCTCGCCGAACATCGCCAGCTTGCCCGAGCTGTCGTCGGTGAACTCCGCGTTCTCCATCTTGAGCAGCCGCAGGTCGCAGCAGATTTGCCGCAGCCGCAGCAGCGCGTTGAGGACGATCATCTTGCTCTTCGCCACTCCCTGTGCGCCGACGGCGTCCATGACTTCCTTGCGACTGACGGCGAGCACCTGCTTGTAAATTTCCGCCTGGTCGTCGGTGAGTTCGCAGTAGGAAACTTGCTCGAGCTTCGCCGGCAAATCCTTCGCCACCTCGGTCTTGAGCCGGCGCAGGATGAAGGGCCGCAAGCGCCTGCCCAGCCGCGCCTGCACGGCCTCGTCCTTGTCGCGCGTGATGGGCTGCTCGTAACGCTCCTTGAAGTCCGTGGCCGAGCCGAGGTAGCCCGGCATGAGGAAGTCGAAGATGCTCCAGAGGTCGAGGACGGAATTCTCCATCGGCGTGCCGGTGAGCACAACGCGATAGTTCGCCTTCACGGCTTTGACGGCCTGCGAGTTCTGGGTCTGGCGGTTCTTGATGTGCTGCGCCTCGTCGAGCACGAGCGTGTCGAACTCGAACTCGCGATACTTCTCCGCGTCGCGCCGGATGAGCGCGTAGCTCGTGATGACGAGGTCGCTCTTGGCGATGTCCTCGAAGCGCGAGTGTCGTCCGGTGCCGTGCAGCGCGATGACTTTCAGCGTGGGCGTGAACTTCTTCGCCTCGGCGAGCCAGTTGAAGACCAGCGAGGTCGGGCACACGATCAAGACCGGGCCGGACAGCTTGCGGTTCGTGTGGCACGACTGGAGGAACGCGAGCGTCTGGAGCGTTTTGCCGAGGCCCATTTCGTCCGCCAGGATGCCGCCGAACTTGTTCTCGCGGAGGAACCCCAGCCACGCGACGCCCTGCTTCTGATACGGACGCAACACGTCTTCGAGATGGCCGAGCGGTGGACAGGCCAGCTTCGTCTGGCCGCTCTGCCGCGCCGCGCGCTCGCGCCAGCCGGCGGCCGCCTGCACCTGCCAGCCGGGCTGCTGCCGGAGCGTGGCGTCGAGGAAGCCGGCCTGCACGTCGCTGAAGCGGTAGCCCTTCGCGTGCTGCTGTGGCGCGCAGTCGCACAGCACTTCCTGGAACTCTTCCAGCGCGCCGGTGTCAATCAGTGCGATGCGGCCGTTCTTCAGGCGCGTCGTGCCGTTGCCGGAGAGGATGAGCCGCTGGATGTCGGCCGCCGAAAACTTCTCCCCATCCGCCGAGCCGAGCGACATCTCGACATCGAACCACCGCTCGCCCGAGGGCCGAATCTCGAAGCGCGGCTCCAGCCGCTCGAAGTTCTTCGTCGTGCTGTGCTGCAACCGCTCCTCCAGCGACACGTCCCATTCCTTTAGCAGGCGCGGGTAATCCTTCGCGAAGAAGCGCACGACATTGCTCTCGCCGTGGAGATTCCAGCGGCCCTGCGGGTCCGGCCCGCTGAAGCCCGCGCGCCGCATCCGCTCGCCTGCGGCGACCTCTGCCCCGAAGTCGCGCGTCGAGTAGCGCGTGGTGCATTTCGGGTCCGGCAGCCAGAGCGACTCGTCCTTCGCGGTGACGCCCACGGTCATGATGCGCGGCCCGTAGGCGCACTGGAGCTGCGCCTGCACCTGGGCGAGCCCGCCGTTGAGCGCGAGGATGAAGCGCGGCGACTGCGGCTCCAGCGTGAACTCATCGATGCCGAAGTTCGCGTCCACCTCGCTCTCAGCCTCCAGCACGACCAGCTCCTGGCTCAAGAACAGCGGCACCCGCGCACGATGCAGCTTCATCGGCGCTTGGAACAACGAGCGCCACTGCTTCGGCAAGCCCACCGGCTCCAGCGAATCACCGCGAAACGCCCAGAGCGACTCGCCCGCGATGAGCGTGGGCGCGCGCAGCCCGGCCGGCAGGTTCATGCGAATCTCGCCGGATGTTTCGAGCGTCACCTCCACCGGCACCCGCCACGAAGTCGCGCCGATGGTGAGCGGTTGCCCGCGCCCGAGCGCCACGCGCGGATGACCGCCGAGCGCGTCGAGCAGTTGCGTCAGCTCGACGAGCGTGAGCATCAGGCCACCGGGTGTTTCGTTGCCGGCGAGTTCCTCGGCCTTGTCGAGCAGGCGCGTGTCCTCGGGCGAGAGAGCGAAGGGCTGGTTCATCGGCAGCGCACTCAAAGGCGAGCGACCCCGGCTCCACTTCCCCTCGAATGTGGCCATTACCTTCCCGCGTTCGATGCCCGCTGCGAAGGTCGGCGGAAAGATGACGGAGATTTCCAGCGGTTCGCCGTTGGCCGCGCGTTTCAACTTTGGCCCCGGCTGCGGCTCGGGTTCGCGGGCGACCGGTCTGACTCCGAGTCGTGCGGGCAGCGGCGTCGCCGTGTCGCTCCCGCGCGGCGCTGGACGCTCTCGCTGCAAGTGATGCAGGCCGATTGCCACCGAGTGCGCGCAGATGACGCCGCCTTCGCGGGACGCGCGGCAGGTGCAGAGATTGTCGATGTCCACCGGCCCCTTGATGACCAGGCCCGCGCGATACGAGGACGTGCCTTCCTGCACAACGCCCTTGAGCAGCGGCGGCGACCAGTTCGAGGACAGCACCTTGCCGCCAGCGAGCAGGGAGCGCGCGTTCTTGACCGCTTCCCAACCGGCGGACTTCGTGAAGAAAGCCTCCGTCAACTCAGTGAAACTCATCCGCGCGACTCTGCCGGACACGGCGCGCACTTTGCAAAAAATTTCCCGGCAAAACCGGCGAACACCAAAACACGGGACGGCGGATCACCGCAGTCGGAGTTTGATCATTGTTCGACGCTCCGGCGGATGATTGAGGAATCTTCCTGACGGCCAAATTGATTGCGGGATTTGAAATTGAGCCTGCGACCCAGATTCGCGCTGGCGAATGACTTGGTGGTTTTGTATTCTCCTCCCGGCTGGCAGCGTGTGCTGGACCGGCGTCGCCCCTGTAGCTCAAATGGATAGAGCTCGCGTTTCCTAAACGTGAGATCCAGGTTCAATTCCTGGCGGGGGCACCACTTTTGAAGCCTCCGTTGGACGTTGAGTGCGCCAAGTCCTGCAAATGGATATGAGGACAGGGATGACCTTTCCTCACCCGGCTTCCGGCCACCTTCCTCAGCACTGCGAAGCGCATCCGCGCGCGCTATCACCAGACCGAGAAGCGAAAGTAACGTCCGGGGCCGGGCGTGAAGGTGTGGGTGCGTTCCGTGATCGTGTCCACCACGGCGTTGGTCACGAGGCTCCAATGGAGAAGGTCGGTGGATTCCTCCAGCACCGCACCCCCGACGGCGAGCGGCCAGGCGATCTGGAGCGTGCCGCCGGCAGGGCGTGCGGTGATGGACGGCGGCGCGCCCAGAACGCGGATGGTCGCGGGTGCGGAGAGGCCGCGCCTGCCCAGGGGGTTGTAGGCCTTGGCGACGAGCGTGTAAACGCCGGGCGGCGGGTTGGTCCAGGTGAAGGTGAACGGCGGGCTGAACAGCGTGGCCAGCGTGTTCGTGCCCTCATAAAACTCCACCGCGTAGATGCCGGCGGCGTCGCTTGCGCTGGCGGTGAGGACAATGTTCGTGGGCGTGACGAACCACGCACCGGCCGCCGGCGTGAGCAGGCTGACCGTCGGCGGGCTGCTTGTGCTGGAGTTGATGGCGAGCGTGACGATGGCCGGCTGGGAGTTGGTCTTGCCGTCGTTTGCCACGAAGTAGAAATAGTCCGGCCCGGTCGCGTTGCTGTTCGGCGTGTAGGTCAAATTGGGCGGCGTGCCTGAAAGAAGACCTTTGTCCGGCGGGGTTGTGACGCTGAAGGTCAGCGGATCGTTGTCACCATCCCGGCCGGCGAGCGTGACGGGTGTCGCGGTGTTCAACGCCACGAGCAGGCACTGCGGCTGCGCCTGCGGGCGGCGGTTGGGCAGGTTGGAGGATGGTGGGGCATCGTCGTCGAGAATGGTGACGGTGGTGATGGTGGTGCTGCCAAGAGCCGCGTCCCCGGTGGGGTTCGAGAGCCTGACAGTCAGCGTTTCGCTGCTTTCGGCGAGGGCGTCGTTGACGATGGCCACAGTGATGGTTTTTGGTGCCGCGTCACCTGCGGTCCAGGCGAGCGTGCCATTGGTGGCGGTGAAATCACCCGGTGAGCTGGCGGTGCCGTCGGCAGTCGCAAAATCCACGCCCACCGCGCCGTTCGTCCCGTTCACACGCTCGACGGTGAGCGTGACGCTGCCGGCCGATTCGTGGACGGAATAGCTTGAGGCGGGGAATTGCAGATGGCCGGGCCCGGGCGGGGGCGCGGCTCCGGAACTCTCGAGCGCACCGAGGTCGGGGGCGGCCCCAAGCGTCACGCGGGTGACGAAGGACTGCGGCGGCGCGTATTGTTGCGTCACATCGTTCGCGGGCAGAGCGGGGGACGCAAGCGGGCCGGCGGCGTCGAGCGCGTTGGCTCCGGTGAGGAGGTGATAATCCTGACCGGCCATGTCCGCGAAGCCGGGGTTGTTCGCGCCGTTCACGTCACCGACGATCAGGTTCGTCGTGCCGAGGAGCCGTCCGGAATAGCCGTGGCCGGGGGAATCCTTGAGCCAGCCCGGGCTGATCCAGTTTTTGCCCAGCAGGATGTCGCCGCCGCCAAGACTGTTGCTGCCGCCGGTGAAGAAGTGCACCGCGTTGTAGATGTTGTTCTGCAACGCGGTGTCCGAATAGAAGATGTTGTTGCGGCAGTCCACGGTTTCGAAGGTCTGGTTCGTTCCCGCATACGTCCGGTCCGGCAGGAAGAAGAGCGCGACGGCCTTGTGATGGTTCACGATCGTGTTGTGATAGAAGTGCAGCGTGCCGCGATGCTGCGCGGCGTAGAAGTTCGGCCCGTTGAACGCGCCGAAGAAGATCATGCTCATGCTGCTGGCGTAGTCCCGGATGGTGATGAGGTTCCCGTAAACAAAGGAGTCGAGATAGTCCGGCTGCACATCAATCAAGCCGCTGCCGCCCTGCGGGTCCGCGAGGTTCAGGACGTTGGACTGCTCGGTCATGTCGAACTCATTGTAGCGGATGATCTGGCCGGAGGATCGGTCCTTGATGGCCACGCCGTGCGCGCCCGGGCGGAGGCGACCGAAGCGGTTGTATTGGTAAATCACGCCGGCGGATTCGGTGTAGCAGTGGTGATGGTGGTAGCCATTGCTCCCGTCGAGGGGCGAACCCGGGTTGCCCGGATCGGGGATGTAAGGGTGGGAATTGTCGTGGAAGTAGTTCTTCTCAATCAGGAGGCGGGCCGAACTCTGCGCCGCGAGGTTCTTGGAATTGGCGAACAGCCCGTTGCCGCAGTTGCTGATTTCGCAGCCGCGAAGGGTGAAGTCGTGCGCCCACTCGATGTAGATGCCGCAACCAAACGTATCGTAGCCGCGCACTGCACCGGTCTGGTCCGTGTAGGTGATGCTGTTGTCCGCCGTGTAGAGCGCGTTGCGGATGTCGAGCGTCTCAAGGTCCACGAAGCTGACGTGATACACGCCATAGACGTAGCCCGTCTTGCGCGGGCTGACGACGATGATGCCGAGGTCGGAGAAGACCGGACTGCGGAAATCAATCGAAGGATCCTCCACCGCGTCCTTGCCATCGATGATGGGCAGCGCGCCGTTCACGGGGTCGGGAATACCGCGGATGACGATGCGCGCGCCCGCCGTGCCGCTGGCGGAGATTTGAATCTTCTCGTGATAGCCGCCGGGCTTGGAGTGGATGTTGACGATGTCGCCGGGCTGAAGCGTGCCCCACGGAACTTCGCGCAGCAGCGTGCGGGCTTTTCCCGGGCCGACATCATAGGTGGCGGCGTGAAGCAAACTGGTGATGCAGCAGAGAAACGCCACCCAACTCAATCGTGCTCCGGGATGCGCTTGCGGTGTCATGACGTTGTATTTACAGGGTTGTGACTTTGGCGGCTAGACGGGTCTATTCTCTACAGCGTTTGCCGGAGCTCGGAACGGTCGGCCGCCGCCGCTCGGAGTTGTCGTCGCTACAGACTTGCGCCAATCCCCCGGAGCGGACTGAATTGCGCCCCTACATGAAGAAGCCTGCGAAGTCCCGGCAAGCCATCGCCACCATTTCCCCCGCGCCCAAGCCCGTTCCGAACAGCTCGGGCATCAGGATCACCGCCATCGAGACGGTGATTCCCGACGACATCATGCCCGGCCTGCTGCTGCTGCGCATCCACACGGACGCGGGCGTGATCGGGCACGGTGAGACCTACTACGTGCCGCAGGCGGTCGCGGCGATGATTCACGACTGGATGGGCCGCCGACTGCTCGGTGCGGATCCGTTGTCCATCGAGAACCACTGGCGCTTTCTCTACGAGCGGGCCAGCGCGTTCGGATCGCGTGGCACGGAGCTGCGCGCCATCAGCGCCATTGACCTCGCGTTGTGGGACATTCTCGGCCAGGTCTGCGGGCGACCCGTATGGCAACTCCTGGGCGGCAAGGCGCGGGACAAGGTGCGCGTTTACAACAGCTCCGGCGGGCCGACTTATGGCCGGCGCATGGGCGCGGGGCGCGACCAGGGCTGGCCTGGTCATGGCGACGTCGGCAAGCCCGGTCCGCTCGAAGACAACTGGGCCTCGAACTACGCCGCCGGTGATCTCGCCGAGGAACTCGTCGCCGAAGGCTACTGCGCGATGAAGTTCTGGACGTTCGACCGCGCGTTCCACGAGCACGGCGGCAATTTCCTCCCGTGGTCGGCTGTGAAAGCCTGCGTAAAGCCGATGGAGGAAGTGCGCAACCGCGTCGGCGACAAGATTGAAATCCTCCTCGATGGCCACGGCTTCTTCCAGCTGCCCGCCGCGCTGCGCATTGCCGAGGCCATGCGCGACCTGCGCCCGCTCTGGCTTGAGGACGTGATGCGCGTGGACAACGCCGACACGCTCGCCGATTTCCGTGAGAAGGCGCGCGTGCCCGTCGCCGTGAGCGAGATGTTGACGAGCCGCGAGGACTACCGCCTCGTGCTGGAGCGGCGCGCGGCGGACTACGTGATGATCGACCCGACGTGGGTCGGCGGCATCAGCGAGACGCGCCGGCTTGCGGAGTATGCGCAGACCTACAACGTGCCCGCCACGATGCACGATTGCACGGGCCCGCTGACGCTCTTCGCCGGCCTGCACGTGGCCACGGCGGTGCCCAACGTGACCTTCCAGGAAACCGTCCGTGCGCACATCCGCACGTTCTACAGCTCGCTCATCGAGACGAACGTGGTCATCGAGCAGGGTTTCGCGCTGCCGCCGGAAGGGCCTGGCCTGGGCACGAAACTGAAGCCGGAGCTGTTTGACGCGAAACGCGAGAGCTACCGCATCACCCGTTGAATTTTGGCTGATGCTTGACGGGCGGGCCACCGTCCACTAAACCGCAGGCACAGTTTTTTCAAACCTCATGAATCCAGACACCTCTCCCGTTTCCGCCACCCGTCGCGATTTCCTAAAATCCTCCGCCGTCGCCGGCGGCGCGCTGGCCACCGTCGTTCACTTTCCACACGTCGCGAACGCGGCGGCGGCGGGTGACAAGCTCAAGGTCGGCTGGGTCGGCTGCGGTGGTCGCGGCACCGGCGCTGCGAACCAGACGCTGCGCGCGGACAGCAACGTCGAGCTGTGGGCGGTGGGCGACATCTTCGAGGACAAGATCGAATCCGGCCTGGAGTCGCTCAAGGCCCAGCTCAAGGACGACTACAAGCGGGTCAACGTCCCGAAGGAGCGGCAGTTCACCGGCCTCGATGCGTTCCAGAAAGTGCTCAACAGCGGCATTGACGTGGTGTTGCTCACCACTTCGCCGGGCTTCCGCCCGCAGCACATCAAGGCGGCCGTGGAGGCGGGCAAGCACGTCTTCGCCGAGAAGCCGATGGCGGTGGACGGCCCCGGGGTGCGCTCGGTGATCGAGAGCATCAAGAAGGCAAAGGAAAAGAACCTGGCCATCGTGGACGGCTTCATGTGGCGCTGGTCCACGCCGAACCGGGACGTTTACAAGAAGATCCACGACGGCGCGCTGGGCGACATCATGGCGCTCTACTCGAGCTATTACACCGGCGCGGTGGACCGTTACCCGAAGTGGAACCGCACCAACACCAAGACCGATCTCGAGTGGCAGATCCGCCGCTGGTATTATTTCACCTGGCTTTCCGGCGATCATGTCGTCGAGCAGGCCGTCCACGCCATCGACAAGCTCCTGTGGGCGATGAAGGACGAACCGCCCGAGAGCGTGATCTGCACCGGCGGCCGCCAGGTGCGCCCCGGGGAGGCCGGCGGCGAATACGGCAACATCTACGACCACTTCGCCGCGGAATACAAATGGGCCGGCGGCGTGAAGGGCTATCATTACTCCCGTCAGTTTGACCGTTGCCACGGCTCCGTGAGCGAGCAGGTCTTCGGCACCAAGGGCGTCTATGACGGCGAGAGCGGCAGCAAGCGCCACGTCATCACCGGCGAGAACCGCTGGCGCTGGAACGGGGACAAGACCCAGAACGGCTACCAGACCGAGCACGACGAAATGTATGCCAGCATCCGCGCCGGCAAGCCCATCAACAACGGCATGCGCATGATCAACACCACGCTCGCCGCCATCATGGCCCGCATGGCGGCCTACACCGGCAAGGAAATCACCTGGGAGATGGCGCTCAACTCGAAGGAGGATCTCTTCCCGAAGGACATCCACTGGGACATGAAGCTCCCCGTCGCGCCGGTTGCCCGGCCGGGCCAGACGCCGTTCATCTGAACGGACCGGACGCCTGTCCTCTGATCTCGCAGACCGGCGCGGTCGGGTTTTTCCCGCCGCGCCGGTTCGCTTTGCCCGTGAATTCCGGCTGCCAATCACGGGCGTTTTCATCCACGCTCGGCCCGTGTCGCTCCAGCACACCCAGGTCACATTCCATTACGAGCGCCTGCGCGCCGTGACGACGGGAATCATGGAGGCGGCGGGCACGACGTTCCTGCTGCTCATCGCGGTGCGGCACTTCAACGCCGGTCCGATGGCGAAGGCGTTCATCGCGGCGGGCGGCAGCCTGGGGCACCTCATCAGCCCGCTCGTGGTGAACCGGGTTGCCAGGCTTGGCTGGCCGGTGGCGCAGGCGTCGTCCCGCATCGGCTTCATGGGGGCGACCGCGCTCCTGATCGCGGTGTTCGCGCCGGGACTTCCGCTGTATGTGCTGGGCAGCGTCGTCGCCACGACCTGCGCCGCCGCAGTGATCCCGCTGATGACGCAGGTCTACCAGACGAACTACCCGCCGGAGGAGCGCGGGCGGCTTTTTTCGAAGGCGATAATCGTCCGCATCGGCATGGCGGCGCTGGCGAACGAACTGGGAGGACGCCTGCTCGCGGTGCACCTGGAATACTTCCGCGCCCTGCTGCTGTTCTTCGCGGCGGCGTTTGCGTTTGGCGCGTGGTGCCAGTCGCAGATTCCCTCGGAACCGTTCATCGCCAGCGCGGGCACGCATCCGCTGCGGGCATTGCGCTACGCGCGTGAAGACCGGCTGTTCCGGCTCACGCTCATCTCATGGATGTTCATGGGCATGGGCAACCTGATGATGTTTCCGCTGCGCGTCGAGTATCTGGCCAACGAGCGCTACGGCCTCAAGCTGGACGTGACGATGGTGGCGCTGTTTGCGGGCGTCATCCCGAACGCGGCGCGTCTGGTGTGCAGCCCGGTCTGGGGCTGGCTGTTCGACCGGATGAATTTTTTCGCGCTGCGGGCGGTGCTGAACGTCGGTTTCGCCCTGGGCATCCTGTCCTTTTTCGTGAGCGACAGCTACGCGGGCCTGGCGTTGGGCGCGGTCATCTTCGGCGTGTCGAGCGCGGGGGGCGACGTGGCCTGGAGCCTGTGGGTGACGAAGTTCGCCCCGCCCGGGCGCGTGGCGGACTACATGAGCGTCCACACGTTCTTCACCGGCGTGCGCGGGGTGGTCGCCCCGCTCATCGCGTTTCATCTCGTCGGCGTGCTGGGCATGACGACGATGGCGTGGATATGCACCGCGCTCATCGCCGTGAGCGTGGTGATGCTGGGCACGGAAATACCTCTCGGCCGCAAGGCCAAGGCGGCGACGCCGCTGGCGGAGGAAGTTTCGGAGTAGCCGCACCCTCACTTGCCGCTCACATCCAGGGCAAGCAGGTCGCCGGGCACGTTGCGGACATGGATGCGGCCGTTCGCGAGGACGGGGACGGTCCAGCATTTCTTGCCAACGACCTGCGCGCGGCTGAGGGGTTCAAAACCCTTTGGAGACGCGGCGACGACGAGCAGTTCACCCGTTTCACTCAGGACAATCAACTTCCCGTCCGCCGCCATGAGCGAGCCGACGCCGAGGCCCTTCTGCGCCCACTTCGTCGCGCCGGTCTTCCAGTCGAGGCAGCGGAGTTCGCCCTCCGGCTTGCCGGCCTGGCCGTGGAAGGCATAGAGGTGGCCGCCCAGCACGACGCCTGCGTTGAAGTGGACGCGGGTGTCGGTCTGCCAGCCGGCGGCGGGCGTGCCGTCGCGCAGGTTGAGCTTCACGGCCGGGACGTTGTAGGCGGAGAGCAGCAGCGTGCCATCGTGGATGACGGGCGCGCCGGCGCTGGTGTCGTAGTTGGATTTGAACTTCGCCTTCCAGCGCACCTTGCCGGTGGCGACCTCCACCGCCGCGCATTCGCGATGCGTGAGCAGCGCGATGCAGCGCGTGCCGGCGAGATCGAAGGGGACCGCCGTGGCGTAGGCGGCAGGGCCCTTGCCGTTCTGCCAGACGACCTTGCCGGTGGCCTTGTCGAGCGCGGTGCCGTAGTCGCCGACGTTCAGGATGAGCAGCCTGCCCTCAATGAGCGGCGAGGAGGCGAAGCCCCACTCGTTCACCTCGACGCCCAGCTCGGTGGCCAGCTGCTTCTGGTAGACGATTTTTCCGGTGGCCAGCTCGAAGCAGAAGAAATCGCCCAGCCGGCTCAGATGAAAAACGCGGTCACCGTCAATCGTCGGCGTGCCGGTGGTGCCGCCTTCGAAATACTTGTTGCCGAGCGGCGCGGGGTAACTGTGCTGCCAGAGCGGCCTGCCTGTCGCGGCATCAAAACACCAGACCGTGTCCTGGCCTTTTGCGTCGCCGTTATGGCCGGTGGTGACGAGCTTGCCGCCGCCGACCGCGACGGTGGAGAAACCGAGGCCGATCTTCGCACGCCAGGCGATCTTCGGTCCGTCGGCGGACCAGGTCGAAGACCAGCCGGTCTCCCGCGAGATGCCGTTCAGTTCGGGTCCGCGGAACATCGGCCAGTCGGAAGCGTGGACGGCCAGCGCGGCGAGGAGAAGTGAAGCGGTGAGTTTGAAGCGCATGGCAGGAGCTTGGCCGGAGGCGGTGTGGAGTCAAGGGCAGGTGCTCAACCTGCGAACGGCGGCGTTCGCCCGTAGCGCAGGCCTCCGGCCTGCCGTGCCGCCGGCGTCTTCGCCGGCCTGTTTGGCGAGCGCAACAGCGCAGCCGGTCGAACGCGCGGGCCGGCAGAGACGCCGGCGATACGGCAAGCCGTGTGCGTGCGCCGCTGTTACGCCGCTTCCGCCACCTGCCGCGCGATTTCCTCGCCGATGGCCAGCGAGGCGGTGGCGGCGGGACTGGGCGCGTTGAGCACATGCAAAGCCTTGGGCCGCGCGACGAGGCAGAAGTCCTGCACCAGCGTGCCGTCCGGGGACATGGCCTGTGCGCGCACGCCCGCGCCGCCGGGAGCGAGGTCGCTCTCGCGGATTTCGGGGACGAGCCGCTGGAGTGATTCGCAGAAGAGGCGCCTGCTGAAGCTGCGTTTGATTTCCTCCCAGCTCATGCGCTTGTGCCTGCCGAGGAAGTTCCACAGCCCGCTGAAGGTCAGCGCATCCCAGAGGTCGCCGACGCGGATGTCCGTCTTTTTGTAGCCCTCGCGGGCGAAGGCCAGCACGGCGTTCGGGCCGGCCTCGACGCCGCCGTGAATCATCCGCGTGTAATGCACGCCGAGAAACGGAAACTGAGGGTCCGGCACCGGGTAGATCAGGTTGCGCACGAGCGACTCGCGGTCCTTGCGCAGCTGGTAGTATTCGCCGCGGAACGGGACGATGCGCACGTCGCGCCGCTCGCCCGCCAGTTCGCTCACGCGGTCGCTGTGCAGGCCGGCGCAGTTCACGATGAAGCTCCCCTCAAACGCGCCCGCCGTCGTCTCCGCCACCCAGCCCGACGCACTCTCACGCAAGGCCGTCACTCGCGCGGATGTGACGACGCGGTTGCCGGCCTTCGTGATCAGCTCCAGCATCGTCGCGCAAACCCCGGCGTAGTCCACGATGCCTTCCTGAGGGACGTGCAGGGCCGCGATGCCCCCGACGTGCGGCTCGATCTCCCTCATTTGTTCCGGACCGAGCCAGCGCAGGCCGGCCAGGCCGTTCAGCGTGCCGCGCTCCTGCAACGCCTTGAGGCGCGTGACCTCGGCATCGTCCACGGCCACGACGAGCTTGCCGCAGACGTCGTGTGGAATGTTGTGCTCACGGCAGAACTGCGTCATCTCCGCGACGCCGCTGACGGCGAGCCGGGCCTTGAGCGAGCCGGGCTTGTAGTAGAGGCCGCAGTGAAGCACGCCGCTGTTGTGCGTGCTCTGGTGCCGGCCCACGCCGGGCTCCTTTTCGAGGACGGTGATGCGTGCGCCCGGCAGCCGCCGTGCGAGTTTGATGGCGGTGGCCATGCCCACGATGCCGCCGCCGATGATGAGGAAATGCTTTCCAGACACGATTGGAACGAAGGGTGTGAGCGCAGGGGCTTGCTGGCAAGTCTCCGCACAGGACGCATCGCTTCCTGCCACGTCGCTCACCGGTCGCCGCGAGGGTCAAACGCGTCCCGCAGGCCATCGCCGAAGAAGTTCAGCGCCAGCAGCGTGCTCACCAGGACCGAGCAGGGGAAGACCAGCAGCCACCAGTAGATGCGGATGGGATTGATCTGCGCCGCGCCGTCGGCGATGAGCGACCCGAGGCTGGCCTGCGGCGGCTGGATGCCGAGGCCGAGGTAGCTCAGGAACGACTCATAGAGGATGATGGCCGGCACCAGCAGCATCAGATACACGATGATGATGCCGGTGATGTTCGGGAGGATGTGGCGGAAGAGGATTTGCGTGTGCGTCGCGCCCAGCGCGCGGCTGGCGTCCACAAACTGCCGCGTGCGCAGCGACAGCACCTGCCCGCGCACGATGCGCGCCATCGTGAGCCACGACACCGCGCCGAGGCCGACGAAGAGGCCGACGAACTTCGTGGTGTCGCGCATGGCGACGGTGAGCTTTCCAGCGGACTGCAATTTGTCGAGCGCCCCGTGCAGCGTGGTGATGAGCACGATGACGAAGATGATGCTCGGCAGCGAATAGAGCACATCCACCACGCGCATCAGCCAGGCATCCCAGCGCCCGCCCAAGTAACCCGCCACCGCGCCCCACAGCACGCCGATGACGAGGCTCACGCATGCTCCCACCGCGCCGACCAGCAGCGATACGCGCGCCCCGTAAATCACCCGGCTGAAGATGTCCCGCCCGTGGATGTCCGTGCCGAACCAGTGCTGGCCGCTCGGCGGGGCGAAGAGTTCGGGGGAATGCTCATTCGGCGCATGCAAGCCGGTGGAGAGAAAGCCCGGCATTACCTTTGCCACACCCGGCGACGACAACACCGGCCAGAGCAGAATCACGCCCAGCAGCGCCGCGAGGAACAAGCCGCAGCCCGACGCAAACTTGTTCTTCCGAAACCGCCGCCAAGCCCGTTGATTGGGGGAAAGGGATTCGGCGCTCATGGCGTTTGCCTTTCCGGCGCAATGCCGCAGCGGCCTTCCCTCTGTCTCTCATTAGCACCCGGCTTCAGCCGGGTGATTGGAGACGAATGAGGGTCAAACCGTTTCAACGGTTTGGCCGGAGGAGGAAAACCGTTGAAACGGTTTTCCAATGCGCGCGTTCCAGACACCCGGCTGAAGCCGGGTGCTAATGAGAGAAGGGCAAACCAGTTGCCCGCCGCCAGACTTGCCGTGCTGACCGCTGACTGCTGACCGCTGGCCACCGCTTGCTCACTCATACTTCACCCTCCGGTCGAGATAGCTGTAAGCCACGTCCACGAGCAGGTTCAGCACGAGCAGGAGCGACGCGTAGAGCAGCACGAGGCCGATGACCATCGGGTAGTCCCGGTTCAACGAGCTGTTCACCATGAACACGCCTATGCCGGGGATCTGAAACAGGTTTTCCACGATGAATGATCCCGTGAGCAGGTCCGCCAGCAGCGGCCCCGAGTAGGACACGACCGGCAGGATGGCGATCCGCAGCGCGTGCTTGAGCAGGACGGTGGTGTCGTCGAGGCCCTTCGCGCGCGCGGTGGTGATGTAGTGCTCGTGGAGCGTTGTGAACATTCCCTCGCGCATGAGCCGCGCGACGCGGCCGGAGAAGTAGAGACCCAGTGTCAGCGTCGGCAGGATGACGTGCGCGGGCGAGGTCCACAACGCCACCGGCAGCAGCCGCCAATGGATCGCGAAGCCCATGATCAGCAGCGGCCCGACCACCAGCGCCGGCACGCACACCGCGAGGATGGCCAGGAAGCTTCCCGTGTAATCGCCCCACTCGCCGCGCCGCGCCGCCGACCATAAGCCCAGCGGAATCCCGATGCCCAGCGACAGCGCGAACGCCATCCCGCCCAGCGCCACCGACACCGGCAGCCCCTGTGCGATGATGTCCGTGACCGTGTGGTTGCGATACTTGAAGGACGGCCCGAAGTCACCGTGCAACACGCCGCCGATGTAGCGGCAGTATTGCCGCCACCACGGCTCGTCGAGGTGATACTTGGCCTCGATGGCACGCTTGATTTCCGCCGTGGCCGGTGCGCGCTCCTTGTCGAAGGGACCGCCGGGCGCGAGCTTCAACAGCGCAAACGCCATCACGCTGATGAGCAGCAGCAGCGGGAGCAGGAGGGCGGCGCGTTTGAGAAAGTAGGACACGGTGGAACGAGTATTCAGTAATCAGTGTTCAGTCGCCACCAGTGGCTGAGGCGGTGCCACTGAATACTGGATACTGAACACTGATTACTTCTTCCTCCAGATGGTGTGTATCGGATGTTCATCAAGCAGGTTCGCGTGGATGCCTTCAATGCGCTTCGGGTCGTAGAAGTTCACGCCGGCGTAGAACCAGAGCGGGACGATGGGCAGGTCATCGTGGATGAGGAGCGTCTCGGCCTGGCGCAGGACCGCGGCGCGTTTCTTCGGATCGGTCTGGCGGTTGGCGGTGCGGATGAGGTCGTCGTAGGCCGGGTTTGACCAGCCGGTGCGGTTGTTGCCGTTGCCGGTCATGAACATGTCGAGGAACGTGTTCGGGTCGTTGTAGTCGCCAATCCAGCTGCTGCGCGAGAGGTCGTAGTCCAGCGCACTCTGGGCGTTGTAATAAACCTTCGGCTCCATGGCTCGCAGCTCCATCTTCACGCCGAGTTCCTTGCGCCAGATTTCCTGCAGCTCCACGCCCACCTGCTCGTCGATCTTCTCGGTCTTGAAGAGGTAATGGAACGGCGGGAAGTCCCTGCCGCCGGGAAAGCCGGCCTCGGCGAGAAGCCTGCGGGCCTGCTCGGGATCGTAGCCCCAGCCTTCGGGCGGCTCATAGACTCCCATGCCCCGGGGCGTGAAGTGCGCGGTGGGCGTCTCGCCGCTGCGGGTGATCTTGCCGACCAGTTTTTTGCGGTCCACGGCGAGCGCGAAGGCCCTGCGCACACGCACGTCGGTGAAGGGCTTGCGCTTCACGTTGAAGCGGAAGAAGTAGGTGCCGAGGTAGTCGAACTTGTGGCAGTCCGGCCGTTTGCTCAAGACATCCATCAGCTCGTTGGGCACGAGGCTCTTGTCCCAGATCACGTCCGCCGCGCCGGTGTCGTAGAGGTTGAGCGCGGTGGTGGCGGACTTGATGGGGAGGAAGTCCACGAGCTCGCTGCGGATGTTCGCGGCGTCCCAGTGACGCGGGTTGCGGCGCAGGCGGACGCGGTCGTTGAGCCTCCAGAAATCCAGCGTGTAAGCGCCGTTGCAGGGCACCGGCTGTGCGAGAAGCCAGCGGTCGCCGTGCTGCTCGATCCACCAGCGCGGGACCACGGCGAGGGTCGGAAATGCGCAGAGGTCGAGGAAGAAGGCCGTCGGGCCGATCAGTTCGACGCGCAGCGTGAGCGGGTCAAGCGCGCGCACGGCGACGTCGTCGGGCGTGAACGGCCTGCCGGTTGCGCTGTTGGTCCGGCCGGTCGAGTAATCTTCCGCGCCCTTGATGAAGAACAGCTGGCTGGCGTATTCCGCGCCGGTCACGGGATTGAGCGCGCGCCGCCAGGACCAGACAAAGTCCTCGGCGGTGATCGGCTGGCCCGTGGACCAGACGGCGTTGGTGCGGAGGTGGAACGTGTAAACGGTGCCGTCCGGAGACATCTCCCATCGTTGTGAGATGGCCGGCTCCGGCGTGGCGTTGGTGCCTTCGAGCCGCGTGAGGCCCTCAAAGAGCGCCTTTACGATGCGCATCTCCGTCTGCGTGGAGATGATGGCGGGGTCGAGCGAATCGGGCTCCGCGCCATTGACGAGGACGAGGTCGGCGGGCGGCTCGGAGCGGGTGCAACCCAGGCAAAGGATGAGGTATGAAGTATGAAGTATGAATCGCAGCGATGAAGGGAGGCGGAACTTCATGCTTCATCCCTCATGCTTCATCCCTGAAAGGCAGAACGCCCGGAGCACTCGTCCCTGGGCGTTCAGCTTGTTGGGCATGAGGCCGAAGTTATTTTTTCGCCGGCGGGGTTGTCGAGGGCGCAGTTGCCGGGGCCGTCGTCTTTGTCGTGACGGGAGCGACCGCAGCGGGAGCCGGAGCCGTCTTGGCAGTTGCGGCGGGCGCGTTCGTGAGGATCGAGGGCGGCGGGACGGTCGCGGCGGGTGCCGTGAGCGTGGAGGGAGCCGCGGGCTTCGGCGGGAGCACGGAGGACGCGCCGGCCTTCTTCAACTCTTCACGCACGCTGCTGCCGTTCTTCCGCAAGTGGCCGCCCATGACGTAGAGCACGAGGCACAGGCCGAGGAAGATGGTCGCGGCATACTTGGTCATCTTCGTCAGCGCGTTTCCGGTGCCCGCGCCGAACAGCGCGTCGGTGGCGCCGCCGCCGAAGGCCTGGCCGACGCCGGCTTCCTTCTTGGGCAGCTGCACGAGGATGAGGAGGATGAGGAACAGGCTGTCCAGCACGAGGACAGTGGTCAAAAGGCCGGCAACGAAACTCATAGTGTTTGGCGGTTAGCAGTCAGCAACTGGCAGTCTGGGTTAAATGGAATTCTTCACAATGTCCGCAAAGTCACGCACTGCCAGCGACGCGCCGCCCACGAGGGCTCCGTCCACGTCCGGCTGGCCCATCAGCTCGCGGGCGTTGCCCGGCTTCACGCTGCCGCCGTATTGGATGCGGACGCGTCGGGCGGTCGGTTCGTCGAACATCTGGGTGAGCACGCCGCGGATGAACGCGTGAACATCCTGCGCCTGCTGCGTGGTCGCCGTCTTGCCGGTGCCGATGGCCCAGACGGGTTCGTAGGCGATGATGACTTCCTCCATCTGCGCCTTGGTCAGCCCGGCGAGGCTGCCGCGCACCTGCGTCTCGACGACCTTCTCGGTTCTGCCGGACTCGCGATCCTCCAGTTTTTCACCGACGCAGACGATCGGCTTGAGCGACGCGGCAAGCGCGGCGGCTGCCTTCTTCGCAATGAGCGGGTCGCCCTCCAGCTGATACTGGCGGCGCTCCGAGTGGCCGAGGATGACATAGCGGACGAGGAATTCCTTGAGCATCCCGGCGCAAATTTCACCCGTGTGCGCGCCGAAATTGTTCTCGCTCATGTTTTGCGCGCCAAGGCGGAGGGTTGTGCCGTCGATGGCCTTGGACACGGATTCCAGCGCGGTGAAGGGCGGGCAGACGACGATGTCCACTTCCTTCACTGCGCCCAGCTCGCGCTTGAGGCCGTCCACGAGGGCCAGCCCCTCGGCGACGGTCTTGTTCATCTTCCAGTTGCCGGCGATGATGAGTTTGCGTTCTTTGTCCATCGGTGGGTGTGTTGAAGTTCGTTTGAAATTACTTGTTCGTCAGCACTGCCACGCCGGGCAGCTCCTTGCCTTCGAGGAATTCGAGGCTCGCGCCGCCGCCGGTGCTCATGAAAGTCACCTTGTCACCGAGGCCGGCCTTGTTCAGCGCCTTCACGCTGTCGCCGCCGCCGATGATGGTCTTGGCCCCGTTCTTCTGGGTGGCCTCGACCACGGCGCGGGCGACGACGTTGGTGCCTTCCGCAAAGCGCTTGTCCTCGAACATGCCCATCGGGCCGTTCCAGAGCACGGTCTTGGCGCTGCGGACGATGTCCGCGTAGCGCGCCGCCGTGGCCGGGCCGATGTCGAAGCCTTCGTCTGCATCCGCAATGTCCGCGTCGGCGTTCACGAGCGGGTTGGTGAATTCGAAGACGGGCTTGCCCTTCTTGTTGAGCTTGCCGGTGTCCACGGGCGTTGCGACGACGTTGTCCGTCGGCAGCAGGAACTTCACGCCGCGCTCGGCGGCCTTGGCAAGTGCGCGGACGGCGGTGCGGGTCGCGTCCGGCTCGACGAGTGATTTGCCGACGCCGTAGCCCATTGCGAGCTTGAACGTGTAGGCCATCGCGCCGCCGATGAGGATCGTGTCCGCTTTCTCCAGCAGCCGGTCAATGACGAGAATCTTGTCCGACACCTTGGCACCGCCGAGGA
>Ga0172379_10004557_pt1 | contig 20309 bp, 22 predicted proteins | sample GrowelOW334metaG_FD_119756 | JGI IMG/M metagenome (GOLD analysis project Ga0172379, IMG submission 119756) | Groundwater microbial communities from an aquifer near a municipal landfill in Southern Ontario, Canada - Groundwater well OW334 metaG | ecosystem: Environmental > Aquatic > Deep...
GTTTCAAGTAATCGGTCAAATTCATCCCGCTTTTCCTTATAGGCACTTTCGTCAAAACTGACACTTTTCACAATTTCAAATTCCTTTCTTTTACAATAGCTTTCTAATCGTGCTATTTGAGCAGGTAATGAATTGCCAGCCTCTTTTTGCTCTTCTGTTGAAACTCTTGCTAATATTATCGCTTTTATATTTTTGTATTTTATCATTTTATGTTGCGTGTATTATATGTTCTTTTGTTGCTTTAATAAAGCATTTTTTCTTTTCTCTATCATTCTTTGTGCTAGTTTAGATATTGTCTCTTTGTATTGGCGTTTAAATTCATATTCTATTTCTTTTTGAAATCTTGTCATAATGCAATCACAGTTCTCTATTTTTTTGATTATATTTTTATTCATATTGCTAAATGTTAAAATTATAAAATTAAAGTTCTGAACACGTTTTTTTTGTTATGTAGAGCAAGCAGTATAGCTGAATTTACTCTAACCACTGTCCATTCTTTGTTTATCACTACATTCATTGAGTCTTTTGTCTATCTGATAAAGCAAATCAAAAAAGCCAACAAAGTTATGCTTCGCTTCAAATACTTCCTTTTCGGAAAGTTCTCTCTTGCTTAAATTTTCATAAAATTCTTTTTCAGTGGATAACATAAAACCAGCAACCTTAAGTTGCTGGCTCTTATCTAACTATTTTATAAAAATAAAAGAGATAACATAACCACCAGCTTAAAGCTGAATCATTGGTTTCGTTACCTCAACTGCTTCTGAAGATTATGTGAAGACTGCACTAAGGCAGTATAGACTAACGTTCAGGACTTACGCTTGAGTTAAATCAAAACTATTATTAAATTATTAACTATAAGCTAGTATAGCACCAAATGAGCACAAAGTCAATCTCCCCCAAAAATGCCAAAATGCCACATTTGTCCGGTCGTGTCCGGTCAAATGAACGGCAATTTATGCAAATAATGGGATTTATCTGATATATTTTGATTATTTTAACACTAAAATGACCCTTAAAAATAGAACTAAATTGCAAAAATACTTTAAATAAGCCTTTCATTTGTAAAATAAGCTATAAAATGTCTATTTTGTCTTGTGGTGTCTTGTTATAATTTCTTTCAAGATAATTTTTACCCTATATTACAAGCTACTTATTTCTGTTCCTAGCGGATTTGAAAGTTTCCATTTGAGACTTCCGCCGTCAAACACTTCATTGATAATAGCTATGTCGTGTTTATTTCCCCACGCCTCAGGAAAAGGAAATGCATACTTTCCTTGTTGAACAAGTGTTCTGCAATATACAACATCTGAGCATTGGTCTATTTGTTTAATCTTGCCGTCTTTATCTTTTACCTTTCCATAATTTATATCCCAATCCATATATTCTTGAAATTTGGCGTCATCGTCAAAAATGTGAAAATAGCTTTTAGAATCTTTCGTGTGTAATTCTTTTGCAAGTGCTATTAAGTCCTCGTTGGAGGTTTTCAGGGGGATGGTTATATTTCGCCAATTTTTCCCACTCTTTGTATAGCTTGCTAATTCTTTATATGCGACTTTGCTTTGAATAACTGTTGCTGTTGGTTGTTTATCCAGCGAAATGTCATTATCTTTTTTGTTATTAGTGATACTAACTAAAATACTTGCAAATATGCCAACAATAAAAACTATTAGAATTACAATCAATATGGGAGAACTTTTCTTATTACTCTGAGTTTGAGTTGCAACCGATTGAGAGGTAGCGCTATATAATTTTATAAATTCCACATCACTTTTCATTAGATATCCAATTCCCTCAAAAAAAGCAACCAGGGAAGGAATTAGTGTCCAGCAAAATAATAGATATAGGACACCCTGACCTCCTTTTCCTAGATAAAATTTATGTGCACCGAATCCTCCTAAAAACCACGCCAGCAAGAATGCTATCATCTTGCTTTTTGAATTTTTGACTGGCTGATGACCTTCTTCCAGCCATTCTCCGCAATGCTTGCACTTTTTAGCTTCGCCTAAAATGTCCTCTCCACAAAAGGGACATTTTTTGTTTTTTTGCATTTCCATTTTTTTGCTTTTAATAATTAAAAAACCAACAATTTATTGCTGGTTAGGTAAATTTATATAACATAAAGCTCCCCACCAGCGATGACTTACGTCACCTGCAAACCTTTCGGCTTGCAACCGTTCAAAGTGCTCTGGATGGAGAGCTTAATACTTTGAACGGTTTTTTGTGCCATATCCTATGATTTTATTCATAGGGGTTAGGCATTAAATTGTATTTTTATTATATGTTAAGAATTCTGAAAAATCAACTACAAAATTTTAGTAACTTTTTGATATATTTATATTTAGATATAGTCGCAAGCGACCTTAATGTTTGACTATATGATAAATATAAGCCATTCTGTAATAGTTAGCGTTATATATATTATGGACAAAGAATTTATTTTTAGAATTATAGAAATTGGGCTACAGATAATGCTAGTCATTTTTGCTGGTATGGCATTGTTCGTCTGGAAACGAGAAATTCGTGGCAAGGATAAATATAAGCTCGCCAAGGATTTATTAACATACATTAAAGAAATTAGATTTTTAATCTATGAGAAAAGCGGTTCATTTCATCAAATATATTTGAATGACATTTTGGTTAACAAAGGAAAATTTTATAAGGAACAGTTAACTAGTGTTGGAAAAGAAAAAATTTATTTTGACCAAAGTATTTGGCGATTATTCAATCACATATGCATAAGGTCAGACCTTTCATTGCCAAAGCGAGTTAGGCTTATCTTAAATGATTTATGTCCAATTTCTGGCAAAATTATTGATATTGATAAAAATAAACACACCTATGTTAAGCTAGGGGGATTTGGAGCTTCTGAAAATAAAGAAGTTTGCTCAAGTGGTATTTACCTTATGAACAATAAGGAAGACCTAACAATAGAAATGTATTTTAAAAAATGGGAAAAACTATTGATAGAATTACAAAAACTCGTTTAGTTATAATTTGTAGTATTTTTTAATATAGAGCAGGCACGACAAAATTAAGCTAACTTGTTAGGCAATTAGCAAAGCTTAATAATTGCATATCCAATTCAAATTTAGTAAGATTTAAACTTCTGAACATATCAGTTATTGAGAGCCACTAATTTCAAGACTTATTTGAGTCTTGATTTTTTATACTTTGATTCTGGCAAATTTTTCATTTTTGCATTATAATTATCTTAGAAATTCACCCTGTTAAATAATTTTAATTCTTTTTCAAAAATTAAAATTAGATTTGAATATATTCAAATTAACAGTGGGTGAAAAAAATAAATAACAATAAACACAAATAAGATGTTTCTTATTGCAAGATTCAAATCTTATTTAACAGGGTAAATGAAAAAAGAAATTATAAAAGTTAGAAAAATTAAGAAAAGTAAAAAAAGAATTATCGAAAAAGAACAACTAGAAAAAGCTGTGAGGAAGATTATTGAAAGAGTAAAAATGATTAAAATTACTAATCCTTTCAAAAACATAAATATATTCCAAAAATTCAGAAAACCGAAGGTAGTAATGCGCAAAACCTATCAGAAAAAAACTTGGAAAAAAGTGGCGAGTATGATTTTAGTTGCAATTATTATCCTAGCTATAATTGTCGGGATAATATTTTTGGTGAAAAAAATAAAAAACTCTCCGCGTCCAATGCCGAAAAATTCAATTCCTGCCAATTCTCAAGAACCAGGAAAAGTTATTGAGATAGACAATCTAGACGAAACTTTTCCGGCTAATGGAGAAATTGTTTCCCAAGGAAGATTTAATAATGTTGAGCAAGTTTTGAAAGGCAAAGCCCTTTTTGTCAAAAGCGGGGGAGATGTTTTCTTGCGACTGGAGGGTTTTGAAATGGTCAATGGGCAAGATATGCACATTTATCTTTCGCCAATTTTGAATTTGGATAAAAATGATGTTATTGATTTGGGGATAATGAAATCAACCATGGGAAATGTCAATTATGAAGTGGGCAAGTCGGTTGATTTGGAAAAGTATTCCAATGTCTTGATTTGGTCTAATCGCTTCAATGCTTTCTTTGGATATGCCACACTGCAAAAAGGGGAATTACCACCGGAAGTTGCACCAGAAATAGCGCCAAGTGAGGAACAGAATAATTCAGAAACTTCTACAAATGATCAATCTGTGGAGACTCAGCCTGAACAACCGAAAATAGATGAAATTTCAGAAGAACAAGCTCTAGATAATACTGTTCAATAATTTTTCCCCAGCATTGACGATTTTCTTTTTTTAAGCTACAATCTTTTTAGTTGTAAGTCTTCTCAGTAAGTTTTGCCTTATCTAAAAAAAGTAAGGAACAAGCGATATGAGAGAGGTCGCCTTGCAATATTAAATTAAATAAGGCAACAAAGAAAATGGCACAAAAACTATACGTAGGAAATTTATCCTACAATGTGAATGATGAAGCATTGAAAGAAATGTTTTCCGTAGCGGGAACAGTAGCTTCTGCAATGATCATCACCGACAGAATGTCTGGACGATCCAAAGGTTTTGGATTTGTTGAGATGAGTTCTGACGCGGAAGCGACAGCTGCAATTGACATGTTCAATGGAAAAGAAGTTGAAGGACGAGCATTGACTGTTAATGAAGCCCGACCAAAAGAAGACCGACCTCGCACAGGTGGCTTTGGAGGCGGAAATGGTCGTGGCCGAGATTTCGGCGGACGAAGAGACCGATTCTAGTATGCGAATAGCGCACTAAGAACGCGCACATGCGAATCAATCAAACAGTCCCGAGCAATCGGGGCTGTTTTGTTTTTTCGTAAAAGAGGAGCAAAAAAAGTTGAGCTTTGGTGTGGAGCCTAAGCTTTTCAAAAAGCTCAACTTTAAGAGGGAGTTGCGAGAGAAAATCTCTATAAAATTTTAGCGATAAAATTTATTTTGTTTTATCTAAGCCAAAAAAGTCATATTGATGTTGACAGAATGTTGTTTTGGGTGTATAAATTTATATTCTTTCCGAATGGCGGAAAGGCCTCGGTCCGGGGTTTTGAGGGCAAATTTATTTGGGCGAAATGAGCCTAAAGGAGGAAGTCATGGGAAATGTTCTTGAAAAATTAAAAGGTTGGGATGCTTCAAAAATATTACCACTAATTGAAGCATTTCCCGGAGAAAAAGAAGGTGCGGAAGCGGTTCTTCGGGGAGAAAAAAGGATAATCCTCGAAGATATTATCCGCAAGTTTTTCGACCACACAGGGCGTGCAATTCCGTCGCATCTTGGTATTACAGCGAAAGTATGCGATGAGAATCGGGATTTTCATGCCGAGCTTCCCGAATTAAGTTGCACGGAAATCCGTGAACAAGTCGCGAGTTTTTTCTCGAAAGGGACAGAGTTTGCAGAAACTGGCCGTTTCGAAGATGAAACGGCAGCGCTAAAGGAAAAATATTTCGATCACGAACTGATCGGAAATTTTTTCCAGCGTGCCCAGCGGATTATTTTTCCGAAGCATGACGCTCGGAAAAATTACGGCGCGTCGTTGCAAGGTCTTATCTTGCCGGCGGTTGAGCGGGCTTACAAAAAAAGTTTTCCGGAGCGGAAATTCACAAATTACCGCGACGGAAATCTGACTGGGAATGTTAAAATTATTCCCAAAACTGGCCACGAAGATCTCGTTTCATTAATGGCCGAAAAATCCGTATCGGCATGGTACTCGCCAAACCCATTTCAGGGATTTTCAATTTTCGCTCAACGCGAAGCGATGAAAGTCCTGACGCAGTATGGGTGGTTTGCGTTGGCGGGCGGAATTGATACGGGGATTGTAATGGCTACATATGCTGGTGCAATGGCACGCGATTTTCATACGCCAGTTTATACTTGTGGTTCCATTTCTTGGCGGTCCGCCGGTTGCTCGCTCGGCTTCGGCGCGCATGGCGGCGGGTTCGGCTTCGCCCATACCGGCCGTCTTTCTGACGCGTTCGACGGCTACTCGGGCGGTCTCGTCCTCTTCAGGTAGTGCAGGTTTTTGCTCTTTGGAATCTTTTCTCTTGGATTAGGATTTTGGTTTTTGGTCTTTGGGAAAAACTGGAGGTTTGATGATTTTCATCAGCCTCCTTTTATTTTTCCAAAAAATTTGCTAAAGTAATTTTGAGAGTAGGCTAATGTATAGTAGTTCGTTTGTTGAAAAACAAGAATTGCTGTCGCCGAAATTCTATGGTTCTTCATAGAGCATCAGAATCTTGTGATCATAATTTTCAGATTGCAAGAGTGTATGCGAAGAATGTAGGCACTACTTGTTTCTTTCTAGTGCTCATTAGGGGCAAAATAAAATTCAGAAGATGATCTTTTTCATCTTCGGTGAAACAGACGGAAAGAAATAAATTTCTTGGCAGTCCGCCGATTACTCACTCAACTTCAACGCGAATGACGACGAGTTCAACTTCGACAATACCGACAATCTTTCTGACGCGTTCGACAACAACTCGGGCGGTCTCGTCCTCTTCAGGTTGTGCCTAAAAAAACAGAGCCCCGAATTTGTTCGGGGCTCCAAATCTTTTAGTTGAAAGATTTTTGCCATCCGCCAATCATCCGTCCTATTTCCTGAATTTGTTTTTGCAAGGCTAGATATTTTTTATCATCAATCATTTTTATTTCATTGCCAAGCCGGATAAAAATTTTCAAAGTATCAAATTTTATATTAGCTTTTCGGATAAAAACAATTTTTTCATTTTTGGAAGCACTTCCAGCGGCGATTAGCAATTCTAAAACTGATAAGATATATATTTCGCATTTACTGCCAAGCGTGTACTTGTCTTTTTTGGGAAAAAGTTTTGAATAGTTATAGAAATTTTTATAGAGTTCATAAAGTTTTTTAATCACGGGTAAATTATCATTGTAATCATTCATAAATATGTACGATAAATTAATTAGTTTGGAAAATCTTTTTATTTCTTGGAAAGAATTTAGATGCGGGAAGCAAAATAAAACAGAGGTACAATTTTTTGAAAGATTTTTGGAGGATAATATTTTTGCTGTTTGTGAAGAATTGAAAAATCAGACTTATCATCATGGCGAATACAAAACATTTTATATTCAAGATCCAAAACCAAGAATTATAAACAAAGCGATTGTCAAAGATAGGCTCGTGCATCATCTCATATTCAAAAAGCTTTATTCTATTTTCAATTCTTCTTTTATTTTTCATTCCTATGCCTCAAGAGAGAACAAGGGAACCCATTTGGCCGTCAAAAATCTTTCAAAGTGCTTGGGAAAAGTAAGCAAGAATTATACTTGTCCCGCGTATGTTCTAAAATGCGACATTAAAAAATTCTTTGCTAGCATAAATCACAAAAAACTCCTTGAGCTGATTGAAAACAAAATTTTCGATAGAAATTTCTTATGGTTGATTGAAGAAATTGTCGGAAGTTTCTTCTCTCCGTCTATAGAACCCTTGCGATTTGAGAAAAATATCTGGGGGGGGGGCGTTAAAAGAAAATGAAAATGAAAAAAGAGGATTGCCGATTGGCAATATCACTTCACAGATTTTTGCCAACATATATCTCAATGAATTAGATTGGTTCATAAAAAGAGAATTAAAAGTGAAAAATTATTTTCGTTATGCTGATGATTTTACTATTATTTATTCAGAAAGTGATTATCTTGAAAATATTTTATCGCAAGTTGCTGATTTTCTAAAAAATGAATTAAAATTAGAACTTCATCCAAATAAAGTTGAAATACGAAAATTTAGTCAAGGAATAGATTTTTTAGGATATGTCACCTTGCCTCATTATATAGTATTGCGGACGAAAACCAAAAAGCGAATGTTTAAAAAAATCCAAAATAAAAAAAATGACTTGAAAAGCGGGATAATTTCAGAAGAATCATTCAATCAAAGCTTACAATCGTATTTGGGAGTGCTGAAGCATTGTGAAGGGTGGAAAATTAGAGAGAAAATTAAGTCAAATTTAAGAAATTGAAACAAATAGGGTCTTATGCTAGTATGATTAGTGCCTAGTATAATAATTTAAAATTAATAAACGAATGAATAAATATTTTTTAACCGCCGTGTTTTTGGGATTGAGTTTGATTTTGTCCGGTTGCGGACAACCTAGTGGTGATGTGGACAAGAATGCAAAAATTATATTTTTCTATGGGCAAGAATGTCCGCATTGCAAGATTGTGGAAAAATATATTGAAGAGAATAAAATAACGGAGAAGGTAAATTTTTCTCAGGGCGAAGTGTATCATAATAAAAATAATGCAGCCTTTCTGGCGGAAAAAGCCGGTAAGTGTGGAATCGACACCAAAGAAATTGGAGTGCCTTTGCTTTGGGCGGAAGGGAAGTGCTATGTTGGTGATAAGGACGTAATTGAATTTTTTAAGGATAAAGTAAAATAATAATCAATGAACAAAGAACAATGAACAATAAATTCAAAAATTATATAAAATTATTTTTTTCTACGGTGATATTATTTTTTGCGCACAGTGCGCAAGCGGTTTGCCCGGTGTGTGTGGTAGCGGTGAGCGCTTGCGTCGGGCTTTCCCAATATCTGGGAATTGACGACACGATTTCCGGAGTTTGGATTGGCGGGCTTTTGATTTCAATGATAATTTGGACAATTGATTGGTTAAAAAGGAAGAATATAAAATTTTATTTCAGAAAAATCTTGGTCGCTGGACTATTTTACGTTTTTACTATCGGACCATTATATAAAAGTGAAATGATTGGACATCCGGCTAATAAGCTTTGGGGAATAGACAAATTACTACTGGGGATAATTTTTGGTAGTATTTTTTTCCTTATAGCGGTATTTTTGAACTCATGTCTCAAAAAGAAAAACAATGACAAAGTTTTTTTTCCATTTCAAAAAGTTGTCGTGCCAGTCGCAATGCTGGGAATTCTAAGTGGTATTTTTTATTTTTTAACCTGCTAAATTAAAAAACAAAGATCAATGATCAATGAACAATAAAAATTTATAAAAATATTGTTCTTTGTTCCTTGACTCTTGATTATTGTTTATGAATAACCCAATCAACAATCTCAACGAACTAATTGAAAAAGTTGACACAATGAAAAAGCAGGACAAGCTTGATCTTTCCTCTGATCAAGATCTGTCCATTGCTATTATGAATTTGGTGAGCATCGAAGAGCATTTCTTTTTCACAGGAGCAAAGCTTGGTAAGCCGGAATATTTTGATCTTTTGCAAGAAGTGAGAAAAATGAGAGGGGATTTACTTCGAAAAATTGTCAAAGATCCGCAAGGTGAGGAATGGTGTATCTCCAAACATTTGTTGGCAGCCTCAATGCGTTTGATGGAAGTTGGCACCAAACAACAAGGGATGGGAAGAAAAGAAGAAGCCCAAAATCTTTTTCAAAAAGCCTATGATCTTTATTCTCTTTTTTGGGGAATCAACATGAAAGTCATTAACACAGGAGACGTGAAAAAGATTGATGATCAAGCGATTGGAAAAAATGATCAAGCGAAAACAGGCTTTATGGGAAAGCTTGGAGAATTAGTGCGAAAGGCGGTTGATTGTTGTATTGAATAATAAATTTTAAAATAATATGAGCAAAAAAATCAACGTAGCTGTGATCTTTGGTGGAAAGTCTGGTGAACACGAGGTTTCTTTGAAATCCGCCAATCAGGCGATGGAGGCTCTTGATAAGGAAAAATATAATATTGTGCCAATCGCGATAAGTAGGGGGGGGCAGTGGCTGATTGGAAGCATGGGGGATGAATATATGCGAACGAATTTGCCTAATACTCAAAAGGAAGGCGGGATAACTCTAGAACAATCGCAGTCTCTTGTTGAAGATAAAGATAAAGAAAAAAGTTTGAATAATTTTTATCAAGGAGAACTAGAAGAAAAAATTGATATAGTTTTGCCGATTGCTCACGGATCGTATATGGAAGATGGAAAATTACAAGGCATGCTGGATATGCTTGGTATCCCATATGTTTTTTCTGGAACGCTCGCTAGTGCTTTGGCAATGAACAAGAAAAAAACAAAAATCATTGCCAAATCAGTGGGACTTAAAATTGCGAAAGACGTGGTTGTTTTGAGAAATAAAAAATTCAATCTAGAAAAGATTATTGCTAAACTAAATTTGCCAATAGTGGTGAAGCCCGCAGAGCTTGGTTCATCAGTTGGAACAAGCTTAGCTAGCACAAAAGAAGAATTAGCAGAAGGGATAAAAACAGCATTGGAATATGGCGAAGAAGTTTTGCTAGAACAATTTATCCAAGGTCGGGAGTTGACTGTGGCGGTGATGGGAGACAAATCACCCAAAGCTTTGCCAGTAATTGAAATTATCCCGCAAGTGTCCGGCTGGTTTGATTATCGTGCCAAATATGAAAAGGGCGGTTCGAAAGAAGTTTGTCCGGCAGAAATTCCTGAAGAAATTAGAAAAAAAATTCAAAAATATGCGGTGAAAATTTTCAAAGCTATTGGTTGCTTGGATTTAGCACGCGCAGATTTTATCTGGGATAAAAATGACGGGAAACTATATTTTTTAGAAATTAACACTATCCCCGGAATGACAGGAACGAGTCTGGCGCCACAAGCTGCTGCGGCTACAGGTATAAATTTTTCAAAATATTTGGATAAATTAATTTCTGGAGCACTAAAAAGAGCTAAAGACCTAATTTAATTTTCAATGTTTGAACGCACAAAAGATCTTCGACTTTCAGTGATAAAACAGATGGAACTTCGGGCTTCCAAGTTTCCCGATGTCATTTCTCTGGCGCAAGGAGTGCCAAGTTTTGATACGCCTTCAGGGATAAAAAGGCGTGTGGAGTTGGCACTCAAAAATGGTGTTGTTTCTAAATATTCACTTTCCCCAGGGCTTTTGGAACTGCGCGAATTGATTGAAGTCAAATTGGCCGAGGACAATATGTTTTATGATTTTGAAAAAGAAATCATTGTGACGGCCGGTTCGATTGAGGGAATAACGGCGACACTTTTGGCGATTACCAAGTCAGGAGATGAAATAATTATCCCTGAACCAACTTATACCTCATATCGTGAGGTGATTGTCCTAGCTGGTTGCACGCCGGTTTTTGTGGGACTCAATGAAGAGAAAGACTGGAGCTTTGAATTGGAAAAATTTGAAAAAGCAATCACCCCCAAAACCAAAGCTATTTTCTATTGCAATCCTAATAATCCTACCGGCACTATCTATTCCAAGGAGCAACTTTTAGGTTTGGCAGAGTTAGCCAAAAAACATAATTTATTTTTGATTTCAGATGAAGTTTACAAGGATTTTACTTTTGCCAGAAAAGAAAAAATTTTTAGTTTGGCGGAAGTTCCTGAACTGCGAAAGAGGGTTATTCGATTGTTTAGTTTTTCTAAATCCTATGCCATGACGGGGTATCGCGTGGGATACCTCCATTGCGACGAAAGTGTCGCTTGTGAAATTTTGAAAGTGCATGACTCGCTGGTCACTTGCGCGCCAGTTATTTCTCAATATGGTGCGATGGGAGCGCTAGAGATGGCGGAAAAAGATGTGATTTTTTTCAATGAACAATATCTGAAACGACGGAATTTGATTTGCGCGCGCCTCGATAAATTGAAACATATTTTTAGCTATGTCCGACCAGAAAGTGCCTATTATGTTTTTCCAAAAATAATTAAATATGATTTTGATTTTAGCTCGCTCGAAGCACCGGAAAGTTTTTCGTTTAAATTTGCTTTTTGGCTCTTGGAAAAAGCGCAGGTGGCAGTTGTCCCAGGAGTGGCTTTTGGTCCGAGTGGCGAAGACCATATTCGCCTTAGTTTTGGCCGAACAGAGCGTGATATCAATCGAGCGTTTGATAGGATGGAGAAGATTTTTTTATAAAAACCATGAAATTTTTTTGCGTCGCAGGTTCAATCGTCTCGATTGAACCGTGATGTTTCTGAAAATATAGTTTAATTTATCAGAAATATGCGTTTCAGGCGAGACGCCTGAACCTGCAAAGGAATGACAAATAACACTATGAAATTTTTTTGCAAAACAATTCTGAAATATTATCTGAAATATGTGACAAAAATAGTCTTAGCTGTTCATCGTCCCAAAGTTATCGCAATTTCTGGCAGTTCGAACAAAACTTTCATTCGAGATGAAGTTCGAAAAATTTTGGAAAAAAAAGGAAAAACAGTGCGAGCTAATCCAAAAAATTTCAACACCGAGATTGGTTTGCCTTTGGCAATTCTTAATGTCCAGAGCGGATATAATTCTTATCGCGCGTGGCTTCCGATTATTTTCCAAACATTTTTAGCAATTTTTCAAAAAAACTTTCCCGAATTTTTGGTTTTGGAATTGGGCGTTTCGCAAAGAGGGGATATGCGTTATCTGCTTTCTATTGTCAGACCAAAAATTTCCATCATTTCGGAAATTAATCAGCGCTATGTTGAATCTTTTTCTGGGATGGATAATTTGTTTTTGGAATATCAATATCTGGCACGGCGCACAAAAAAAGATGGCGCGCTAATTTTGAATTATGATAACGCGCGAGTGAGAAGCTTGTCTAAAAAAACCAAAGCAAGGGTAGAATTTTTTGGCAAAACTGAAAAGACCGAAATTTTTCAAATTGAAAAAATAGAAAAACAAGAACAGGGACAAAAATTTTGGTTAAAACATAATAATAAAACACAAGAATTTTTCGTGCCACGTTTTGGTGAACATAATGTTTATGCTATGACAGCGGGAAAAGTTTTTGAGTATATATTAAATATTTACGAACTACGAAATGAGCGAAATACGAAAATAAAAGGATAATTATTTTTTCGTACTTTCGTATTTAGTATTAATTTCGTATTTCGTAAAACTAAAAAAATGAAAAAAATTCGTGAACAAGTCTCTAATATCAATCGAGAAGTAAGGAACAAAATTGCTGGCTATATTACAGCCGCCCTAGGTCTGGTGGCCGGTTTTGCCTGGAACGATGCCATTAAATCGTCCATTGAATATTTTTTCCCATTGGAACAAAACAGTCTGTGGGCGAAGTTTATCTATGCAGTGATCATCACCTTAGGAGTAGTTTTTGTAAGTTTATATTTAGTGAGTCTTTTAAAGGATAAGCCGGAGAAAAAAAATAAATCAGAGTAGAATCTTGCAAGAATATTTTTTAGTGGTATAATATCATTATGTCAAAAATAAAAGATCTTCCGCGCGTTGATCGACCGCGGGAAAAAATGGAAAAATATGGACCAGAAAAATTGTCCGATGCAGAGCTTTTGGCAATTTTACTTCGAACTGGCAATAAGGATGCTAATGTGGTTGAAATCTCGAAAAAAATTATCAGGAAATTTGGCAAGGAAGGTTTTTCCAAAGCGAATTTTTCTGAATTGAAAGAAACTTCTGGGCTTGGTCCAGTCAAGTCGGCGGAAATTCTGGCTTGTTTTGAATTGGGACGCAGATTTCTCAACGGCAAAAAAACTGAACTGATTTTGTCTCCGCGTGACACCTGGGAAAATTTGAAAGACATTCGGGATAACAAAAAAGAACATTTTGTGGTTTTCTATTTAGACACGCGCAATCAAAAAATTCAACGGGAAATTATTTCCGTGGGAATTCTCAACGCCAACTTGATTCATCCGCGGGAAGTTTTTGAGCCGGCCATTCGTCACTGCGCCGCGCAAATAATAATTTGTCATAACCATCCTTCGGGCGATGTTAATCCTTCCGAGGATGATTTAAAAGTCACAAAACGCCTAGTTGAAGCTGGTAATATTTTGGGCATAGAAATAATCGATCATGTGATCGTGAGTGAAAATTCATTTCTCAGCTTGAAATGCGAGGGCTTGCTATAAAATTCTATGTACGCTATTATGTACGCATAACTTCTAAATTTAAAATAAAAGATGCGTACAAAAACAACTTTGTCGATCACGTCGGCCAGAAAAAATATTTTTAACATTGCCGAAGAAGTGCAAAAAGGTGATACATACTATACGCTCACAGAAAGAGGATGCCCTAAGATGGTAGTTCTTTCAGCGGAAAAATTTGAAATGCTTTTGGAGAATAAAAATAAAAACAAAAATTTTTGCCTGGCTGATAGCAGTGAAAAAAAATATGCTTCGCAAGTTTTTGCTAAAACTTTGATTATTCGTGATGAATCAAGAGTAGTATATTTGTCAGGGGATAAACAAGAATCAAAAGAACAGGAAGAAGGGCTTATAAAAGCTCAGCTCTACGTTGAATTGATTGAGAAATATAAATATCCACTTAATCTGGTTGAGCTTGGGAGATATGTCAAAGTTGGGCCAAAAGAAGGCAAACACTATATCGAAGCGGATGTGATTGTGAACAGTGAAAGAGGAAACGTCAAAATGATTTTTGAAGTGAGTAATTTTTCCGATTTTGAAGAAAAAACTGACAAAGTCGTTTGTGATCTTTTTGAATTAGCTAATTCCTTGAGCTGGATAAAAAAGCCGGAATACATTGTCTATTTTTCCCGCACCTGCGGGAAAAGCGAGAACAAAGAAAAAATTATCGCGATTGATTATGCAAAATTCAACACTTTTTCCGCCTGGAAAAAAGCCGGTCGACCCGCCGAAAACAAAATCCCGAAATTTCAAAGTTGAAAATAGAAAATATTTCATTTAGAAAATTCAGCGGATAAAATTGTAAAAAGATAAATATCTGTTATAATTGGAATATGAAATTTGCTAGGACGAAAAAACTTCTATTTGCCAACAATAAAGGTGGAGTAGGCAAAACTACGCTGGCTTTTAATTGCGCAGTTAAATTTTCAGAGATGGGATATAAAACTGTTTTAGTAGATTTAGATCCTCAGTGTAATTTATCTAGGTTAGCACTGGGCATGTTTGAAAAAAATCTGTTCTCTGATAATCAAAAAACAATCTATACAGTTCTCGAAGGTATCATTAAGGGTGGCACTGATATAGACAAGAATGTTAATTTTGAAAAAATTGGAACCAATGATAATCTATTTATTTTAGCAGGTAGTCTTAAATTGTCTCAATATGAAAATTCCTTAATCTCATCTTATGGAGAGGCGGCACAAGGCGTTGAACGAGGATTTTTTATCACAAGCGCTATTGATAGATTTCTAACTGAAAAAGGGTTAGATGAAGAAATTGACCTTTTTATTATCGATACATCTCCGAATCTCAATCTCTTAAACAGGGTAATATTTTTAGGTTCTGATTATTTTATCACACCATTGATGCCAGACGCTTTTTCCGTTCAAGGCATTGAAAATTTAGGAAACACTTTTGAGGAATGGAAAGATAATTGGAAAAAAACTGCCCGAGTTTTGGCAAAGGACAAGGGGATTCCTCATAACAAAGTTCTGGATGGTGAAGGTTTGTTTATAGGTTATGTAATAAATTCATACAATCAATATTCAAAAAAACCTATCAAAAGCAATGAAGAATGGATTGAAAAAATCCCATTACATATTAAAAAGTATTTATCAGAAAAACATTGTCGTAATGGTCTAGTTGAAAAATCATGGAAGGTGGAATTGGCCTTAATTAAAGACTTTGGACAATTATCTCCATTAGCACAAATCAAAAATAAGGCTATTTTTAATCTTGATCCAATTATCGATGGCTTTGAAAATATAAAAGGAACAAAAGAAAATTTGGAACAATCGCAAAAAGAATTTAGCTATCTTTCGGAAAAGATTTTAAAAATATTGGGAGAATATTAGTTGCAATAAAAATTTTATGAACGAATCAGAAACAAGAGCGGAATAATAGGTTGCGTTTTTTTGATTTATTAGGAGATGGGGGTATAGTATAATTACGTAATTATTTAGATAAACTATGTTCGAACAATCGTTTAAAAATATAGACAATATTCTTCATACTGATTCCGGTTGCGGGACTGAGTTGGATTATGTGGAGCAAACTTCGTGGATTTTGTTTTTGAAATATCTGGATGATTTGGAGGAAACGAAAAAAACGGAAAGCGCTTTAGCTGGCAAGAAATATAAATATATTTTGTCGAGTGAATTTCGTTGGAATGCTTGGGCTTGTCCAAAAGATGCAAGTGGTAAGCTAGATCACGACAAAGCTTTAAGCGGAGATGATTTGAACGATTTTGTGAATAACAAACTTTTTCCCTATCTCAAAAAATTCAGATCAGAAGAACCGAGCACTATTGAATATAAAATTGGGGAAATTTTTCATGAGTTAAAAAACAAAATTTCCAGCGGATATAAACTGCGAGAAATTTTGAATGTGGTGGATGGAATGCATTTTCGGCTTTATGAAGAAAAACATGAACTCTCTCATCTCTATGAAGCCAAGATTGCCAAAATGGGAAATGCTGGGCGAAATGGTGGAGAATATTATACGCCTCGTCCGCTCATCAGAACTATTGTGAGAACAGTTAATCCGAAAATCGGCGAAACAGTCTATGACGGCGCTTGCGGATCAGCTGGTTTTTTAGTGGAAGCCTATAATTATCTGACCCAAAATCAATCCAAACTTTCTTCTAAAGAAATGGATATTTTGCAAAACAAAACTTTTTTTGGCAAAGAGATCAAAGGTCTGGCATATATTATCGGGATAATGAATATGATTTTGCATGGCGTTGAAGCGCCGAACATCAGGCATATGAATACACTGGCGGAAAACATCAATGACATTCAAGAAAAAGATCGTTATGATGTGATTTTGGCCAATCCGCCTTTTGGTGCAGGCATTGGCAAAGAAATCCAACAAAATTTTCCCATCCGAACCGGCGAAACCGCTTTTCTTTTCTTGCAACATTTCATCAAAATTTTGAAAGCCGGTGGGCGAGCGGGAATTGTCATCAAAAATACTTTTCTTTCTAACACTGACAATGCTTCGGTTTCGCTTCGCAAATTGCTTTTGGAAAATTGCAATCTGCATTCAGTTTTGGATTTACCTGGTGGCGCTTTTCAAGGTGCGGGAGTGAAAACTGTTGTGCTGTTTTTTGAAAAGCCCACCTACGCTGAAGCTTCGGCGAGGCAAGGGTTCACCACCAAAAAAGTTTGGTTCTATCAACTAAATCTTGATCGCAATCTTGGCAAGACTAATTCTTTGAATGAAAAAGATTTGGAAGAATTTGTAAAACTTCAAAAAACCAAAGCGGACAGCGCCAATTCGTGGTCAGTGGATGTTAAAAATATAGATAAAGCCACCTTTGATCTGTCTGTTAAAAATCCAAACAGAAAAGAAGAAAATATTTTGCGAGAGCCGAAGGAGATTTTGGAGGAGATGAAGATGCTGGATGAGGAAGTAAATCGGGTATTAAAAGAAATTAATTCTATAATGTAGATGAATCAAAGAATTACAATTTTTGCAGCAATAAAATCTTTCTATGAAACAGACCAAGATATGGTCAGTGTTTTTGGCAATGTTGTCCTGCAAGTTATTGAACCAAGTAAGAAAAATTTATTGATAGATATCCAGAATGTTATAAGTGATTTGTTTAAAATAGAAATTCCTTCAAATGTGCTCCGTACTATCTTGAAGCGTTTGAAGAAGAACGGATATATTAATTATGAAAATATAGATGTTGCTACAATTAATCTAACAAAAATAGGGGAAGAAAAGCGGGTCGAGATTGCGGATGGCTTAAAAGATATGAGTAGGGAAAAAAGAGCATTGCTAGAAAATATGAAAACTTCTATACAGAATAGTCAATATGAGGGGGATGTTAGTGAAGCTATCTTAGAAAATGAGTTGGATAATTTTATAGAAAAAAACTTTTATAATGCAAGTTTAGTTTTGCATGGAGACCAGAAAACTAAATGTTATTCTGACTCCGAACTGCATTCATGTATAGCGGATTTTTTTGTAAAATCAGAAAAGTCTGACCCAACAAGTTTTAAGAGGTTAAAATCTATATTATATGGCAAGATAATTTCTTTTGCTTTTTTGAAGAATAATTTTGAAACAAATGCTAAATTTAAAGGATTTAAAATTTATCTTGATACGAACGTCGTATTTAGTTTGATGGGTTATCATGAAGATTTTTATAATAAATCAGCGAGTGAGGTAGCTAAAATTATTAAAGAATTAGGATTAAAGTTGGCTATTTTTTCTTTTACTAAAGATGAAATTGTAAATAAATTGAGAGGTTATTTAAAAGACTATGGAAAATATTCCTCTGCTATCGTAGTTGATTCTATATACCATGTTTTGAAAAAAAGAAATATTTCAAAGAGCGATGTTATTGTAATAATAGAAAATATAGAAAAAAGACTTAGTGAAATCGAAATTGAGACTGATTATTCCTTTAGGGAGGCTGATTTGCTACGCGAAAAAGAAGATGATATAGAAAAACTAAAAAAAATTAAACAAAAAAATCCCTACTCCATTAGTCATGATTTGGCCGCAGCGTTGGCTATAAAAAAATTAAGAAATGGTAGCGATGCTCATATAATTGAAAATGCTAAGGTTGTGTTTCTAACAGCCGATGCTCTTTTATCAAGGTACTCCTTTAATGAGTATGGACATAAAATAAATCAGACAATCCCAGAGGTTATTTTTATTGATGAATTTGCAAGTATTCTTTGGTTAAAAAATTTAGAGGGTGCTGATTCTGCTTATATTCATAATTTTCTTGCGAGTTATACCAGAAAGAAACTAATCAGTAGTCAATTATGGGAGAAATTTATACTTGAAATGGAAAAGCAAAAAGAAAAGGGTGTTATTACAGATAGTGATATAGAAATATTAATGTCTCATGGCGAAACTGAAAACATCCTAAAGAATAAGGGAAGTGATGGGTTTAATGATCTTCTCAGCGAAGATAATATAGAAAAAATAAAAAAAGAAATGAAAAAAGTGACTAGTGAACTTTTAAAAAATAATGAAGCCATGATTGAAAAAGAAGCAAAATTAAAAGAAGTGATAGTAAAAAATTCTGATAATGAGACTATTATTACTGATAAGAATAAAGAAATTGAAGAAATTAAAGCAAAATTACAAGAAGCAAATAAATTATTAGAAAATAAGTGTGTTCGCAAGTGGAGACAAATTATTAATTGCTTATCCTGGGTTGTTCTGGGTATATATATTGGAGTCGTTTTTCTATTTAGTATCTATATCGGATTTAATATTTGGAGTTTAATTTTTATTGTGCCGATATTAGCTATACTAGAGTTTAGATTTAAAATAATATTTTTATCCAAAAAAACAAGGGAGTATATACCAGAAAGGATAGATCTTTTGAAAATGAGGAGAAATCTTGAAGAAAAATTAATTAGCAGATGTGTTGATAGAAATAAAAAGGAATTAGGCTTATGATTATATCTACCAAAACATCAAAGAAAAATATTTTTTGGCAAACAAAAAAACTTGGTGAAGTCTGTGATTTTGATGGTGGTTCGCAACCGCCCAAGGTTAATTTTATTCATGAACCGAGAAAAGGTTATGTACGTTTTTTACAAATCAGAGATTTTGGAAGCGATAAATATATCACTTACATTCCAGATTCAAATAAAAACAGGCACTGCATCGAAGAAGATATTTTGCTCGGTAGGTATGGAGCTTCGGTTGGCAAAATTTTAATCAATAAAAAAGGAGCATACAATGTTGCTGTAATGAAAACGATACCGAATCTTGATATTTTAAATAAAAAATATTTTTATTTTTATTTAATTTCAGATGAGTTTCAAGAACGACTTAGCAAAGTATCGGCTAGATCAGCGCAGGCAGGATTTAGTAAAGACGATATTTATGATTTTCCAATTATTGTTCCGCCCCTCCCCGAACAAAACCGCATCGTCAAAATTTTAGATGAGGTTTTTGAGGGGATTGGTAAAGCGAAAGAAAATGCAGAAAAAAATCTGCAAAACGCCAAAGAACTTTTTGATAATTATTTGCATGGTGTATTTACGAATAATAGTAAGGGATGGGAATTTAAAAAATTATCAGAAGTGGCTGAATATTTTAACGGATTAACTTATTCACCTAAAGATGTTAGTAATAAAGGTATCGTTGTACTACGCTCATCAAACGTTCAAAATGATAATCTAGATTTTTCTGATATAGTAAAGGTGGATAAAATCGTCAAGGACAAGATAATTGTACATGATGGCGATATTTTAATGTGTAGTCGAAATGGAAGTAAGAGGTTAGTTGGGAAAACAGCTACAATTGGTAATCTTAAAGAAAAAATGACTTTTGGAACTTTTATGATGATTGTTCGAAGTAACCAAAATGCTTATTTGAAATGGTTTTTTAAATCTAGTGAATTTCGTAGACAGATAACAAGTGGTGAAAATACTATGATAAATCAGATAACAAGATACATATTAGATGATGTGGTGATTTCTTTTCCACCGCCAGAGGAACGAAAATCCATCGTCGCCAAACTCGACGCACTTTACATTGAAACTAAAA
>Ga0172379_10004558_pt1 | contig 20298 bp, 17 predicted proteins | sample GrowelOW334metaG_FD_119756 | JGI IMG/M metagenome (GOLD analysis project Ga0172379, IMG submission 119756) | Groundwater microbial communities from an aquifer near a municipal landfill in Southern Ontario, Canada - Groundwater well OW334 metaG | ecosystem: Environmental > Aquatic > Deep...
ATATCGTAATACGTCAAAACAACATCCTGATTCTGAGGAAGATATGTTTTAAAGAACGCTTTTTCCGCCTTGCAAAACTGACAATCCTCCCTGCCGAAGAAATAGATATTAACGGGACGCGGCATTCCAAGTTCACTGTTCGTTGTCGCACCGTTTGGTTCGTTGAATACTGTCGCCGCTGAAGCGACGTTTGCGAATCCAAACAACGCCACACTAAACAAAACGGATGACAGTATTCTTTTAATAATAGTTCGTTTAAATATTTTAAATTTTCTCATATATCGTCCTACAAGAATACCCTTTTTTGAGGTAAAAATAAAGGTACAAAAAAGGCCCCCGAAAGGGGCTCTTTTTTGAAAGGGCGGAGGAGGTGAGATTCGAACTCACGGTGCAGTTACCCACACAACAGTTTTCAAGACTGTCGCCTTAGACCGCTCAGCCACTCCTCCTTCTATTCTTTTGTAAGAACTGAGTTACATAGTATCAAAAAATCAATTTTGTGCAATGTTTTACCATTTCTTTATATTCCATAATATTAAACTATGCTAAAATAATAGCATATGACCGATCTAAAAAATAAATACAAAATAACGTATGGCGGCTGGTATCAACGAACAACACTTCACCTCAGTGAGATATACGACTTGTTCGCAAATGGAACATCCAATCTTAATTTATCAAAAGATGAACTGAAAAGATTTCAATTGGAACTTACTCTCACCTCCGTGTCTCGCGAGTCGGGCTTTTTTGAATATATAAAAGCCACGACCTCCTCGGGTATTGAAATTCGCTATTATGAGGATGGGCTGTATGTTTTGGAGATCAACACCGACACTATTTCAGAATCACAAAAATTACTTGAAGATTATTTTCAAACAAAAGTCAGCCCCGCTATTTCATATATCTTTTCACTCGGTGCACCGACCCCGAAAGTTCTTGCAAATATCCAAACCGTCCATCCTGTCGTTATCAGCGTTTTTGAGGAAGACGGCAATGATTTTGTTCCCGACGAATCCCTATTCGGCAAGGTGTATACAAAAATAACGAGCGACAACATAACCGTTTTCAAAACTCCGCAATATATTTTCATCGCTTCGTCTCAAGCATCAGAAGAATCTTTGCGCGGTCTCATTGAAATGCAAATTTTCTTCCGCGAGTTCAAAGATCAACTCGAAAAATATCTCATGATCCACCGAAATATCTGGGAGGAAATTTCAGATATAAAAGAAGCAAAGGTCATCAAAGGAAAAGAAGTTGAGGAGATACGAGGACGACTCGACGAGTATCAAAAAACGATCAACCTCATCAGCAACCGTATCAATCAAATGGGTTCATATGTAAACACCCGTTCTTCTCTCGCAAAACATCTTGAAATTGAAAAAGATCTCGTTTCCCTCTTTGAATATAAATTTGAAACGCTGGCGGACACGCTTTCCTATATTAAAGAAATTTGGAAAATGACCAGTGATTATCTCGGTTCCGCCATTTCAAACTTGGTGGAAATAAAAAATCAAAGCACCAGCAATAATTTAAAATCACTCCAAACGATAACCAGTATCAGTGTTATTTCAGGAGTCGTCGCTTTCTTGTCGACAAAAACAATGCCCGCTATCACAAAAGAAGGTGTAATATATTTTGCAATACTCTTTTTCTTAACATGGTTCCTTAATTTCGCCCTGTCAAAAAGATCCAAGAACAAAAAATATAGTCTAAAATTCGGCGGACGGGCGACAAATTTATAGAACGAAAACAAGCCATTTTTAAAAAATGAAGGAGGTGAGGAATGGGATGGGACCCATTCTGCAAGACCTTTTGAGATTATTTTATGAGCGAATAGCGAAATAAAATAATCTCAAAAGGTTTACAGCCTATGTAATAGGGGACCTCCTTCATTTTTTACCATTACTTCTTTTCAACCCTCACCCTAATGGCTGCCGCGAACTTCTCGCCGCGGTCAAACTCGTTCTTGAATTTCTCGAAACTTGCCGCGCCGGGAGAGAAAACGATCGTGCCCTTTTTATTTATGAGTGCCGCGAATGCCGCATCCACACATTCATCGAGTGTCTCATACAACTTGGAGGTTAAACCTCCAAGTGAATACAGTTCTTTGGTAAGTTTCTGTGTTGCGGAACCGCTCAATAAAATGAGGTTTTTTGTAGGAACCGACTTTTTAATTTCTTTTGCGAGATCGGCGAATTGCAGATCTTTGTCAGTACCACCCGTGATAAGAACTATTTTACTTGGGGGTTGGACCCCCAAGTTGGAAAAGCGGCGGATTGCAGCGATCACGGCGTCGGGTGATGTTCCCGCGCTGTCATTCACCACCATCAAACCGCGCCCACTAAAAATAATTTCTTGTCGAAACGGAACCTGTGGAAGTGTGTCGATCATTTTTTTATTTATCCTGAGCCGTGTCGAAGGAGTGAGATTATTCTCGAAAAGTGTGACAGCAAGAACGGTCGCGAGCAAATTCTGCATATTGTGTTCACCCATTTTTTCTGCAAAACCCTTCACGCTCAAAAGCTCCCTCTCTTTTCTGTTCTCTCTAAAGATTATTTTGTCATTCTTCACGAACACACCGTTCCACTCTCTCGTTATCGGCGTCTTTGAAAAATAATAAATTTTTGCTTTTGGTTTTTGCATTAAGAAGAACGGCGTCCATTCATTGTCGGCATTCAAGATAAGAAAATCATTCTCGGTCTGATGTTTAAAAATGTTCGCTTTCGCCGCCGCATATTCCTCTATTCCGCCTTTATACCGATTGAGATGATCAGGAAAGAGATTCGTAATAACGGCCACGTGTGGTGCTTTTTCAGATGCGGGCATCGTTTCCAACTGCCAAGACGAGAGTTCCGCAACCGCGGGAATGTTCGTTTTTGACGTTCGTTCCATTTCTTTCAAGAACGCGTTTTGCGGAGTGTTGCCCGACGCGCGCACCTCGCCGTATTTCGTCGCAAGTATCGAAGCAATCCAATTCGTTATTGTTGTCTTGCCGCGCGTTCCCGTCACGCCGATCGTGCCATTCTTCGCGAATCGGAAAAAGAAACTCGCATCGTTCTCGATCTGCTTCCCCGCTTTCTGGGCGATCGCGATATACGGACTTTCTTTCGGCACTGCAGGATTGACCACCACAATATCGTGTTCGGAAAAATCTTTTTCTTTATGTCCGCCAAGTGAAAGTTTTAATTTCTTCCGCTCCGCAGCCGTGAATTTTTTCAACGACAATTCAAGTTCGTTTTCAGTTTTAGAATCAGTCACCGTCACCTCCGCCCCCATTTTCAAAAGCCACTTCGCTGTCGCCACGCCACCACCCAACAACCCAAGTCCCATTACTAATACCTTTTTATTTTTGAGAAATTTTTTCGGATCCATATTGTGTATGATACAAAAAATAAGTATGTTTGTCTTTAAACAAACATACTTATTCCTCGTCGTGACTTTTTGAACTTTATAACTTTATAACTTTCAACTTTATAACTCTTTTACCTATCCCACGTAAAATCGTTCCCAAAATGGCCGTATTGAGCCGTCTTGTAGAACTGTGGCTTTCTGAGATCGAGTTGTTCAATGATCGCTCGCGGGCGCAAATTGTATCCCGTTACCGGTTGTTCTTTTCCATCAACGATCGCAACTGCCGAAAGAGGTTCGGGATATCCGATGGCATATGAAATAAATACCTTCGCTTCCTTTGCACCTTTCTTTATGAAATCGACCGCGATCTTTCGCGCCATATATGCGGCGCTTCGATCGACCTTTGTCGCGTCCTTTCCCGAAAATGCGCCACCACCGACTTGCACGCGCGGACCGTATGCATCAACCACAATTTTTCTTCCCGTGAGTCCCGCGTCCGCCGTGAACCCGCCGATCTTCCATTTGCCATTCGGGTTTCGCATCCAAATATCTTCTTTCTTTCCCGCGAGATACGGAACAATAAATTCATCAAAAACCTCGTCGAGATGAACATCCGAAAGATCGCCGCTTTCACAAAGAGATGTCACCACGTTCACCACTTTTCCATCCTCGATCGTGACCTGTGACTTTCCATCGTGCAGCCCCATCGACTTCACCAATTTTCGCGCAAGGAACATTTCGAGCGGGATCATATCGGGAGTTTCGCTTGTCGCATAACCCACCATAATTCCCTGGTCGCCCGCGCCTTCTTTATCAACTCCCGATTTTATCTCGGGACTTTGTTGAGAAACAAAAACGTGGACATCGACTTCATCGTCATATCCATTTTCTTTATACACGCGGCGCGCGATATCTTTATATACTTGTTCAACAAACGGTGCCGATGTTGTAATTTCTCCCGTAAGAACGATCGTTCCATGTCCGCCCAACGTTTCCAAACCAACACGCGAATATGGGTCGTGTTCAAGACAAAAATCCAATATCGAATCCGATATTTGATCGCACACCTTATCCGGATGAGCGCGGGTAACTGCTTCTGCTGTATGTTGCATAAAATTTATTTATTACTTAATAACAATGTTTTACCTTACAAAATTTTCAATTTTCAGTTCTCAATTTTCAATAAATTTACAACTAAACAATTTTCAAAACGAACGTTCGTATTTTAAAATTGATTATTGAACTTTGAAAATTTATTGTAAATTGATCATTGATCATTGAAAATTATTTTAATAACCCCAAACAAAAAAACCTTCCCCTCAAGGAAAGCTCGCGTTGATCAAAATTTGATCGATACATCTTTCCCTTTCGGGACGAATGGAGCACCTTCTTTAGATCACACTTTAAAGTGGTTGCTGGACGGATCGTAAAGTCGTTTCTCTCCCCGTCGCTCTTGATATTTTATTCAGTTGTACTCTTATTGTATCATGAACAAAAAAAGAAAACTACTACTTTTTCTTTTGTTGTTCATCTGCAAAATGTAACATCGCCGCGTGCATAAAGGTTACCAAACCTTTTGCGACCTTCTCATAATTCGCGGCAAAACGAGGATCGGCGACACACATCTCCGCCAAACCGCGATACATTTCCAGGTTCGGTTCATAGAAAGCGCGAAGCCCCTCGTAATGTTTCGCAATGAGTTTTTGCGCAACATCCCCCGTTGGATCCTCCCCATTTTTCATACATTCCGCGATCTCTTCCGTAAGTTTTTCACTTTCCGCAAGGACTTTCTTCAGTCCCGCTTTCCCCATTTTCTTCACCTTTTCTTGAGACTGTTTCCAAGCTTCCGTATGCCCCCATTTTTGTCGAGCTTCTTCCTCATATATTTTCACTTTTTTCATCTCAATCTTTCTATTTATACTTTCGTTTTTGCGACTTGTTCAATTAAACTTCGCTCACCACATCAAAACCTTTAAAACTTCCCGTAATAGCAAGACCGACGATCTTTCCCTGACAAATTCCTTTTCTTTTGATTTGTTTTGCCGTTTCATTAAATGTGGCCCCAGAACCGACAGCGTCATCTATAAGTAAAATATTTTTATACAACCCCTGTTCGTCAACGATCATCGAACTTTGTGCATTCTCAATACGATCTTCAAGTTTACCAAGGGTCTTCTGAGGTACGGCAATATCTGTTTTTATTTTTACAATGGATATTTTTTTAACATTCATCTGAAGATTCCTTTCCAACTCTTTCATGAATTGAACTTCGCGTTTTACTGTTGGGGGAACAAAACCAACACCATCAATATTGTATTTTTTAACAACGTCTTCAATTCTTGTTTTTACACTCATTACCAACTCCGCCATCAATTTTTTATTTTGACTTTGTTTTGAATATACCAAAAGCTGTCCGATCTTCGTTTTTCCAAATCTTTCGATACTGTAAAAATCCAAATAAAAAAGTTTATCAAGATACACATTTGGAAAAGTGGCGCGCATTTTTTCCATTCCGTCGATCAAACCGTCTTTTTTGAACGCATTATATTTTTTCCATGTCTGTATATATTCCAATGCCGTTTTTTCAACAGGTTGTTTTGTTTTTTGACACCAAAAAATAAATCCTTCCAACCCCTCTTTTCTTTCACCGGTCGGAGTAATGATCAAAAAGTTTTTCTCTATAAAATCCCTTGTTGCATCCTCAAGTAAAAAATCCCCGACAACTACCGAAGAAACTTTTTCTTTTTCAAAATAAAAAACCTTCGGCGGTTTTCCCACTTTGTAGATTTGATCATTTTTCAAAAGTGCCGAGAGTTGCCTAAAAAGCGCCTGCGGACTAACACCCAAAAAACTCGCCAACTCTTTCGCTGTGGCTTGTTTATGTTCCTTTATATATGAAACTATTTTATATGCCGTTTCCGTTTTCATAAGCAAAGTATACTATAGTTTATAGTTTACTGTCAACTATAAACTATCACTTACCCCCCAACAAACCCCCGTCGCAACTTTACAAACCTGCCAACCAGTAAGCAAACTTATAACTTTCAACTTCGTCTACACCGCAAACATTCCAATGAACATCAGAAGGATCATGGCGACAACAAGTAATTCAGCCGTCGCGGTTCGCACGTTCATTTGTCCTTGTTTTACAATAGAATATGCCATGATCGAAACCCAACCAAAGGATGACATAAGACCAAACCAATTAAACGTGAAAATGTGAAGTTGCGGAAAAGACACATTCAATACGGTTGTCGGAACAAAGCCGGTTGCGATGGCCCAAAACATAAATAAAGCTTGCTTACGATGCACATCGTCTTTTTGTTGTGTATATTTTTGCCAAAGGGTCGCAAGACACGCGGTAAAAAAACCGATAAAAATGATATCAAAGAAAAAATAAAAATTACCTTTACCCCAAGCAAGGTAACCGTTCGATGATAAAAAAGAATTCGTTATAACAGAATGTTCAGAAACAAACGTCTTGCCAAACAATATTGAAATATCCTTTGCATAAAAAAGCATCGTCATCAAAAAAGTGGCCAAAACAAAAAGCTCTCTCACGAACGGTAGTGGTTTATGATTGTCCGGGTAGGTCAAACTGAAATAGAAAACAGTGACCGAAACCATCGCCCCGAAGAAATATCCACTGCGGATAAAAAATGCCGCCGTTTCATAATCTTTTATCCCCGCAAAAGAATACGCAAAACCCCAACTCAAAGCCCACGTTGCAAGGATCCCAACAGCAAGAGAAAAAGATCGCGGCGAATGTTCTTTACTTCCAAGAAAGATCATCAGCGCCAGGTTATATACCAAGACGGAAACAAAAAAAGTTGAGACCGCATAAAAACTCATTGAAAACATATTTTTAAATTATACTATCAACTGCTCTATTCCAATAATTTTTACACCATCATACCTTGTACGAACTTCGTTTACACCGCAAACATTCCAATGAACATCAAAAGGATCATTGCCACAACAAGCAATTCGTTCGTTACTGTTCGCACGTTCATTTGATTTTCTTTGATAATGGAGTAACCAACAGTGAGAACCCATCCAAGCGACGAAACGATACCTATCCAATATAAACCGAAGATATCAAAAGAAGGTGTTATCGCGTCCAATATCGAAACAGGAATAATACCAATGGTCATCGCCCAAAACATCCACCACGCCTGTTTCTTGAGTTTCGGATCGGTTTGTTGCATGTATTTCTGCCAAAGCACCGCGAGCGCTGAATAAAAAACACCAAAAAAGAGGATAAAAAAGAAAATATCGAACTTTCCAAAAACCCAATGAAGATATCCGTCTTGTATATACGTCTTGGTTATAAGCGTGTGTTCAGGGATCAGATCGCCCAAGCCGAACAAGAACAAGATATCTTTTGCAAAATACAAACAAACGGTCAAGAAACCTCCGAAAAACAATATTATCCTGACAAGATACGCGGGTTTATGATTTGTTGGGTATGTCAATGCAAAATAAAAAACGGCAAATGGAACCACCGTCCCGAAAAAGTACGCGAGACGAACAAAAAAAGTGGTAAGGTCGCTATTGTTGAAACCAAATGTCATTCCCATACTTGGAAGACCTGCAAAGGTATATTCAAACGCCGCGCTCAAAACCCACGTTGCTGCCAAAAGAACGGCAAAAGAAAAAGCACGCGGCGAATGTTCTTTGCTTCCGAGAAAAATTATAAAAGAAAGGTTGTATATCAAAACCGCCACAAAAAAACTTGTTGTTGCATAAAAACTCATTGAAAACATATACGATTGATTATATCATTATCCTTCCAAAAAAAAGAAATCCTTTCAATAGTACCTTTGGTTGGATGAATAACGCTGTTTTTTGTGACAAATCCATTCTTTTTTGATACACTACGGAAAAGTATTAGTTTTAATTTCCTATCGTCTATGAAAAAACAAAATCCTTCAAATCTTTCAAAATTAGTTATCACGACAACCCTCGCTGTCGGTGTTTTTAGTTTACTTGGAATTCAAACAACTTTTGCGGCAACAACTCCAAAACTTGAGGTGTCGGGTTGGGTTCCTTATTGGAGATCGGCAACAGGAACAAAGGAGGCTTTGGATAATCTCTCTGTATTTAAAGAAATTAATCCCTTTGGATATACAGTTAAAACCAACGGTACGCTTTTTGACGCCATGAAAATAAACGAAGAACCTTGGGCTTCGTTTATAGCAACCGCCAAAACAAAAAAGATCCGCGTTGTGCCGACCGTTATGTGGAGCAACGGAGCGGCGATCCACAAAATTCTTTCAAATACCAAATCGCGCATCGCCCTTGAAGATGAGATCGCGGCAACAGTAAAAAAGAACGGGTTCGACGGTATCGACATCGACTTCGAAGGAAAGCTCGCCGAAACGCGACCATATTTTTCAACATTCCTCAAAGGTCTCTACGCGCGCATGGGAAACAAATGGGTAATGTGTACGATCGAAGCGCGCACGCCGCTCGATTCACGATACGACACGATCCCGAAAGGAATTGAATATGCAAATGATTTTGTTGCGATCAACAAATACTGTGATCGCGTTCGTTTCATGGCATACGATCAAGGAGCGATCGATATAAAATTAAATCGTGAAGCAAACGGGCAACCGTATGTTCCGATTGCCGATACGCGCTGGGTCGAAAAGACGATTCGCGAGGCGATGAAAACGATCCCCGCAAAGAAAATTTCTATAGGGGTTGCAACATACGGATATGAATACGAGGTTATCCCGCTCAGTGAATATGGGTATCGTTATAAAATGAAGTGGGCTTTTAATCCACGATACGCAAATGAACTCGCCACAGATCTCGGAATAACACCAACAAGAAACGCTGCAGGCGAATTAAGTTTTATCTACAATCCAAATGCCACAACCGAGCTTATTCACGAAAAAGCTTCATCGACCACAGAAGCGGCATCAATGACGGGAAACAATCAACTTGCGGCTCTTGGAATATTGTCTGATGGAACTATCAATGTTTCAACAACAACACAATCTACTGCTAAAAAAGAAATAACACACATTGTTTGGTGGAGCGACGCCGAAGCGATCCAAGACAAAATAGACCTCGCCAAGAAACTCGGCGTGCGCGGCGTCTCAATATTCAAGATCGACGGCGGTGCGGATCCGAGATTGTGGGAAATTTTGGCACAATAATAATTTTCAATTTACAAATTCCAATTTTCAATAAATTTACAATTAAACAATTTTCAAAACGAACGTTCGTATTTTAAAATTGATTATTGAAGTTTGAAAATTCATTGTAAATTGATCATTGAAAATTGAAAATTACCAACAAACACCCGCTTTCTAACTCGGTTCAAAATAGTGTATACTCATTATCATGAGTATCGAAACAAATACGCCTGTTGAAGGTGTTCACAAAAATAATTTTAAAAATCCCATCAAGGTCGCACGATCGTATCTGCAAAAACTCGGTCCCGGCATCATTACCGGCGCCGCCGATGATGACCCTTCGGGGATCGCAACTTATTCTCAAACCGGAGCAAAATACGGTTTCCAACTTTTATGGATATCACTTTTCTCATTCCCTTTCATGGCACTCACGCAAGAAATGTGTGCGCGTATCGGAATGGTAACAGGCGAAGGTCTTGCGGCAAATATTCGTCATCATTATCCGAAATATGTTCTCTATATTTGTACTTCCCTGCTTTTCATCGCCAACACCTTCAATCTTGGCGCCGACTTGGGTGCTATGGCGGCGGCAGTTCAACTCATTGCTCCAACAGCACCGTTCGGACTACTCGTTCTTTTTTTCGCGACCTTAACACTCATTCTCCAAGTCTTCACCACCTACGAACAATACGCGAAATATCTGAAATACCTGACCGTCGTTCTTTTTGCGTACATGTTCACCGCGCTTATTGCCGATGTTGATTGGGGAACGGTCTTGAAAAGCACGCTCATTCCAAAAATATCATTCGAAAAAGAACAATTCCTTTTGATCTGCGCCATTTTGGGAACAACTATTTCTCCCTATCTTTTCTTTTGGCAAACATCGCAAGAAGTCGAGGAAGAGATCTCACTCGGACGCGACACGGTTGAAAAACGCCAGATCGAAACGTCTGACAAAGAAATTCACGACATGCGGGTGGATGTTTGGTCGGGAATGTTCGTTTCGAATTTTGCGATGTTCTTCATCATCACCACATGTGCCGCAACACTTTTCACAAACGGCATTACCAATATCAGCACCGCCGATCAAGCTGCGATCGCGCTCCGTCCGCTTGCCGGAGATTACGCCTATTTCCTTTTTGCTATCGGCATTATTGGCGTTGGTCTCCTCGGTATTCCGATACTCGCAGGTTCCGCCGCATATGCGATCTCGGAAAGTTTCGACTGGAAGTTCGGATTGTATAGAAAACTCAAAGAAGCATACGCTTTTTATGGGGTGATCGCTCTTTCAACATTTATCGGACTTCTTATGAACTTCATCGGGATCGACCCGATCAAAGCCCTTATCTACTCAGCGGTCGCAAACGGCTTAGTTGCACCGATCATGATCTATTTCATTGTTCGGATCAGTAGTAATAAAGACATCATGGGAACGTTCGTCAATTCCAAATATGTTACAATAATGGGGTGGCTTACCGTATTTCTCATGAGTCTTGCGGGGGTTGCTGTTATCGTTACGTCATTCTTGTAAAAGATAATTTTCAATTTACAAATTCCAATTTTCAATAAATTTACAATTTTCAAAACCAACGTCCGTTTTTGAAAATTGATAATTAAACCTTGAAAATTCATTGTAAATTGATCATTGAAAATTGAAAATTAAACACCAATTAAAGAATATTCACTGTCAAAAATTAAACTATGGAAGAAATAGAAAACAAGATCAAAGCACTTTTGGACAAAGTTCGACCTGCAATACAAGTGCACGGCGGAGATGTCCACCTTATCAAAGTTGAAAATTCCACCGCAACACTTAAAATGGAAGGTGCGTGTGTACATTGCTCCCTCGCTCAAATGACGTATAATGGAAGCATCAGGCCGCTTGTACTCCAAGAGGTTCCTGAAATAACCGAAGTTCTTTTTGAATAACGTTTAAAAAAATTATTAATAAGCTCATAAAAAAATAATATGGCAAATTTAAAAGAATATCCACGAACAAAAGAAGGATCAAACATCGGTAAGATCGTTGTCGATCGAGACCTCTGCATTGCGGCATCATCATGCATCGCGATCGCAAGTGAAACATTCGAACTCGATGGAGAATCAAAAGTTATCGTAAAAGACGCGAATATTATCGACGACGACACACTCATGATGTCAGTCGAAGCTTGCCCAACAAAAGCGATCTTCCTTTTTGACAAGAACGGCACACAAGTCTTTCCAAAATAAATATAAAAAATTATGGCGAAATATAATTACCTAATAATCGGTGGAGGAATTGCGGGGACGACCGCAGCTGAAACATTGCGAAAAAAAGATGCGGTATCTTCGATTGCCATTGTTTCCGACGAACCACATCCTCTTTATTCACGAGTCCTCTTGTCGAAAGTTGGTATTCTTAATGGCGAAAAACCACTCGACAGTGTTTTCTTGAAAAACCAAGCGTGGTACGATACAAACAAGATCACCCTTATTTCAGGAACAACCGCCACGGGACTTAATGCGGCGGCAAAAAAAGTCACCCTTTCCGGAGGAAAAGACGCTGAGTATGACAAACTTCTTTTGGCGACCGGTGTTCATGCAAAAAAATGGACGGTTACCGGTGCTGAGAAAAAAGGAGTTCTTCATCTCCGTGGACTTGATGATATGAAAGCGCTTATCGAAGCTTTTCGAACAAAAAAACACGCCATCCTTATCGGTAGCGGTTTCGTAAGTTTTGAAATTGCAGAGGTTTTACGTTCGCTCAACATCAACACAACTTTGGTAATGCGCGAAAAGTACTATTCAGAACCGGTTCTTTCAGAAGCTGAAGGAAAGATGATCGAAAAAAATCTTGAAGATCATGGAGTTGTCATCAAAAGAGACATGGAAGTTACCGAGGTCCTCGGCGATGGCGTGGTTACGGGTGTTCTGTTGAGAGATGGAACAAAACTGGACTGCGACATGGTATTGAGCATGATCGGTATTATGTACCCTATTCAATGGTTGCGTTCTTCAGGTATAAAATTAAATACCGGAATCGTTACTAATGAATTTCTTGAAACGAGTTTGCCAAACGTTTGGTCGGCAGGAGACACAACTGAATATTTTGATAAGGTCCTCAAAGAACCATTCATGTACGGAAGTTGGATGAATGCTCGAGCTCAAGGAGAAACAGCTGCACTTAATATGACCGGCAAAAAAACAGAGTTGCGAGTCGTTTCTTTCCAGACGAGTAATGGTTTTGGAAACACAATCGGGATCACCGGAGATATTCGCGTTCTTCCGGGACGAACGGTTATCAATCGTTCATCTCCAATAGACAATTCTCACTGTCGTCTTCTTATTAAAGATGGTGTGATCGTTGGAGCCACCATCATAAATCGCGTTCAGGAACTTGCCACTATTTCACGTCTCATAAAAGAAGAAGTGAATATTTCGGCAAAGCTGGGCGAAATGGGAAGTGCCAAGTTCGACCTCAAGACCTTAGTGCCAACATTCTAACATCAACAAATAAAAAACAACGCGAGCTTTACTCGCGCTGTTTTTTTATTCTCCTTTCTTAAACCGCAAACATTCCGATAAACATAATAAGTATTAGTGCGACAACAAGAAGTTCTGCCGTTACCGTATGTACTTTCATTTGTCCTTGTTTGATGATCGAATACCCAACAACAGCAACCCAACCAAGCGAAGTGAGTACACCGAACCAAAATAAACTGAATATTCCCATGATCGGAAGCATAATGTTGCAGAGAAAAACTCCCGACATCCCGATCACCATGGCAAGAAGCATGAAAAGAGCTTGTTTGCGCAAAAGTTCATCGGTTTGAAAAATATATTTTTGATACAAAGTCGCAACAAAAGAAAAACCCAAACCATAGAATAACATCGCCCAAAACTGAATGAGAAAACCGAAGTCCCATCCCAAATAACCATTTTTTGTGATCTTTGATGCTGTAATGATCGTCTGTTCCGAAATAAGATCACCCAAATAAGGTCTAAAAAGAGAAAAAATATCCTTTGCATATACAAGAATGAAAATACAGAAGATGCCAAACAATATTACGTATTTCATATTGCGGGATATCTCTCTATTTTCAGGGTATATCAAACTGAAGAAAAAAAGAATAAATGGAATACTCAAACCCACAAAATATCCATTACGAACAGCGAGTGCAACGAGAATCGGGTCTGTGAGTAAATAAGCAATTCCGACCGAAAACAACCAGAGAAAATGAAAAAATGCAGCGAGCGCAAACAACTTCGAAGAAGTGTTCTTGCCTCCAAGAAAAATGATCAGAGAAATATTCAAAACCACCACCGCAATGAAAAAAGTCGAAAATGCGTAAAATGATGTAAACATATTTTTTAATTATACAGTTAACTGCTCCCACCCGACAAGTTTTTATTATTTTAATAGAAAAATAGGAAAATAAAAAAATAGAAAGATTACCGTCGTCGAAATCTTTCTATTTTTCTTTTTTTAAATCTTTCTATTTGTTTTTCACCATCATCCTCGCGTCCACGGCTGTCGCGGAATTCTCATTTAACATGATCGGGTTCAGATCGATCTCTTGGATCTCGGGATGTTCCATCGAAAGTTTTGAAAGGGCGACGATAATATCGGCAAGACCTCCGATCTCATTAAGCTTTTCTCCGCGTGCTCCCGCGAGGATCGGATATCCTTTGACCTCATATATTTGTGCGAACGCTTCTTCACGATCGACCGGTGCTATTCTCACGGTCACATCTTTCAATATCTCGACAAAAATACCGCCAAAACCGAACAAAATGACCGGGCCGAAAACAGGGTCGCGTTTCATACCGACGATAAGTTGTTTTCCTTCTCGCATTTTCTGAAGGAACATCCCTTCGATCTTCGCGGTCGGAATATTGTTCACGATCTCTTCAATGATCTTGTTCCACGCATAATTCACTTCAGGAGCTCCGCCAAGATTAAGCACCACCGCATGCGCGTCGCTTTTATGAATAATATCGGGTGAGATCGCTTTCAATGAAAAACTCGTTCCCCCCAACTTCTCGATGGCATCTTGAATGTCTTCTCTTTTTTTCATCAATACTCCCGAAAAATGAACGCCATACTCATTCAACAATTTCATAGTTTCTTCTATTCCGAGCATTTCAAGATCACTCTCAATGATTGTGTTTGGAACCGCGGTGCTTTTTTTGTTCTTTCCGCCGGAAAGCAATTCGAGTGTTTCGACAATATCATTCGGGAATTCAAAATTAACCAAACCACCTTGTTCCAATATCTCGATCCCGCGTCGTACAAAATCCCCTCCCATGATCGAGGTGAGAATTGGTTTTTCTTTTGCGTGTGCAACGACCACTTGTGAGATAGCTTCAACATCCGTCATCATCTGCGGTGTCACGATACAAATGATCGCATCGATATCGTCCTCTTTGTTGAGGATCTTGAAAACATCGTCATACCGCGAGCTTCCAGCGTCGCCGATAACATCGATCGGATTTCCGACCGCAGCCATCGAGGGCAATGCTTTTTTGAGCGCTTCTTTTGTTTCTTCATTAAAAGTGACGAGTGAAAGAGTTGCGGAAAGATCGACAAGATCCGCGGTGTTTACTGAGGGACCACCACCATTGGTAACAATGGCGATCTTCGAAACGGGTTTATACATTCCCATTTGAAAAAGTTTTGCAAAATTGAACAGTTCGCGCAAAGACGATACAGTAATGGCTCCCGCCTGTTTGCACGCTGCGGTAAATACCGCGTCGGCAGGTGCGAGTGATCCGGTATGTGACATAACCGCTTCTCCCCCGCGAGCGCTTCGTCCCGCACGTAAAATGATAAGCGGTTTTTTCGCCGTGATCTTTTTTACCACCTCGATGAAACGCGGACCGTCGGATATTTTTTCAACATAGAGTAATATCGCTTTTGTCGTTTCGTCTTGTTCAAGATATTCGAGGAATTCCATTTCGGAAAGAGACGCTTCATTCCCGAGAGAAATGAATTTCGAGAAACCGATCTTTTCTTTGTTGGCCCAATCAAGCATCGCGGTGCCCAAAGCTCCCGATTGTGACAAGAAAGAAATATTTCCTTTTCGCAGATTTCCAACCGCAAAAGATGCGTTAAAATCGCTCTGGGTGTTCATGAAGCCCAAACAGTTCGGGCCCAGAAGTTCAATACCATTCTCCTTTGCGATCTGTGTCAGTGCATCTTCCATCTCCTTTCCTTTCTCGCCAACTTCTTTGAAACCGGCGGAAATGACCACAGCATTCTTAATATTCTTTTTAGCACAATCGCGCAAAACGCCGGCAACAAGATCCGCGCGCACCGCAATGACGGCAAGGTCGACATCTGCGGGAATTTCCAAAACCGATTTGTATGCACGGAGTCCTTGCACCTCTTCTTGGTTCAGCGTAACGGGATACACATCTCTTTTACTTCCACTTAAAATATTGAATAAAAGGGCATAACCCACTTTTGTTTTATCCGAAGATGCTCCGATGACAGCCACCGATCTTGGTTCAAAAAATGTTTCTAATTTCATTTTTTTATTATACTACTTAAATTTTTTCTTCGAAAGTTTCCTTGATAACATTGTAAAAAATGCCAAGCGGAACCTTTCCGTTCTCTTTTCCCAAGAACAAGGTCGCCGCATCAAAATTCGTTGTGTCATATTCGTTCTCCGCAATCCAATAAACCAGATCCTTAAAATGCTCGCGCGTATCAAAGAATGTGATACACGGCTGAATGATCTCAACAAACGCAAATCCTTTGTGTTCGATCGCCGCTTTCATTATCTTTTTCGTTCCCTCAATATCAAGCGCATATGTTCGAGCAACAAATGTCGCACCCGCAGCGAGAACAAGAGAAAGTGGAACAAACGGTTCATCCACGCTGCCGAACGGCGTTGAACCACCCTTAAAACCTTTCGGACTTGTTCCTGTCGCTTGACCTACGGTAAGTGCGAATGTTTGATTGTTGTGTAAAAAAAGCGTGATATCGGTATTTTTTTGAGCGCCATGGACAAGGTGTGACAAACCCTCGGAAAATGAATCGCCGTCACCCGTAAAACCGATCACCTTGCAGTGGGGAGCAGCTATTTTGATCCCTGTTAATGCGGGAACAAGACGTCCGTGAAGTGAGTTAAAAGTATTCATGTTCAAGTAGTCCGCGATCTTTCCATGACAACCGATACCGGCACCCACGACGATATTTTCAATTTTTAATTTTTCTTCGGAACACAACATCTCGATAGTCTGTCTAAAAGCGACAAGGATCGCGAAATCAGGACATCCCGGACACCATGTTATTTTTGCTTGAGTGGATAAATTCATAATGATCATTATTGAGCGAGTAATGCGTTTATTTTTTCAGCCAGTTCCATCGGATCGAAAGGAAGCGCATCATATTGCAAGATCTTGTCAGTAACTTCAACACCGGTCTTTTCACGAATAAGTCCCGCAAGCTGAGCACTGCTGTTTCCCTCAACACAAATGATCTTATGCATATGAAACAATATATGAGTAAGAAGATCCGCCGCAAGCGGTTCAACCCAAAGGATCTGTACGATCTTCACTGGCTTTTCAATATATTTCGCCGCTTCCAATACCGCGCCTTTCGTTGAACCCCAAAAAATGATCACATCCTCACTTTCTTTGTCTCCATATATTTTCACCGCACCCTTCAGTTCGGGTTCTGCCAAAAGATATTCCAACTTTCTTGCCCGTTTTTCACCCATCTCTTTAACTTTTGCGGGGATCTCGGTTCCAATACCGCTTTCGTCGTGATCGTAACTTGTCACTTTGGTAACAACTTTTTCCATTCCGGGGAAAGCAAGCGGCGAAACTCCATCTTCGGTGATAGCGTATCGTTTGTAATTCTCGCCGCCTTCCGTCATGTTGAACATTTTTCCTTTGTTAACTTCGATCTTTTCTTGATCCAGATCTGCAACGGAAACACTTTCCGAGATGTGTTTGTCCAATAAAATGATCGGCGACACCTGATACTTCCACGCAAGATTCATTGCATGAGCTCCGGCATAATACGCTTCTTCAGCATCTCCCGGGGCAACTACCATTCGCGGAAAATCGCCATGCCCCGCATGAAGAACAAATCTCAAGTCGCTTTGACCGGTATTCGTCGGAACTCCCGTTGCAGGACTTTTTCGTTGTGAAACGATCGTGACCACCGGAAGTTCGGCAATACCCGAGAACGAAAAAACTTCACCCATCAAAGCAAAACCGCCGCTCGCCGTCCCGACAGCAACGCGCTTTCCGGCATATGAAATACCAAGCGCCATATTCATTACCGAGATCTCATCTTCCGGATGGATCACTTTCAAATGATGTTCTTTCTGAACTTTTGCAAGAAAATGTAAAATAGGAGTTGATGGCGTCATGGGATATCCAATATAGTATTCAAGTCCCGCCGCGATCATACCTTTAGCAACAGCCCTATTGGCATCAATAAGTTCCCCGTGCAAACCCTCTCCAAATTCAACGCCTTCAATTTTGGAAAGTTTTTTCTCTTCAACATACACATACCCTTTTTCCGCAAGCACACCGTTCCTGTGAAGTCCAACACCTGCAAAAACCTCGGGTATCAAGGTGTTCATTTTTTCTTTTGTCATTCCCAATACATAACAAAAAGCACCCAGGGCGACCGACGTTCGTGCAATAGGTGCCGACTGAACTTCTTCGGCAAAACCTCTCATCGTCAATGAAACGGTATTTGGAAAAAGATCTCTCACATCGTCATAATAAGCGCTTTCCACAAAAATAACAGCGTCTTTTTTCAGATCGTTGAGATGTACCTTCACCGATTCCGCATTTATCGCGATCAAAACATCGATCGTTCGGTGGTCATTGAAGACTTTTTCTTTTGAAAAACTGATGCGAGAAAAATTATGTCCCCCGCGAATAAGCGACGGATAATTGGACGAGAAGAACGTTTCAAATCCGAGTTTATGAAGAAGCGAGGATATGCTGGTTCCCGTCTCGCGGATCCCATCTCCCGCAGCACCGCCAACACAAACAGTAAAGACCTTGGCATGTGAATTATTTTCTGTATTCATATGCATAAAGTATATCAACAAGCGAGCGGTGTCACAAAGAAAATCTGTTCACAAAACAGTGGATTAAAAAATTGGCGCCGTGAAACGCCGTTTGGTATAATAAAGCCTGACGAATCAAACAAAAAATTAATAGCATTATTAAAAATTAATAAATAATATGGAAAACAAAATGGAAAAAATAAAGATCGGATGGTTCTCATTCTCATGTTGTGAAGACAACACGATCGTGTTGACCGAAATAATGAACGATCATTGGGAAGCTTGGAGAGAGATCTTCGATTTTCGCCATGTAAAGGTTTTAAAAAGCCACAACATCATGGACGAATTCGATGTTGCTTTTATCGAAGGTGCTATCGCAGGTCCTGAACAAGAAGCAAAAGTAAAGGATATTCGCTCACGATCGAAATTCCTCGTTGCGATCGGTTCTTGCGCTATCGTCGGGCTCCCTGCCGGACAACGCAATTCTTTCACACCGGAACAATGCGCCGCAACAGACTTTTTAGTTGAACGTTTCTGCGCTTTACCAAAAGTTCTCAAAGTATCAGAAGTTGTTAAAGTGGACGCTTCCGTACCGGGATGCCCAATGGAACCGAAAGATTTTCTCGCTGCCGTTGATGGTTTGGTAAAGATCTTACGTCCATAAATTATTTATTAACTTAATCTAAATCACCTATGCATACTTTAGACCTTTCAATGGACCACGTCACAAAGATCGAGGGAGACGCGGCTCTCACCATTCATGCTGAGGACGGAAAAGTTACGAAAGTAACATTCGGTATCACCGAATACAAACGTTTCTTCACCGAAGCAATGAAGGGAAAATCAATCTACGCAATTCCCGCTCACCTTTCACGTGTTTGCGGAACATGTTCAAGCGCACACGTTATGGCTGCGATCGAGGCTTGTGAAATGGCACTCGATATCGAACCAACACCTCAAACAAAAATGCTTCGCGCACTTACCATGCACGGACTTATCGTTCGCGATCACGCGCTTCACCTCTATTTGTTCGCAATGCCGGACATCTTCGGAAAAGACGCGTTCTTGGAATTCGATGAGAATGATCCCGTTCAACACCAGATGCTCCACGACGCTTTTGCAATAAAAGCTGCGGGAAACTATCTCGCAACCATCGTTTCAGGACGTTCAATTCATGCAACATTCCCTGTTATCGGAGGTTTCACTCACTTCCCATCACAAGAAGAAGTTGATGAGGCTATCAAAAAACTCGCCGATATTCGAGAAGCTGCAATTCGTTGTGTTAACATCTTTGCGAACGCTCCATTCCATTTTGATCGAAAGACAAATTACATGGCGCTCGTTCCAAATGATACATTCGGATATATCTACGGAAAGATCCGCACCAGCAAAGGAGAAGAGATCGATGAGAAGAGCTATCGAGATCTTATCGAACACGTTTCCCTTTCATACTCGCAAGCTTCAGCTTACAAATACAAAGGAGAAAGTTATCTCGTTGGATCACTCGCTCGTCTCAATGTTGCACAAGACAAGCTTCATCCAAAGACAAAAGAGTCTCTCGCTGAAGTTTTGAAGAGATTCCCTTCAACGGACATCTTCCAACAAAACACCGCGCAAGCTATCGAGATCGTTCATTCGATCGATGAAGCTATCGATCTTCTCAAGAACAACAAGATCGTTCCTGAACCTATCATTAAGAAACCAGCTCGCGATGCCGTTGGTATCGGAGTAGTGGAAGCCCCACGAGGAATTTTGTACCACCGAGTACACCTCGGAGC
>Ga0172379_10004559_pt1 | contig 20296 bp, 19 predicted proteins | sample GrowelOW334metaG_FD_119756 | JGI IMG/M metagenome (GOLD analysis project Ga0172379, IMG submission 119756) | Groundwater microbial communities from an aquifer near a municipal landfill in Southern Ontario, Canada - Groundwater well OW334 metaG | ecosystem: Environmental > Aquatic > Deep...
CCACGGACTCCTCATCCTCACCAATGATGGACGAATTACAGACAGGTTGCTTAATCCTAAATATGTTCACGATAAAGAATATGTTGTAAAAACTTCGAACAAGTTGCGTTCAAGTTTTAAAAACAAAATGGAATCTGGAGTAAATATTGAGGGCTACAAGACTAAGAAGTGTAAGGTAGAAATAGTAAATGATGTCACTTTCAAAATTACATTAACTGAGGGAAAGAAACACCAGATTAGGCGCATGTGTTCCGCACTCTTTCAAGAAGTAGCCGACTTGAAACGCACGAGAATTATGAATATTGAATTAGGAACTTTGAAGTCAGGAGCGACGAGAGAAATAAAAGGCAAGGAGTTGTCTGCCTTCTTAGAGAAAGTTTTGGCGTAAATTACTTCCCTTCAGCCCAAGCTTTAAGACCTTCGTAACTTTCTTCGCCACAAATAAATTTATTGGTTTTAGTATTATAGAAAAACGGCACTCCGCCACAGAGATCCTTGTCTAATTCGAGCAATCTTTTCTCATTTTCTTTATTGTGCCAGACTTCGAGGCTCTCAACCTTAACGCCCTCTTCTTTCTCTAATCTTTCCACGAGCTCATGCATCCGCACACAGTGTGGGCATTCTGTTCCATAAAATTCTAGTAAGTGATTCATAAATAAAAAAGAATTTGTTGTTTTTTAAAAGTTTAGATTTATGTTTTAGAAAGCCTTTCGCAGGCCGACGGGCCGAGAAGTTCGCTGGCGCAGTAGCGCCAGATAGATTGCTTTATAAAATATAAATCTAAACTATACCTATTTTACTAACCTCGATAGACGAGATTTCTTGCGAGCAGCGTTGTTCTTCTTTATGACGCCCTTTTTCGCCGCCTTGTCGATGACCTGGAAAGCAACACTTAGAGCCTTGGCTGCTTCTTGCTTGTCTTTCTTCGCTAGCTTCTCGAATTTCTTGATTTCTTCTTTCATAACGCGCTTGCGACGATCGTTAAAAGCCTTCTTGCGAAGAGATCCTCGTAACGCTTTTTTAGCTGATTGTGTTATTGGCATACAAGCAATTTAACAGAAAAACCCTAAAAAGGCAACTTTTACCACAGTTTTACTTATGTGATATGATTAAAGAATGATTGGAAGCATCAAGGGTACAATTATCCTAAAAACAGACAAATTCTTAATAATAGATACACACGGTGTGGGGTATAAGGTAAGCGTCTCCCCTGCCTTGTTGTCGAAAGCTAAAAAAGTAGGCGACGAGGTCTCTCTATGGATTCATACGCATGTAAAGGAAGATGCGATAGACCTATACGGCTTCGAAGATAGAAAAGAATTGGAATTTTTCGAAATGATTATCAACATCTCTGGCATCGGGCCAAGATCTGGATTAACTATTCTAAGTGTCGCCAGTATTGAAACATTGAGTAAGGCCATCAGCACCGGAGATACGGCCTATCTCACGAAAATTTCTGGTATCGGTAGAAAGACAGCGGAAAAAATTGTCATAGAACTTCGAGACAAAATGGGTAAAGAAATTTCTGGTCATTCTCTCCAAGGTGAGCTCGATGCTCTCGAAGCTCTGAAATCCCTGGGTTATTCTCAAAACGAAGCACGAGAAGCTTTGAAAAAAGTGACTCCGGACACAAATACAAACACCAAAATAAAAGAAGCACTTAAGATTCTGGGCGGGAAATAATTATTTAAAGAAGTATTCTTTAATCCCAGCAACAGTCAAATTGGCCATACTCGTATAGGCTTTTTTTCTTTCTACTCTATTGCCGAATCGATAAATATATCCATACTCAACCAAGATAGAATGAATTGAGTAATTCAATGTACCGTTAGAACCCAAGGCGATCAAGGACTGGTCTTCGATGATCCCATCCACCTCTTTTTCATAATTACTAACAGCATATTTTTGAGCTAATTGGTCGAAAATATTTTGAGCCAAAATTTTACTCTCGCTGGCATTAGCCATCTGTTTTTCTGGTACATAAATAGTGAAACCTTTGTACTTACCCTTGGTCCAGATATATTGTCTGGGATAATCATTGAAGTGGATGTGCAGAACGATGTCCATTTTGTTCTCATTGGACCATTTGTTAATACCATAAAGAACATTCGCCATATAACTCTTCACTGCCACGTGAGGCACACTCTCCTTCTCGATGAATGTACCACTTTCAATTGCCATTTTCTTTTTTTGTTTAGCATTTTCCTTAAAAAGAGTTATGTCTTGCTCATGTTCTTTAAAATAATTATCAAAGACGGGGATGTAACCACTAGAGTCACGGGTGATATACATTTCAAATCTTTTGTCTTTCTTTAGAAGATTGAAAATCTGGGTGCCAAGCGCTAGGTTCATGTCTGCTTCCTTGAGCTTGCCATATTGCGAACCCCAGATTTGATTGTCGTGTCCAGGAACAATCAAGACTTTAATCGGTTCTTGCGCGTAAACAAAAAAAGCCGGTGAAATTAAAGCGCCAATAAAAAACATTAATAAAACTTTTTTCATGTAGTATGATAATAATACCATGCCAGAGTTGCCAGAAGTAGAGACGACTAGAAGGGGCCTCAAGAGGGCTATCTTGGGCTTGCGAATAAAGGATGTTTGGACGGATTTAAACACTAAAGACAAGAGACAATCTGGGGCAATCGCCAATACAAAATACTTTAAACATTTCAAAAAGGAGGTCCTGGGAGAAAAAGTCATTTCAGTTGAAAGAAGGGCAAAGAATATCCTAATAAATCTCTCTCACCACAAGATTATTCTGGTCCATCTCAAGATGACCGGACATCTCCTGTATGGAAAATATAAATACTTTAAAAAACAAAACAAATGGATGCCAGAAGAGGCAGGCCCTCTCAATGACCCCTTCAATCGTTTCGTTCATGTCGTCTTTTCTTTCAACAATGACAGACACCTGGCCTTCTCGGATGCAAGGAAATTCGGCAAAATCACTCTACTCGACACGAAGACGGCACATGATACCAAACATTTAAATAACATCGGGCCGGAACCTTTGGAAAAAAATTTTACTGCCAGAGTTTTCCGAGAACGCCTCGCTAAAAAGCCAAACGGTAAAATAAAAACCGTCCTGATGGACCAGAGTGTCATCGCTGGTATTGGTAATATTTATTCCGATGAAGTTTTGTGGCTGGCGGGTATTAATCCAGAAAAAAGGGTGCACACGATAACGCCCGCTGAAGTGAACCGGATGTTGAAAGGAATAAAGAAGACCCTGGCCCGAGGCATTGATTTCGGTGGGGACTCGATGTCCGACTATCGCAACATCCATGGTCTGCCGGGAAAATTCCAACTCCATCACAATGCTTATAGGAAAACTGGTGACCGCTGTAATAAAAAAGGCTGCAGAGGAATAATCAAGAGGAAAATAGTGAACGGTCGAAGTGCTCATTTTTGCTCTCAACATCAAATTCTCCATGCTTGAATACATTATTATCATTATAGGAATGATGGCTTTCGGAGACCCAGTTTTTATTACCGCGACTTATTTTGCCCTATTTGGATATTTAGACTTAAAATTAATAATCCTATTCTCCTTTATTGCTAGTAATACAATGGGTATGTTTTGGTATTATTTAGGCAAAAAAAGTATTGGTGGATTTTTTCACTCATTTTCTTTTATTGGAAACTATGAAAAAAGCCATCCACGAGTGATGGAGAAATTTTTTAAACATCAATTAAAAATTGTATTTCTAAGTAGATTTTTGTACGGTTCGGGAACAACAATCATGATTCTCTCAGGAATCTATAAAGTCCCTTTTAAAAAGTATGTATTAACAAATTTATCGAGTAGTTTGATTGTTATTATCTGTGTGCCAATAATTGTGCTCTTGGCGAAAACTAGCACAAACGTATTTTTTGATAACATGAAAATAATTGAATGGACTGTGGCATTATTTGTTTTAATTATCTTTCTATCAATTAGATTCGAGGTAGGCTCTATAATAAACAGAAAGTTATTCCCCATAAAGAAAACCGAACAAGGCGACCCCAGTAGCAACCGAGACGTTGAGTGATTCCTTTTTCCCACGCATGGGTATCTCCGCAATCACATCACACTTTTTTAAAATATTTTTCGGTATACCGGTGACTTCTGTCCCGACGATAAATGCATTTCTATTTTTGATTCTAACTTTTTTGTAATCAACAGATTTCTTGTCTTGTTCTATGCCGACAATGAAGAAATTTCCTTTCTTTAATTTCGCCAAAAGAGCTGAAATACTTTTTTTCTGTTCCCATTTTACATATTCTTCTGCACCAAGCGCCGACTTCGCCAGGTCTCCCCTCTTGCGACCGAATCTATCGAGCGGGGCGGGTGTATATCCAGTCAAATAAATCTTATCGATACCCACCGCATCAGCCGTGCGAAAAATCGCTCCGACATTCTCCACACTCCTTATATCATTTAATATCAAAACATTTTCCTTTTTCATTTTAAAAAGTTCTTATTACGCAAATTCTTGTGATAATTGATGGCAAATCTATGAGCTTCAGAATTGGCAAGCAATATTGCAGCTTTATATTTCTTAATTAAATCATTATTGCCCTTTATTTCCTTCATTTTGTGTTTTTCATCCTTCACCACGGACACCACAGGGATATGGAGGCCATACATCTTTAATACAGATTCGGCAACATTTATCTGGGCCGTACTGCCGTCTACCACTACCAGGTTTGGCATAACCCATTCAGTGTGCTTAAACCTTCTTTCCAGCACTTCCCTCAAGGCTCCGGTATCATTGGAGTCAGCCTGGCTTCTAATTTTAAACTTTTTATATTCATTTTTATTAACTCGCCCGTCCTCTACCACGGTCATCACCCCTACCATATTTTTACCACCCATATGTGCAATATCATAGGCCTCGATACGAAAAACGGGGCTGGTGTGAATTTTTTCGAGCGAGGATAACTGCTCTGCAGTACGTAGCGAGAAAAAATTCATACGAGCGGAGTTGTCCTGTTTTAATAATGCAATATCATTTATATGCTTGATGGCGAAGAGCTGTCTTTTTATTTCTCCAGCTTTTTCAAATTCATGATTTTTGGCGTAATTCTGCATTTCCTTCTTCAAATTCCGCAATACTTCTTTCTTTTTACCAGCAAAAAACAATTTAAGATTGCGAATATTTTGTAAATACATTTTTCTATCACCAAGATCCGGAACTAAATTTATTTGTCGATAAAATTCAAGATAATTTTTACTCTTATCATCAAGGAATGGAAAGATTTTGCGAATAATCTTCAAAGCATCACGCAATTGAGTCCCGCTAGTATACGGGCCGAAACCAGCGGACAAGGAAGAAGTTTTTCGAATGGTCTGGGGATTTTTTCCAAGGACCTGAGAAAAATTTCTTCCTTGGGAGTGTTCTAATTGTTTACCACGAACCATAAGCACCCTTGGCAACTTTTCCTTAGTGATGCAAACATAGTTAAAGCTTTTATCGGACTTTTCTTTGGTGTTATATTTTGGTTGATATTTTTTAATTAAATTTGCTTCAAGGATGAGCGCCTCGAGGACATTGTCCGCAACTTCCCAAGTAATTTTGTTCGCCTTGAAGACCATGTCCAGGATGACCGGCCCACGGGTGTTGATTAAATCTTTCCCGAAGTAACTCTTCACCCTCTCCTTCAGAGACGTCGCTTTGCCGATATAGAAAATTTCTTTTCCCTTTTTAAAAAAGTAAACTCCGGACTTGGAAGGAATTTTTAGTTTTTTAAAATCTTTTAATTTCATTTGCGCAAAGCTTTTTTGAGATACTTGCCCGTATGGCTCTTGGTATTATTGGCCACGTCTTCAGGTTTGCCCTTAGCTATAAGATTACCACCATTTACCCCACCTTCGGGCCCAAAATCGATAATGTAGTCCGAGCTCTTCACGATGTCGAGGTTGTGTTCGATTAAAACGACAGTATTTCCTTTACTGACAAGCTTATTCAAGACCTCTAGAAGTTTCTGGACATCGTCATAATGCAGACCCACGGTTGGTTCATCCAAGAGATAGATTGTCTTCTCCAGGTGTGGGCGATAAAGCTCGCTGGAGATTTTCACACGCTGAGCTTCACCCCCTGAGAGAGTCGTTGCAGATTGCCCAAGCTCCAGATACCCCAGGCCTACATCAAAAAGAGTTTGCAATCTATCGGAAATGGCAGGAATGTCTTTAAAGAATTCGAGTCCTTCTTCCACGGTCATTTTTAAAACTTCATGGATATTTTTTTTCTCATACTTCACTGTTAAGGTTTCTTTATCAAATCTTTTTCCCCCACAGACATCACAGGTCACATAGACCGTCGGCAAGAAATGCATCTCCACGGCAATCTCACCATTACCTTCACAAGCTTCACAGCGACCTCCCTTCACATTGAAAGAAAACCTATTAGCCTTCCATCCACGCAGTCGCGCCTCCTCGGTTGTCGCGAAAATATCACGAATGTGAGTAAAAGTCCCAGTATAAGTCGCAATGTTAGAGCGTGGAGTCCGACCAATGGGAGATTGGTCGATTAAAATCGCTCGAGACAAATATTCACTACCAGAAAAGGAGGCACAGTTGAACACTGAAGCAGTGCGATACTTCCTTTCGTAACGAGCTTGTAGATTCTTGTACAAAATCTCATACATGAAAGAACTTTTACCAGAACCAGACACCCCTGTGATTGAAGTCATCACGCCGAGCGGAATCTCCACGCTCAAGTTTTTAATATTGAAAATTTTTCCACCATTGATACGAAGTACACCCTTCCCCTCTCTCCGCTTCTTGGGAACTTCAATTTTTATTTCATCACGCAAGTAAGCAAGGGTCCTAGAATTATTTGTATTCTTCTTTGCAGTTAACAAATCATCCAAATATCCCGAAGCAACAACCCGGCCACCATGCACGCCGGCTTTCGGGCCAATGTCCACGATGTAGTCCGATGCATAAATAGTATCCTCATCGTGCTCGACTACTAAAATAGTGTTACCCAGGTCTCGCAAGTTGAGTAATGTCTTAATCAACCTATCGTTATCTCTCTGGTGTAACCCAATGGTGGGTTCATCGAGCACATAAAGCGCCCCCACAAGCCTAGAACCAAGCTGAGAAGCTAGGCGTATACGCTGTGCTTCCCCACCCGAGAGCGTATTGGCCTTACGGGATAACTGTAAATAGTCGAGTCCAACGTCGAGCATGAATTGGAGCCTGGCCTCAATTTCCTTAACCACTGGAATAGAAATTTCCTTTTCTTGGTCAGACAACTTCAAGGTTTTGAAAAATGCTGAAGCCTCGGCAATAGAAAAGGATGCTAGTTCTAAAATATTTTTACGAGTACCACCAGCACTGATGAAAACGTTCAGGGCTTCGGGGCGAAGTCGCGCACCGTGACAGGCGTCACACACTTCGTCACCTCCGAAATACTTCGTCCCCAATCCATTACAAGATGGACATGCTCCATAGGGAGAGTTGAAAGAGAACAATCGAGGTTCAACTTCGGGGAAAGAAAAGCCATCGTTCTTGCAGGCAAACTTAGCTGACATTAAGAACTCTCCATCTCCTATTTTTATCGACACTAGTCCATCTGATTCAATCAAAGCTCGCTCGAGAGCTTCCGCCAACCTCATTCGACTACCATCTTTATCATCAGTAAACTCGTGCACGGCAAAGTGGTCCACTAATACATCGATATTGTGGGCTTTGTTCTTAGAGAGGGTTATTTGTTCACGAAGTTTCAACATCTTCCCATCGAGACGAATCTCCGAGAAACCTTTCCCTAGTAAATCATAGAGCAATTGATAGTATTCTCCCTTGCGTCCCCTCACCACTGGAGAGAAAATACTAATCTCTGTTTCATTCCACTCAACATCCATCACTTTTCTTTTTTTGCCCGTGGAACTTTTCTCAAAATCTTTTACTTTGTCTAAAATGAAATTCAATATCTCTTCATTCGATAACTTTTTTATTTCTTCTCCACATTGCGGACAATGTGGATGACCAATACGTGCATACATCACGCGGAGGTAATCATAGATTTCGGTAATTGTAGCGACCGTCGAACGAGGATTGTTCGAGCGAGACTTCTGGTCGATGGAGATGGCTGGAGACAAACCCGTAATTTCATCCACGTCCGGCTTCGGCATTTGATTTAAAAACTGGCGCGCATAAGAAGACAAGGACTCCACGTATCGTCTCTGACCTTCGGCGAAGATGGTATCAAAAGCAAGCGATGATTTCCCGGACCCAGACACGCCCGTAATAACCACCATTTTATTGCGTGGCATTTCAACGTTAATATTACGCAAATTGTGCGTTCGTGCCCCTACTACCCTTATTTTGTCTATGTTTTTGTCGTTTTTCATATATACAACAGAATGACACCCAGACCTACTCCTAGGGGGTGTGTATCTATATTCAATTGGTTTCAGTATAGCAGAAAAAATAAAAAATTAAAGTAACTTACTTAATGCATCCCCTCCAGCCTTAATCCCCAGATTGTACATTTGTAAGATCGAATTTTTGTCAGTAGTTCTGGAACGGACTAAAACATCTTCATCTGGAGCAATGAGAATTATGTTTGGGTCTAATTTTATTATTTCTAAATCCTTAGCTAATATTTCTTCTGCACAAGAATGCAATTTGAAAAATCTTGAGTCGTGAAACATCCATTCCATAAATTTACCCTCTATTATATTTTTAGCCCAAAAAAGTAGTTTCTTTCGAGGTGGTCTGTTGATCACAATAATTATTTTTTCTTTTGGATGTTTTTTCTTCAAATGATCAATTCCAATAATTTCCATTATAGCTGCATCAATGTACTTTTTACCGTCAATGGTAGAAACATGGTGGACGTACGGGAAAACACTAACTGCGGTTTCAAGTATTTCCAGAATATCTGGCCGCCTAGCGTCTAGGTACTCTATTTCATGAGTGTCTAAGTTAAATAACTTTACGTTGAGCGGTATTTCCTGACTAATTATTTTTTTGACATCGAGATACTTTTCTTTCTTTACAATGTTCATCAAATAATCAATGTCCAGTGGGTCGCGTAAATTTTCATTAACAACATTTTTAATAAATCTACTCTGAAAGCGTTGCCAGACTCCTATAATAAAATTTTTATAAGAAACGAAACCGTTAGGTAAATTCTCCCAATAAATAGACGAGCCCAGCTCTATCTGCCCAGAAAGAAGATATGCGCCATTCATTGCCCCAGCAGACGCACCATATATTGCCACAATTTTTTTACGAAAATTATTTCTTTCAAACGCAGTGGCTACTCCAGCTCCGAATACTCCCCTCATTGTTCCACCAGCAAAATATATTACATATTTATCCATAAATAATAAGCTATTTCTTCTTTTCAGTTTTAGTCTGTAAAACAATAATTTCGTCTCGCAGAATAGCGGCGGTTTCGAAGTCTAATTCCTTGACGGCTTTATTCATTTCTTTCTCTTTCATTTTTATTATCTTCTGATAAATTAGAGATTCGATTTCCTGGTCTGATAGAACGCCCTTATCATATTCGAAACGAACTCCCTTTTTGTCTTTATTAATTTCCTTCTTATAGGCACGCTTGAATACTTCTAAATCCAGAGAGAGCTCCGCATTAACGTTTTTACCATGTTCACTTTCCATAGCTTCGGTGATGTCGTGTATTTTTTTGATGATGGTTTTCGGACTAAAGCCATTCTTTTTATTAAATGCCAGTTGTATATTTCGACGACGAATAGTTTCTTTGATAGCTCTATCAAGAGAACCAGTTAAGTTGTCCGCGTAAAGAATCACCTTACCCTCACTGTTGCGTGCGGCACGGCCGATAGTTTGAATTAGGGCTGTTTCGGAACGTAGAAATCCTTCTTTGTCAGCATCGAGTATCCCGATCAAAGCAACTTCTGGCAAATCCAATCCTTCACGAAGTAAGTTGACCCCCACCAAGACATCAAAATCGCCTTTTCTAAATTGAGTGAGAATCTTTATCCTATCCATCGTCTTTATGTCGCTATGTAAGTATTCAGCTTTTATTTTTTTATCTTTTAGATACACCGACAGGTCTTCCGCCATTTTTTTAGTCAAAGTTGTCGCCAAGACACGGAAGCCTTTTTTAATTGTTTTTTCTGCTTCTTCAATAAAATCAGCAATCTGGCCTTTATAGTTGCGAGATTCATTTACCGGCCTAACAATTGTTTCTGGATCAACCAAATAAGTAGGGCGAATGATTTGTTCCACAATCTGGGCACTCTCGGTGCGTTCTTGTTCGCTTGGAGTGGCACTGGTATAAATAACAGGACCAATACGCTCACTGAATTCTGTGTATTTTAAAGGTCGGTTATCCTTGGCCGAAGGCAGGCGAAAGCCATATTCCACAAGGGTCTTTTTGCGAGAAGCGTCTCCCGCATACATGCCAGCAAGTTGGGGCAAAGTAACATGGGATTCGTCTATCACTGTCAGGAAGTTCGCACTACCGTCTTCTTTGTGTGGGAAGTATGAAAGAAGGGTTTCTGGGGGTTCTCCTTCTTTTTTACCAGACAAATGTCTGGAATAATTTTCTATGCCATTACAGTAACCAACCTCTTTAATCATCGCTAGATCATAGTTAGTTCGTCTCTTAATCCTTTCTGCCTCTAAAAGTTTCCCCTCTTTCTCGAACTTCTTTAACTGTTCATTCAACTCTTTTTTAATATTTATCAAGGCTCTCTTTTTCTTTTCATCTTCAGTAATGAAATGCTTCGCTGGGAAGACAAAAATATTTTCTTCTTCTTTTATAATTTGCGAAGAGATGGGGTCAACTTTCGTAATTTTTGAAATTTTGCCGCCCGACATTTCTATCTGGTACATCACTGTCTCGGAAACAGGCATAAACTCAACCTTCCCTCCAACAGAACGGAAGGTCCCCGGCGTTAGGTCGGCATTGGTCCTCTCAAAATGAATTTCGATAAATTTCTTCATCAGAGTTAGTCTATCCATCTTGTCGTCAATCTTTAACTTTAAATTCACCTTTTCATATTCTTCCGGACTCCCCAAACCATAAATACACGAAACAGAAGCGACGATGATGACATCTCGTCGGGTGAGCAGTGCCTGAGTAGAAGCGTGGCGAAGCATATCTATCTCTTTGTTAATAGAAGCGTCCTTCTCTATGTAAGTATCTGATATTGGCATATAGGCTTCGGGCTGATAATAGTCATAATAAGAAACGAAGTAGTGTACCGCGGCATCGGGGAAAAATTCTTTAAACTCTTGGGCGAGCTGAGCGGCCAGGGTTTTGTTATGAGCGATGACTAGGGTCGGTTTATTGTGTTCGGCGATAACATTAGCAATAGTAAAAGTCTTGCCCGTGCCGGTAGCTCCTAACAAGGTTTGCTTCTGCATCCCCTTCTCTAGACCCTCCACCAACTGTGAAATAGCCACAGGCTGGTCACCGGCTGGCTTAAACTTCGTATTTAATTTAAAAATACTTTTTGACATAAAAATCTAAATTGGAGAAGTTCTTAATTATTTAAAATTTTATAATTATTGGAACTTATTTCATAAACAGTATCATAGGCACTAACCACTACACGATAAGCAACAACTGAGCTTATTATGGTAAAAATAAGTAGAAACAAAAGTGTATGGTTTACTGTTCTTATTGAAGACATTGTGCGCCCGGTTGGGATCGAACCAACGACCTTATCCTTAAAAGGGATCTGCTCTACCGACTGAGCTACGGGCGCGTAATTCTGATAGTACCAGCTTTCTCAAAAAGCTTCAAGTAAAAAGGCTTCCAGGACTGCCTCTGCATCTCTCCCTTCGCGACGCGCTTCTGGTAATAGATAGGAGAGTTTGGCAGAAATATTTTTCAACTCTTCCTCTTTGAACTTATAAAAGTTCTTCTTCAGAATCATATCTTTAATTTTCCAAAACAAGACACCGACGAGCTCTTCTAACCCGACACCCTTGTCCACCGCTTGTCGATAGTAAATCCACAAATTTAACTTATCTCTATTGCTGAAGGCATCCGCTAGAAGAAAATTGTTGAATTTTTCCTTAGCTTCTTTGGACAATTCGAAAATGTTTAACTCCGCCCGAGCTTCTTTGAAAGCGTCCAAGGTCGCCTTGTTGAGTTTGGATTCGATGAAAATAAAAAAATTCGGCGAAGTAGCCATTTCTTCCAATTTCCCTAAAACAAAATCACGATGATCCTCCTTTTCTAAGATATTAGAAAAGACAACCGAGCAAACAGCGGAGAATAAAGATGCACCAGAATACAAGCTTTCGATTTGCTCAGGGTTAAAGTTGTTTCGACTAATAAAAAAAGTGGCCATATCAAAGGGCAAAGACTTGGTAAAGTCTTCTAGGGCAATATTCTTCCTTTTAGAATCATCACCAGCAAAAAGATAAATCATATTTAGAATCTAACACTTTTTTTGTATTCTCGATATGGGTCACCATAACGTTCCTCGAGAAGCATTTCCTGTTCTTTTAAGAAAACAAGTTTCGTAATAAAGAAGGCAACGACAGTAAAGAAGATAACAAAAATGGTGTTAGCCACGAAACCAAAGCCAATGATTAACAAAAAGAGTCCGAGATGGGTGGGACCTCGTGTAAAATTATATGGCCCTTTTTGAAAACTTTCTTTAGTTAAATTGCTCTTGTCCAAGTTGCGAGAAGTTCTCTGTGCCCAGAAGATTAAAAAGGTAGCAAACAATACAACCAGAACGCCAAAATATCTGACTAAAACACTTTCAAAAATTTTAATCGGAAAAATAATATCCAGAAAGAATCCCATTATGAATAATAAGAAATAAAAAGTATAAGAGTGTGCCAAAATATGGTGCACGCTCTTCCTATGTGGAGACTTTAATTTTCTATTTTCTATGTTTTCCATAAATAAATTATACCACCAAAAAGACTATTTCACCTGCCCAAGATTGTCACCAAAACCAGAGTGGACAACCAGCGGAACTTCGCTTTTATAGTGTAAATATGACCTAGAAAGCACCCCCTCCATGGCTTTTTCAATGATTTTTGAGGCTTGATCCAACACACTTTCTTTAATTTCATAGACCAATTCATCGTGAATCTGCAAAACCAGATGTACCTCACCCAGGATTCCTGCTTTTTCTAAATCTTCCTCAACATATCTAATAGCCAGCTTGATAAGATCCGCTGCCGTACCTTGGATTGGAGCATTAGTAGCTGTACGTTCAGCCATATTCTTAAGAAAAGGAATGCGTGAGTTGATGTTCGGGAAGTAACGTCGTCGGCCAAACAATGTCTCGGTATAAGAATTTTTAATTGCAAACTTTTTCACTTCTTCTAGGTAGTCTCGCACTCCAGAAAATTGATTGAAATAATTATCGTAAAATTTCTGGGCCTCTTCTCGTGTACCACCTAGATTTTTTCTCAAAGCTGTGACCCCCATCCCATAAATAATACCGAAGTTTATTACCTTAGCCCTGCGACGCATTTCACTATCAACTTTATCCATTGGTACATTGAAAACAAAAGAGGCCACACCAGTGTGAATATCTTTCCCTTCATGAAAAATTTTTGTCATCTTTTCATCGCCCGAGAGCATCGCCGCTACACGTAACTCAATCTGACTGTAATCACACGCTACAAGCTTGTATCCTTCTCCGGCAACGAAGCCATCGCGAATTCTCCTCCCTAATTCGCTCTTGATTGGTAAATTTTGCAGGTTAGGGTCTGAAGAAGAAAACCTTCCAGTAGTTGTGCCATTCTGGATGAACTGTGCATGCAACCTTCCATCTCCGCTAGTCATCTGTGGAATCACATCTATATAAGTAGACAATAATTTTTGTAATTCACGATAGGATATAATTTCTGTAATTATTGGGTTGCCTTCTTCTAATTCTTCGAGGACAGATATTTTAGTAGAGAAGGAGCCACTCGCTCCTTTCTTTTTGCCAGACTTCATTCCCATTTTTTCAAAAAGCACTTCGCCTAATTGCTTGGGAGAATTAATATTGAACTCGCTTCCTGCCATTTTATATATCTTGGCTGTAAGTTTATCTAATTCTTTGTGATATTCATCTGATAATTTAGAAAAATACTTTTTATCAATTAAAATTCCATATTTCTGCATTCCATCGACAATCTTGATTAGAGGTTTCTCAATTTCTTCATAAACTTTATCTAGATTTTTTTCTTTTAATTTTTTGAAAATATTTTCATAGGCCACCTTAAATGAATCCGTTTTGCCGAAAAGTAAAATATCTTCCAACTTGGGATTAGAGATGTCAGAATTTATCAACCACAGAGCAATGGAAGCTTCTTTTAACATCTTGGAGTCGACATCTTTGGTTGGAGCGGATGGCTTTGCTTCTAGGGATTCTGAGAATCCTTCTAACCTCGCCGAACTGTTTTTACTAAAAAATCCTTTCAGCCTTGCAAATAAAGAGCGAAATTCGAAAAGAGCAAAGGCCTGCTCAATCTTTTTAAGGTCAGCACTCTCCCAGAAAGTCTTTTCGGGTATTTTGAAAATGATGGGTGCATCGAGCCTAATTGAGGCCAGAGTTTTAGAGAAAAGGGCTTCTTCCTCGTTGTCTTTTAACAATTCAATAATGCGAGGAGTCAAGCCGATTTTTTTAAACTTTTCTTCATCTTTTTTTATATTTTTATAAATTTCTTCGATTGTCCCAAAAGTAGAAATAAGAATGGTTGCAGTTTTTTCTCCGATTCCTTTGATACCGATAATGTTATCAGAGGTATCACCACGAAGCCCCTTGTAGTCTGGCAAAAGTTTCGGCTTAAAGCCAAAGCGTGACACCACTGCATCTTCGTTATAAAGAATTGTGTCGTTGATTCCTTTTTTAAGAGTGTAGATTTGAACTTTCTTATCATCCACCAACTGCATTGTGTCCATGTCTCCCGAAGCAATGATGATGTTTATTTTCTTATCCCCCTGTAGCTGATGAACAATCGTGCCCAGAACATCATCCGCCTCGAAGCCAGGAGCATCGTAAATTGGAATATTAAAAGCCTCGAAAATTTTACGAGAGTTTTGTAGTTGAACGATTAAGGCATCATCGGTCTTTGCCCGTCCTGCTTTGTATCCATCATAGGCTTCATGACGAAAAGTTTTCTGTGGTAGGTCATAACAAGCCACAATATAGTCTGGCTTCAAGTCAGTGATGATTTTCATCAACATATTAGAGAGACCGTAGAGTGCCCCGGTTGGTTCTCCGGAGGAAGATAGGAACTCTGGCAACGCGTGGTAAGCACGGTGGATGATGGCGTGTGAGTCAAGCAAGACTAAGGTTTTTTTATCTTTAGCCATTTGTTTAATTATAACATTTTGCTTTTATTAATTTTGAAAGTGCGATGGCCATTTTCGGTGTGTAAAATTTCAATAGAAACAGAATTCCGGGGTATAATTTTTTTAACATTTTCCGGCCATTCGATGAAGACCAGGTGTTCCTTATTCCCGATAATTTCCTCCCACCCCAGGTGCAAAAGTTCTTTTTCATTTTTTAATCTATAGGCGTCGAGGTGAAACAAGAATTTATATTGTCCGTGCTTGATGGGATATTTTTTCATAATGACAAAGGTGGGGCTGCTCGCTTTCCTCTTGATACCTAGATATTTGGCCACGAATTGAGTAAAGGTTGTCTTGCCTGTACCCAACTCTCCCGAGAGTCCTACGACTAAGGCTTTTTTGCTTCCTTTATTCACAATACCTTCTAGGAAAGAAGCTGCAAGCCTCTCAGTATCTTTTGGGTTTTTGGAAATTTTGGCCACCTTTTTAAGCATGTTGTCATATTAACACATATATTAAAGAGTGTTATTCTATTATCTTTTACGACGAAAATAATATATACTTTACATAATATGGCCACATTTGATGAAGAAAAATCAGACAAACAATTAGATAATTTACACAAAATGGAAGAAGAGCAGTTGGTGGAAGTCCTCGCAGAGTCTAAATATGGACTTCCCTACATCGACTTGTCTCGTATCGGTGTCGACAATGAAGCCTTGCGTGCAATTAAAGAAGAAGAGGCCCGCGCAGAAAAGGTTGCAGCTTTTAAGTTGTCCGGCAAAAATATTTTTATCGCCGTGCGCTCTCCTTCTCCAGAATTGATTGGAAGGTTAAAAGACTCAATGGAAAGACAAGATCTGGAGCCAACATTTTATATGGCATCTCTCGCTAGCATAGAAAAAGTTTGGGACAGATATAAAGAAATTTCAATGGCCGAAAGTTCGAAAATCGGTGGTATTGATATTTCAGGAGAAATTTTGAAAGAGACGAGAAAAAATATTAACACAATGCAAGACATTGAACAGCTTATCGCGAAGGCATCTGAGGGAAATCAAATACATAAAATCTCACATATCTTGGAAATAATTTTGGCGGGAGCAATCGCGATTAAAGCTTCAGACATACACATCGAACCAGAAAAGGATAAAGGCAGGTTGCGTCTACGTCTAGACGGCATCTTGTTGGATGTTACTTTTTTTGAAACGAATATCTACAACTTACTCAACACGCGTATCAAGTTGTTGTCGGGCATGAAGTTAACTTCGAAAATAACTCAAGACGGACGTTTCAGTATCATGGAGGATGAAAAAGAGATAAGCATCCGTGCATCGATGATTCCTGGATCTTATGGTGAATCCATCGTGATGAGAATACTCGACCCAGATTCAATTCAGGTGAAATTCGAAGACCTCGGTATCGAACCTTATCTTTTCAACATTGTAGAGAAAGAAATAGCTAAACCTAATGGAATGATATTGGTCACTGGTCCAACTGGCTCCGGTAAGACTACGACCCTTTACGCCTTTCTACGTAGGATTTACTCGACCGAAATAAATATCATTACTATCGAAGACCCTGTCGAATATCACTTGGATGGTATAACCCAAACGCAAACCAATGAAAAAAGAGGCTATAACTTCGCGGAAGGCCTGCGTTCGATTCTCCGTCAAGACCCGGATGTAATAATGGTGGGTGAAATACGTGACGGAGAGACAGCCAAGATTGCCGTACAGTCCGCCTTGACTGGACACATGGTCTTCTCAACACTCCACACCAACAACGCCGCTGGTGTCATCCCCCGTTTAATCGACCTCGAAGTGAACCCAAAAATAATGGTCTCGGCACTGTCACTATCTATCGCGCAACGCTTGGTGAGAAAGCTCTGCCAGAATTGTAAAAAGGAAAAGACGGGAGATGAGAAAGATAACCTGGCAATCAAGACAGTCCTCGATAGTATTAAGGACGAAGGAAAAGATTTAACCAAATACAATATAAATATCGACGCTGGGTTTAAATTATATGCTCCGGTTGGTTGTGAGAAATGTAATCACACTGGCTACAAAGGCCGAATCGGCATCTTCGAGGCAATTCTAACTGATGAAGAGATAGAAAAGATAATGCCCGAAAATCCAAGTGAAAGAGAAATAAAAAAGGTTTCCAAAAAACAAGGAATCCTCTCAATGCGTCAAGATGGTATGGTAAAAATAATAAACGGTATCACCTCTCTCGAAGAAGTACAGAGCGTTGTTGATTTACTAGAAGAGTAAAAACAAAAAAAACACTAATCTCTAAACAATCCTTTTAGGGCTAAGCCCCGAAAGTAACAAAATCGTGGAGGATAGCCCCCGTAAACTAGTTAAAGTAACCGGAACGTCCTGTGAAATTTTGTATAACCTGTGGCTGATTGCTTAGAGATTAGTGTCTTCTTAAAAATCTTCTACTAAAACTCTTGAAACCATTATACTATGATGGAACATCCTACAAATGCTATAATGTGTAATAGTATGTGGACAGTGTGTTGATAACACCACACTATAAGTAGTATAGCATACTCTTAATTAAATGTCAAGCACTAAAATGAAGAAAACTGACAAAGACCCAGTAGACAAGCTCGAAGAAAGCATTGATTCTTTCCTTGACCAGACCCTCCGCCCGAATGTCTGGGAAGACTACATTGGCCAAAAACACATAAAAGACAACGTTAAAATCCTCCTCCGGGCTGCGGAAGAAAGGAAACAAATCCCTGAACATATCTTATTCTACGGCCCCCCAGGCTTGGGTAAAACCACCCTCGCCCACCTAATTGCCAAGGAGACTGGCAGGCAAATGAAGATAACTTCTGGCCCAGCTATTGAAAAAGTTGGTGATTTAGCCTCAATCCTTACCAATTTATCCCCAGGCGACATCATTTTCATCGACGAGATTCATCGACTTAACAAAATGGTGGAAGAAGTCCTCTACCCTGCCATGGAATCCGGTGTGTTGGACATAATCATCGGCAAGGGGCCTTCGGCGAGGACTATTCAGCTCGACCTACCTCCCTTTACCCTAATAGCAGCTACGACGCGTATGGCCCTCGTGTCAGCACCCCTGCGTTCAAGATTTTCGGGTGGCGTTTTCCGTTTAGAATTTTATTCCAACGAAGAAATTGTGGATATTGTTAATCGCTCGAGTAAACTGCTAAAAGTTAATCTAGAAAAAGATGCCTTGCGAGAAATCGCCCAAAGAAGTAGGTTTACTCCTCGTACTGCCAACTATTTCTTGAAACGTTGCCGAGATTACGCCCAAGTTCATAAAAAGTCCTTGGATAAAAAGACAGTGAAAGAGGCACTAGCCATGCTTGCCGTAGATGAAATCGGCCTTAACCACTCAGACCGAAAGTTTTTAGAAATTTTAATTGAAAAGTTCAACGGTAGGGCTGTCGGGCTCAAGACGATATCCGCCGCTTTGGCTGAAGAAGAATCAACTATCGAAGAAGTGGTGGAACCATATCTAATTCAACTAGGTCTTCTCGAGAGAACAGCACGTGGGCGTGTCGCCACTCCTAAGGCCTACGCGCATATGGGTTTCGATTTACCGAAAGAAAAAGAAAATAAACAAAAAGAACTTTTATGATAATTCTAGGAATTGATCCTGGCTATGAAAGGTTGGGAGTGGCGGTGGTAGAAAAAAAGTCTCGCAGTGATAAAGAGCATCTATTGTTTAGTGAATGTTTCAAAACTTCTGCCAAGCTGACTTTTGAAGATAGACTATCCCGAATCGGCCAGGAAGTTAAAAAAATAATAAAAAAATATAAAATAGATACTCTGGCTATTGAAACTTTGTTTTTAAATACTAACCAGAAGACTGTTATGCAAGTAGCTGAAGTTCGCGGAGTGATAATTTATGAAGCCAAAAATGCAAATTTGAAAGTTTTCGAAGCTTCTCCACCTCAAATCAAGGTGGCAACTACTGGTTACGGCAAAGCCAATAAAGAACAAATGATGAAAATGGTCAGGATGTTGATAAAAATTGATGAAGAAACTAAGTCTGATGATGAATTAGATGCTATCGCTATCGCTCTTACAGCCTTTGCTTATATAAGGTTTTAGTGGCTTGTTGGGTTATCCACATTTTTGTTTTATTGGTCTTGCGCAAAACCTCTCTTTTTGATATTAATAAAGAAAATAATTTTTATTAACTTATTTTAGAGGTCGTTTTAAAAAGATTAAAATAAAATATATGAGTTACGATGAAGAAGAAGTTGGGGGAGAGTTTAGTGAAGGCCTTGATGAAGAAGAGCTGATGGAACCCCTCGATGATAATTTCGAATTTGAAGACGAAGAAGAACAAGACAAGAATTAAAATAAAAGCCCCGCTCGGGGCTTTTATTTTTTATCTTAACAAATCTTCACAAACCTCCTTTTGCCTATTTTAAATTTGTCTCCAACCTTCGGAATAAAGTTTATATCATTTATTTTTTCTTCCGTACTTAGATTCGTAACTGCATTTTCTTCTACCAGTCTCCGAAATTCACTTTTAGAAGAAATCACTTTTGCCTGCACCAGCATTTCACTCAACAACTTCCCACCAGTAGAACTTACTTCTTCCATCTCTTCGGGTATTTCTCCTTTTTGAAAAGTATTTGTGAAATTTTGTTCAGCACTATTAGCCTTTTCTGTGTTGTGGAAGATGGCAACGATTTCTTTGGCGAGCCTAACTTTAAAGTCTTTAGGGTTGGCCCCCGCAGTAATTTTGTTTTGGAATTCTTTAACCTCGCTCATTGGGACGTCGGTACAAAGCTCGAAGCCTTTATATATCAAAAAATCATTCCATGACATTACTTTGCCAAACATTTCGTTGGGTGAATCTTCAAAGGTAATCATATTGCCTTCAGTCTTACCCATTTTCTTGCCGGTATTATCCTCGAGAAGCTTAGTGGCTAGGACTATCTTGTCTTTATGAATCATCTGAGAAGCTAGGTGCCTTCCAGCTAGCATATTAAATGTTTGGTCATTACCTCCGACCTCAACATCAACTTCCATCGCCACACTATCATAACCTTGCATGAG
>Ga0172379_10004560_pt1 | contig 20296 bp, 13 predicted proteins | sample GrowelOW334metaG_FD_119756 | JGI IMG/M metagenome (GOLD analysis project Ga0172379, IMG submission 119756) | Groundwater microbial communities from an aquifer near a municipal landfill in Southern Ontario, Canada - Groundwater well OW334 metaG | ecosystem: Environmental > Aquatic > Deep...
AAAAAAACAATTTTCTTAAAATCACAAAACGCACTTTTGACTACCAACATTTTATTGCCAATTTTTATTCCTTCCATTTGCTCCTTCTATCTTTATTTTAACACAACCAATTTTTTTGTAGCAAGAAAATTATCTGTTTGCATCGTGTAGAAGTAAACGCCTGAAGTTAATTTTACAGCGTCAAAAGTAACTTCGTAAGTTCCTTCGGATTTTTCCTCTTCAACTAAAGTCTGCACTTCTTTCCCGAGCACATCAAATACTTTTAATGTTACAAAACTTTTCTTCGGAACCGAGAACTTAATCGTAGTCGCAGGATTAAAAGGATTCGGATAATTTTGTTCAAGTGAAAATTGTGTCGGTATGGTCGTTGAATTTTCTTCAACTGAAATTTCTGTGAGAATATCATTTAAATTAATTTCAAAAGCCGAGCGTCCGTGTGTAGCCGCACGTAGCAACCGTTTTGTAGCGTTTGCAAAATAACTGAAATCCAAAACAGGAACGTAAGGCATTCCGTTTCCTAATCTGCTCCAGGTTGTTCCGTTGTTTGCTGTGTAATAAACGCCCAAATCATTTCCAGCATACATGTATGCATTGTTCACCGGATCGATAAAAAGATCATTGCATGGTACATCGGGTAAATTTCCGCTGATGTTTGTCCAACTGTTTCCCAAATCGGTCGAACGGAAAATTTTTCCGGCAGCAAAACCGGAACGGACAAAATAAACAGTATTTTCATCTTTCGGATCAGTTACAACCCGCGCTATATAATTATTGGGAGTAGGAATTTTTGAAGTTCTATCCACCCACGTTACACCGCCATCTGTTGAAACTTTTATTTCTGGTGATGTTGAATATTCTCCTGCTACAAAAATAAAGTTGTTAGGATTTACTTTACTTTGATCGAAAGAAACAATTGTTTTTGATGCTGCCTTAGGAGCTATGTTTGTCCATGATGAACCTGAGTTTGTCGATTTCCAAAAGCTGGTTGAAGCTGCATAAAGAATTGTATGATCCGTTACGTGCATCGCAAATGGAGTAGTCCAGGCGGAAGCGGCGTCCCACGCCGGTGAAATGTCTGTCCAGTTACTTGCACCACCATCCGTTGATTTAACAAGACTTCCTTGTTGAGTGCTGTAATAAACAATGTTCGGATTAGTGTAATCGTAAAAACATTCCATCCCATCACCGGTGCTCACAAAACTCCAACTCGAACTTCCTTTGTTGGTTGTTCTAAAGACACCGTTGTCTTGTGCGCCGCCGAGAAGAATGTTTTCATTTGTTGGATGCGATGCAATCCGGTAAAATTGAATAGTCGAAATTAAATTATTTACGGAAGACCATGAAGTTCCGCCGTTTGTAGATTTGTAAATACCGCCGTCACAACCCACATAAACATAATTCGGATTGGAAGGAGCGAAGACGATTTTATGATAATCAACATGCATTGGGCTGTCCCACGCAGTTGTTCCGCTGTTTGGACCATTAACATTTCTTGAGACGTTGATAGTAGTTCCGTCCGTTGTTTTATGAAGTTCCATATTTCCAAACAAAACATAGTTCGGATCGGTTGGCTTTACGGCTATAGTTAAATCATACCAACCTTGATCATCCCAGGTAGAACCATCATAACTTCCGCCAAGATTTTTTGCAGCAGAAATTTGCGTCCAGTTTGTTCCATCATCAGTAGATTTGTAAGCCTTGGAAACCAAGTTGGAATTATTTGTATAGATGTATGAGTACAAAGTCGAAGGAGCAGAATTTGCAAGTGCAATTTGTATGCGGATAATTGATGAAGTTGAAGGTAACCCGGTATTTGATTGTATCCAGTTAACACCGGCGTTGTTTGAATAATAAACTCCCGCGGTTGTATAACCGCCGCCACAAGAAAAATAAACTCTGTTAGGATCTGTTGGATGGAACACAATATCATTCGGGTCTTGCAAAGTTTTAACTCTCGTCCAGGTTACGCCCGCATCGCTGCTTCTCCAAATTCCTTCGTTTGACATATTTCCCTTAAACCAATTGCCGCTTGCCAATGCCGCAAGAATAATATTAGAATTGGATGGACTAACCGCAATAGCAGCAACGTGGGTTGAACTTCCTATCCCTTGATTGATTTTCGTCCAGCTGCTTCCGCCGTCTGCTGATTTATAAATTCCATCACCGGAATAAGTATTCATGTCATATCCGGCAAGCAATTCTCCTGTGCCTGCATAAACTGTTTCGGGATTATGCGGATCAATCGCTATCGCACCAAATGTTAAAAGCTCAAATTGACTTGATAAATCTTGCCAGCTAATTCCGCCATTCGTGGTTTTCCAAATACCTCCGGCAGCGGCGCCGATATAAACAGTATTTGGATCAGTTGGATGAACTGCTAATCCACGAATTCTGCCGCTAACATTGCCCCAAATATAGGGCCAGCCGGCAGTTATAGATTTTGGTCCTATTGCAGACCATGACACCGAACCTGTAGTTTTTGAGAGAGAGCGTTTATCAGTTGAAATTTGTTTTTCTTTTTCACTGAAAAATTTTGTTAAAGGGATTGTATCCAAAGGAAAAGCCCGCTGCCGATAAAACCATTCCAACCGCTTAAAAGATTTTCTTGCTTTTATTTTCCCGGGAACTTGATCCCAGATGGAAGCGTATTGTCCAAATGATTGCGCTGCGAAAAAGAATGATATAATTAAAATGAATATTTTTTTCATTATAGTTCCAAACGACTAATAAAATTTCTTTAATTCTTATAATGAAATTAAGAAAAACTTAGGTGAAAAAAGGTGTAAATTCTTTGCTGTAGCTGGTAAGTTGCGCTAAATCAATTTGATGTTTCGCTAATGATTGAATAGAAATATAAATAAAGCGAAGTGAAGTTTCTGCTTCATCTTCGCTTTCGAATGGCAATGAAATTTATTTTGCCCCGAGTGTTACTTTTACGGTGATCAATTCATTATTTCTTTTAACTTGAATTTCTACAATATCTCCTGGAACGCGATCTTGCAAAGCGTAAATGTAATCATAAATGTTTTCAATTTTTTTATCGCCAAATTTGACCATAATATCATTGGCTTTTAATCCGGCTTTCTCTGCGGGGCTTCCCGGGCTTACTCCGGATAATTTAAATCCTTCGCTGTTGCTTGAATAATCGGGAACAGTTCCAACATAAACTTTCCAACCGCTTGAACTTTGTTCATTTCGCGGTACGTTGATGTAATCCGGTTTTTCCGATTGGTTGGTTATAGTGTTGGCAACATCAAAAACGTAATTCAGAATTTTTTCTTCTCCGGTTGAGTTAATTAAATCAGCATCGTCTGTAGGGCGGTGGTAATCTGAATGAACTCCGGTAAAGAAGAAAAGTACCGGAATGGATTTCCCATAAAATGATGATTGATCGCTTGGACCGAAGCCTTCATCATTAAAAGCTAATTTAAACGATGCTATATTCTTTTCGTTAAGCAAATCTTTCCATTTTGATGAAGTTCCGGTTCCGTAAATCGTAAGTGAGTTTTCTCCATTTAATCTTCCAATCATATCCAGGTTAAGCATCGTTACCATTTTTTCTACCGGAACCGGAGGATTATTTACAAAATAATTTGAACCAAGCAAACCTAATTCTTCACCCGAAAAAGTTACAAAAATAATACTTCGTTTCAATTGATTTTTTATCGAAGCAAATTTTTCAGCGAGTTCAAGCACGCCGGATGTGCCGGAAGCGTTATCATCCGCGCCGTTATGGATTTGCTCATCGGTTCCTTTATATAGAGAACCGTCGCCACCCATTCCTAAATGATCGTAATGAGCGCCGATGACGAGGTATTCATCTTTTAATTTCGGATCGGTTCCTTCTAAATAACCGCAAACATTTACCGTCTTTGCTTCAACTTCTTTAATTTCAGTTATTAATTTTGCTGAAGATTTTACAAATTCAAACGAAGCGGTTTTGTTGCTGTCTTTCATCATCTTTTGGTGCTGCGCAAAATTTAAGTTTTCAGCCTCAAATATTTTATCAATAAAATTTCTGCTAACATGAAGAACGGAAAAATCTTTAACTCCGCCGGCTCTATCATATTTGAATTTTACGAAATCACCGGCAAAATCTTTTGGTAAGTGACCATTGACGAAAATAATTCCAGCCGCCCCTTTTTCTTTAGCGAGCGCAGCTTTCAACCGTAAGCTGGAAAATTTTTCGAATTCGGAATGCGGATTATCATACTCGGGATTATTCCTCATCACTACAACAATTTTACCTTTCACATCAAGGCTTTTGTAATCGTCATAATTCAATTTCGGGGCGGAAATTCCATATCCGGCAAAAACTAATTTCGCTTTGCTTTTACTTGATCCGGAAAAAGGAGTAGTAACAAAATCTTTCCCATACTTTAATTTTATTTCTTTTCCGTTCACTTTAAAAGAAAGAGCATTGTTTTTAGAAGCTTTTACATCGGAAGTGAAAGAATATTCTTGGAAGAATGAATTTTTGAAAAGCGGTTTTAATCCGAATAACTTAAATTGATCTTTGATATAATTAGCTGCAACAATAATTTCTTTACTTCCGCTTGCTCTTCCTTTCATGTCATCGGAAGCAAGATAGGAAATGTGTCCAATAATTTCTTTTGCAGTAATTGCACTCTCGTGTTGTTTAACTTGGGGAGAAAGAAAACTGCATGCAAAAAGAACTAGTAGTAGTGATAGTTTGTTTTTCATTTTGAAAATCCTTTTGCTTTATTCAATCCAATCGGCTATAAAAATATTTGTATCGCCATCTTTTTTGTTGAACCGGTTTGAAGCAAAAATTAAATGTTTTCCATCCCGCGTAAACATCGGGAAACCATCGAATGATTCGTAAAAAGTTATTTGTTCCAAGTTAGTACCATCGGAATTGATCATAAACAAATTGAAATCTCTTCCGGATTTACTTCCCGTGTTAGAAGAGAAAATAATCTTTTGTCCGTTGGGAGAAAAGAAAGGAGCGAAACTTGCTTTGCCGAGATGAGTAATTTGTTTCATGTTTTTCCCGTCTGCATCCATCGTAAAAATTTCTAATGCTGTTGGACGAACGTAACCGTTTTTAACCAAGTCATTGTAGTCCGCAAATTCTTGTTCCGTTTTGGGTCGGCTTGCGCGGAAAACGATTTTCGATCCGTCGAGTGAAAAGAAAGCGCCGCCGTCATAACCTTTTTCAAATGTTAATCTTGTTTGATTTGAGCCGTCAAGATTCATTGTATAAAGTTCCGGATCGCCGTCTCGCGTTGAAGTAAAAATTATTTTATCTCCTTTAGGTGAAACCGTAGCCTCGGCGTCATAGCCGTATGTTGAAGTTAATCTTTTAACATTTGAGCCGTCAGCTTTTGCTAAAAAAATATCGAACGATTCATACAGTTTCCAAACATATCCTTTTGATCTATCCGGCAAAGGCGGACAGTTTTCATCTGCAAGATGAGTCGAAGCATAAATAATTAAAGAGTCACCTGGAAGAAAATATGAGCAAGTTGTTCTTCCTTTTCCAGTTGAAACAAGTTTTTTGCCGCTTCCGTCAAGATTCATTGTAAAAATTTGATCGCACTTCAACTCTCCATGAGTAGATTGATAGATCAATTTTTTTTCATCGAATGAAAGATAGGCTTCAGCATTCTCACCATCGGGAGTAATCATACGGATGTTTTTAAGATGTTTTTCTTCGGGGAAACGAAGTGTATCGGAAGTTTGACAGAATAGTATTCCAGTTAGGAATAAAAAAAGAAAATATTTCATACAGCTCCTAATTGATTTTAAAAATTGTTTGAAAGATAAGAATAGTTCCCAAGAAAAATAAAAAAAATTTACTCGGGAATGTGGACGAGAACATATTTTTTTGCGGATTTCCCGATTGACTGTGCTTCATCCATCGTCATGTGCATATCATCCGGAGTGGATTCTTCGTGCCCCGCTTCAAGAATCGCCAGATCAGCGCCCTTTGCCGCTTTAACCAAGGAATCACAATAGCCGGTATCGCCGCCATAACAAATGGCTGTTCCATTATAATTGAAATGAAAACCCAAAGCCGGAACAATTCTTTTTCCTTTTGTGTTTGGAAGATATTCTTTATGTATTACTGCAAACGGTTTAACCGAAACGTTTTTAACGGAAAACTTTTTCTCTTCACTAATTTTCTTTAATTCAATTTTGTAAGGAAGATTGTGTGAATAGACTTTTGTAAAAGCATGATAAATACTTTCAATTTCAACGCAACCGGCAGGATAATAAATTTTCAGAGGAGAGGTTTTGTTCATTACACGCAAGTAAGTGAGCAAAGACCAAACACCGCCAAGGTGATCATGGTGGCCGTGAGTAACAAAAATGTGGGAAATATTTTTCAAACTTTCCACACCGAGTTCCTTGCTTAAATCACGGAGGATTCCATCGCCCGGATCAATGACAAAATGATTTTTTCCGGCGGTGAGTAAAATCCCGGTTGCAATATTCGGGATTGAGCAAAAGATTTTAATTGAAAAATCTTTTTTCTTCCAAACGATTGGAAATTTTGGCGCTGTTTTGTTTTGATTTTTTTTCATCATAATAAATTAAATAATTATTTGTGCAACAACTCCGCCGATTAAAAACGCAAATATCCATGCGCTGAACCAGATGATCAATCCTTCTTTCATTCCGCGCTCTTTAATCATGATGATAAAAGCCGCAATACAGGGAACAAACAAAGTGATGGTGATTAATGCAACCGTAATTTGCATCGGCGCTAAATTTAAACCGAATAATCCTGCCGCTCCAAAATCCCTTCTAACAACGCCCATAACAAAAGCGGTTGCCGCTTCTTTTGGAAGTTTAAGCCAGTGCACAGTAACCGGTGCTAAAATATTTTGAAAAACAACCAGCATCCCGGTAACATCCAACAAACCTACAAGTAAAGCTCCTACAAAAAACCAAAGAGAAGCTTCTTTCATAAATCCGTATGTTCTAAAAAAAGTTTTTTTGAACGCGTTGTCTAATTTTGGTAAACGCATAATAGGCAAATCAATTAAAAGGGGAGTTGACTGTCCCGGCAAAAATTTATTTAAGGTTGTTGAGATCACTATGAGCGTTGAAAAAATAACGGTTACATAAATGAGCAAAGGAACGACTCCGGCGCCACTTAACAATACCGCAATTACTGCAAGCTGTGCCGAGCAAGGAATGACGTACTGCAGAATTGCAGTTGCAATTGTTTTTTCTCTTTCACTTCCGAGCAGACGCGTAGTAATGGTAGCCATGGTAACGCATCCGAAACCAAGCATTATCGGAATGACGGCTCTACCATTCAATCCAATTTTATTCATCATTCTATCAAGCATTGTTGCCAGGCGGGGAAGATATCCGCTGTCCTCCATCAACGCCATCGCAAAATAAAATGCGGCAACAAGAGGAAGCAGGAGAAACACCAGGTAGGTAATCGTCATGCTGATTATCCCGAATTCACCAAATAATAATTTTACAAAAGGGTTGGGGAAATGGAAATCAACAATAGCATTTTCATCACGCGAAGCATGGTCAAATTCTTGTTTTACTTTTTGATTCTCATTCAGATTTTCTTTAAAAGAATAAACTCTTAATTTTTTAGAAGGATCTTGTTCGTCCTTTAAGGTAACCGAAATTTCGGATGGGGTATAGTTTGCAACAAAAGATTTTAGATAGTACTCAAAATATTTTTTGCCGATTGTTTGTTCAGTAAAATTTACAACTCTCTGTGAAACAAAATCTCCGATAAAAAAATAAAGAACCGTAAGCATCACAAGTAAAATAGGAATTCCCGTAATCGGGTTTAGTGAGTACTTGCCCAGAGCATTAAAGAAAAGTCCTTTGGAAGAATCTTCACGTTCTACCGTTGAAACAATTTCATTTACACGGTTTCTTCGTTCGATGTAAATAATCTCCCGTTCATCACCGGAGCCGCAAGGAACACTATGCCTCTCCGCAATGATTTCATCTCCTTCGATGATTAATAACGCTTCAGCCTGCGAACCAACACGGTTTAAAGTTTCGTGCAAAACGTGATGCAGCGCGTCCGGTTGAATTCCGACTTTGGCATTTGCAATTGCTTCATCAAGTTTTTCAAATCCCATTTTTTTTACTGCAGAGGTTTCATACACAGGCACGCCAAGCAAATCCGAAAGTTTCTCCGCATCAATTACTATTTTTCTTTTTTTCAGTTCATCATTAAAATTTAGAAAAACAGAAATCTTTTTTCCCATATCAATCAATTGAAGCGTAAGAAACAAATCTCTTTCCAGATGAAGCGAGTTGACAACATTAATTACAATATCGGACTCAAGAATAATATCGCGAGCGACTTTTTCTTCATCGTTAAACGATGAAACTCCGTAAACGCCGGGCGTATCATATACCTCGGAATTTTTATAAACTCCTTTGGTTATCGAAACGGTTGTGCCAGGAAAGTTTGAGACATCAACGTAAGTTCCGCTAAGGTAATTGAAGAAAAGCGATTTACCGACATTCGGATTTCCCGCAAGAACGATTTTTGGTATTCCGCTTTTTGTTCCTTCACTTAAACCATTTTCCAAATGCAAATGATGCTCTTTATGTTCGATGAAATCTTTCAAATCTCTTCTCAAATTATTTTAATTCTTACAGAAATTAACTTGGCAAGTTCAAATCCGATTGCAATTTCCTGCCGGTTTTTTTGAACAATGATTGTTCCACCAGGTAATCGTTCCAAGCAAAAAATAGTGTCGCCTTCAGATAACCCGAGGCGGATAAGTTGCACTTTAACTATACCGGAAGGAAGTTTTTCAATTGTAAAGTAAGTTCCTTTTTTAATTTTGTCTAACGTCTTATTTCCCATGATAATATTTGCAGTTCTTTCCTTTTTTGCACCGGGCAAAAATATTAAATGAATAACTTGAAGGAAGAAAATCTAAATCCTGGCAAACCTGCTGCTCAATTTTATCCAGACCTTTGGAAGTGAATTCAAGGATTCTTCCGCACTCGATGCAAATGAGATGATCGTGCATTTGTTTTTTGAAATTGCTTTCAAACCGTTTCATGTTATCGCCGAAGTTGCGGGTTGAAATGAGTTCGCACTGCGCTAACAATTCCAGCGTATTATAAACTGTTGCGCGCGAGATTCTGGAATTTTTCTTTTTCATTTCGATGAAGAGTTCATCCGCAGAAAAATGTCCGTTATATTCCAAAGCCGCATCGAGGATTTCGAAGCGTTCGGGGGTTATCCGGTTACTACCGTTTTTTAGAAATTCTCTAAAAATATCGGTTGCATTTTTTATCGCCAAAGTACTTTCTCATATTATTTAGATTTAATCTACATAAAAATAGAAGATTATTTTTTTAGAAACAAGAAAAAATACTGCTTTCTGAAAAAATTATATTTTCAAAATTGTAGAGAACGGTCGAGACCGTTCCGTCGTTAATTAGTCAAACAGTTTTACAATTCTTAAATATTTTATTTTGTGTATTCATCGGAACGCTCGCGAGCATTCCCTACAGTAGATTTAAAAGAATTGAATTTTACGCAAAATAATATCTGGAAGAAGATAGTTTGATTTTATAATGTAAGTTCAAACTGTAAATGAAAGTTGTTATCCATATTATTAAAAATTTCTGATGCACCTGTGCTTAACGTTTTTTCTTTTGGTTTTGTGGTTTCTGAATATTTAAATGAGAAGTTCAAACTATTTAGCATTCTAATTTTTACCAGAAAATACCATCGAAAACCTTCCCCGTACATTGCCAGGTTGGACATCACACCTGGAAGATCGTTTTCAAACTCGTAAATAGCCGAGTTAAATGAATCGGTTTTGAAGAAAATAATTCTTCCGTATAACGAAATATTTTGTTGCATTTTATATTTAATATCTTGAAAAAAGAGCCAGCCTTTTTCATGGAAAGAATTCTTCTTCAACGCATACGAATTATATTCAACCCGGTTCTTTAGTTGAAGATTGGAAGAAACCGAAAACAGTGTTTCAAAACGGAATTGCTGACGATACCTTTCCGAAAATTCTTTTGTATCCCCTCCGGTTATTACAACATCCTTCTTTTCATTTTTATAGCGGAGTGTTGTTTCAATATTTTTAGTAATTCGGGATGAAAAACTTACAAGAATTTCGTTCCCTTTTGATGAAAGTGGAGTTGAACTTGTTCCCGCCGGAAACATAAATTGGTCAAAATAAAAACTGATTTTGCCAAACTGTGTATTTAAAAGTATTCCGTTGTATAAACCGATTTCATTTTGTAAGTCGTACGGATTTTCCGCAAACGCTCTTCCGTGAAGAGAATAATAATTTCTCGGATAACTTCTTACTGAAAAAACATAACTAAAATTTTGTGAAAATGTTTTTTGCAGAGAATGCAGTTGAGCGACAGAAATTCCATTATAGGAAAATTCTCCCGAAGCGATAAATGAATTTTGTACAAATGAATAAGCCAATGAAGAATGTGAAAACATTTTTCCCTTTGGAGAAGTTGCGCTGCTAGAAGTTTCAACCGGAAGGGAATAAGTCGAAGAATAATAAAGTCCGCTTACGTGAAGCGAATTAGAGACAGCATAATCAATTCTGCCACCGAGAAATTGTTCTTTGGCTGTATTCTTTTTTTTGTGTTCAGTCTCCGTGCGATGATATCCATCAATGGGTATTGAAGAAATTACATTTCTCATAGAATCAATACTTGCATCAAAATAATTCTTTGAAGCGTAAAGAGAAAAATTAAACGGATACAAATCATATTGAACAGCAGCGCCGCGAAAGAAATTATTTTCATCAGTACTTTTGTATGGGATAATATTTTTTCCCCGCTGTCGTGTAACAAAACCAATATCCGCGGACTTTGATGAGGCGTATGGTGACCAAAGTGCAAGCCCGTGACCAAACTCTATAATATAATCTCCTACAACAAGAGAAGAAAAATTACCAAGTTTTTTTGCAGAAAGAGAAAAAGAAGTAAAATCGTTTAAACTCTTTTCTCCAGCATCTTTTTCAGTGAGTATAGAAAGTTGATAAGTATTGTTAAATTCAAATATTCCACGGTTATAAAATTTAATTTTGTTTCCTTGATATTTATTATCAAGAAATCCGGCGCGCGGTTGAAGATCACTAATGATGCGGCTCCGGTATTCAAAATTAAAATTGCGCGAAAAAGAAATAGATGGAGCATATCGCTGTTCTTCCATGAAAGAAGATTGTTCAGCAAAAACAAACGGAAGAAGTTTTCTTACTTTTTCAGAGTTAAGATTTTCAACTGAAAATAATTCGGAGGAAGAAATGAACATTCCGTATTTCTTTCTATGTTCGATAATCAATGCTGCATCAGGCAAATCCAATATTGGAATTTGCAAAAGTTCTTCTGCTGTGCAAGTATTTAGATTTATTGGATGCTTGGTCAGATTTTCAAATTCATCATAAAGAAAATTGTCATCGGATTCATCAGTCGTTTCTTCAAGAACATTTTCTAATGTTTCTTCGATATCGATTGATGAAGTATCGGTTTGGGCTTGCGAGAAAGTGAAATATGAAAAGATCAATATGAGAACCGGGAGAAAATATTTTTTCATTACAATTTATAATCCTAAATACTTTCTGATTTTAGCTGTCCGGTTTTCCAATGTTTCTAATCCAAACAAAACAGAAAACTGGTGAGTTAACCCAAGTTCTTGATGAGTAAAAATTGCATAATCAATTTCAAATTGTGAGTAATGAATGCCGAAACCGGCGCTGTATTTAGAAGGTTCGTTTGCAAATCCGCTCCTAAGAGAAAAATAATCATTCAAGTCGTAGTTAATTCCGCATTGTAATGAGGGGTTAAAACCGACTTCACTTTCCAAAGAAAAATTTAAACTTACATTCCGTAAAACATCGTAGCTTATACCGGATCTATAAATTGTTGGGATTTGGTTTTTCTCTTTTCCCCAGGTTGCTTTGTTCAAGTTTTCAGCGATAAATGCAAAGCGGAAATCCGGCGAGAGGTAATAAAGCGCACCGAGAGAAAACGCGAGTGCATTGTCCTCACCATAGTTTCTAATTGAAAGATGATTGAGAGAAAGTGAGACACCGTAAAAGAAATTCTTTGCATATCGGTTGGCGTAAGTGAGAATGAATTTATTTTCTTTGTATAATTCAAAACCGTAAGTTGATAAGCCGAGACCGAAGGAACCATATTCCGTAGGAATTGAAGCGGCAAAAAAAGCATTGGAGAGTTCTTTTACTCCAAACGGAGAAGGGGAATAAAACACGCCGGTTTCAATCCAATTCATTTGTGCAAGGCCGGAAGGATTTGTGAAAAGAGAAAAAGCATCGTTGCTTAAGGCTACATCTGCACTGGCAAGTGAAATTGATTTCGCCCCGGGATTTTGTTGCGCGAAAATTTCTGTAAAGCATATCAGAAAAAGAAATAGTATTGAAAAATTCCTAAGTCTCATAAAAACTTTTTTCTCTTCTTATTTTGTGGCCAAGGAATGATCCTTGACAGCCGAGAAAACCTCCAATTAATTGGATTTTGTGGTATTGTTTTTTATCCCGCCTTTTGGTTACCACCTCCCCGAAAGACAGTAAATGGTTTTGACCTCTCCCTTAGTCCCTCTCCTTGGGCTTGTCCGCCTTTGGCGGAAAGGAGAGGGAAACAGGGTGAGGTTGTTTTTACTTCATCAAAATCATTTTCTTCACTTCACGGAAATTTTTACTTCCGTCTATTGCACTTGCTTGAATTGTATAGAAATATATTCCACTGCTTAATCCGTTTGTGTTGAAGTTTACTTCATAGTAACCGGCATTTTTTTGTTCGTTAAGCAAATCTTTTATTTTTTCGCCGAGAATATTATAGACTTCAATTTTTACTATACTGCTGAGTGGCAAAGCAAATCTTATTAATGTGCTTGGATTAAAAGGATTCGGATAGTTCTGCATTAGCGCAAATATATCTGGGATGAGCTTTTTATTACCATCTACTGTGCTTACACCATTGGCAACTGCTTCTTTTGATAAATCGCTTTCTTGCAGGTCGGTGCCAATAACAGAATACAAGTAATGGTATTTTACACCCGATGAAATATTTGTATCGGTATAAACGGTATCCGTAATAACTGATTTATTTATTTTAATTTTATTTGTGAATGTAGAATCTGTAATATTTTCATATCTGTACATATTGTAACCAATAACATCAATCTCTTTAGCTGCAAGCCATTCAAGCATAATTTTACCCGGATAACTATAAGCATTAAATTCATTAGAAAGCGCCCCCGCTGCTTGAACTACAAATTTGAATCTTGTAAACTCGTCCGGTATTTCGAAATGCTCATTGTCTAATGCCTGGGCAACACGAATTGTATTTATTCCGTCTCCGGTTTTCAAAGTAACATTATAATAAGCCGTCCATATAGTGGAATCAGCGTTCCATTGAGCCGAAGCAGCTACTGCATTTTGTGTAAAAGGTTCTCTTACCCCGAAAGTTAAGAATGGAGCAGTTTTTATCTCCATCGCCCGGTTAAAATAGACATCAAATTTTACTGTCTCAACTCCCACCGGATCAATGACTTCTTCCTGAGGATTTTTATTATTCACCAAAACTTTCCAGACATGGCCATGAGCATTTACTGACGGGCGGGCTAGAACCGGAGTAAATTCAGCTAATGGAAGCGTAGCATCAACATTAAAATCATAAAAATTCTTTTTTATATCATCTTCGTTAGTAGTACCCCAATAATTATTTGGTAATTTTATCAGTGAAGCATTGCCATATAATAAGAGGAAACGACTTTGATTATCAATTACTGTATTGAAGCTAAAGTTCAGGGAGTCACCAGAGTAAAAACTTAAAAACCCATAATAAGAATTATAATTATGGTAAAACAAATTTTCGGAAATTTTGGGATTAGTTCCGTCAAATGTTATTACTGGGTAATTATTAAAGAAATTACAACGGCTGATTGAAGCATTCTTCCCTTTAAAGACTTGCACAGGATTATTATTTCCAATAAAAGTAAAAATACTGTTATTGATATCGATATTTCCAATATACATATCACCTGAAGCAGAAATAATACTTTTTAAATGGTGATAGTTAATATAACTTATAATGGTGGTATCTGTTAAAATATGACTGGAGAATACAAGTCCGCCCCCCAGGTTGGCAACATCGTTACTTGTAATTGTTATAAGACTATCGGGTTTTCCAATCATTTTTAAAAGCCCCCGTATATCCAGAGATTTATCGGGATAAAGCTGTATAATTGTGCCCGGCTTTACTTGGAGTGTAACACCTTCAATTACTCTTGTATTATCAGTAATTACATAAATTTTATCGGGGGACCAAACCTGATCCTGCGTTATCATCCCTTTTACTTCAAAGATTTTTTGAACTTTTATTTTAAATGGAACGCTTAACAGTTTCTCGCTGCCGGAAAACACATCACAAGTAAAAGTAATTATGCGGTTATCAACCAGGTTTGGGTTTATGGTTATTTTCCAGGGGTGTAAATCTCCTGATAATTGGGCATAAGTAGATATTCTACCCAGGTAGGAGATACTATCAATAAATGCAGCGGTGCTTTTATCTTCAAATTCGCTAAAAGATAATTTTGCCCAAACACTATCTGCTGTTCCCCCCGCATTATTTATGGTAGGATAGATTTCAATTGTTTCACCAACATCTGCAATTCCGTCTCTATCAGCACCCGGCAAAGTGTCAACGATTGTATTTTTTACAAAATAGAGATCTGGAGATAACTGATAATCCAAAGCGCTCTTAATATTAAGTATCCCACTATTAGAACTTTGAATGAGCTTAGCAAAAATTTCCTCGTTTGAAATTTGGGGCATGAAACTGCGCATTAAAGCAACTGTTCCCGAAACAATTGGAGCTGCCATTGAGGTGCCGCTTAAAGCTTTGTATCCACCATGTGGAACTGCACTCCATATCGCAACACCCGGAGCTTCGACTTCGTAATTATGTCCAAATGAATTATTCGCAACAATTGGACCGGAGGGATCGTAATTTGAAAAACCAGCTAACCCTCCTCCCTGGTTACTTGCCATTACGCCAAGAACAAATGAATAGCAAGCGGGAAACAAAGGTGCATAAGGAATAGGAGGTTCTATATTTGATTCATCATTACCTGCAGCAGCCACCAATGTAGCAAAGTGGTATGCATTAGCTAACGCATTTTTTAGTGTTAAAGATTCGCCATAACTTCCCAAACTCATATTAATAACAGTAGCGCCATGGTTTGCGGCAAAAATAACCCCGGCAGCTACATCGCTCATGTTGCCCTCACCACTGCTTTGCAAAACTTTTACCGGCATTATCTTAGCTTTCCATGCTATCCCTGCAATTCCTTTTCCATTATTACTTTCCGCCGCCGCTATACCGGCTACATGCGTACCATGGCTATTGTCGTCCATCGGGTCGTTACGGTTGTTTATAAAGTCCCATCCGCGTATATCATCCACAAGTCCGTCATTGTCGTCATCAATACCGTTGCCGGGTATTTCATTTGGGTTTGTCCATATTTTATTTATCAAATCAGGATGTAGCCAATCAACCCCGGTATCAAGTATAGAAATTATTTGAGTTGTATCTCCTATAGTTATGTCCCATGCGGCGGGCGCGTCAACTGCATTTAAATACCATTGATCTCCGTTTTGATACAATGAATCATCAGGCGCTAACATACTATACACAATATAATCCGGCTCGGCATAATCAACATTCGCATCAGCTTTTAACAACTCCACAAGTTGTTTTGGATCAATTTCAGAATCGTAGCGTACTTTATAAATTTTATCTAAGTTAGCAACTTCATGCTCTTGTCCAAGATGATCCTTAAACATTTTATTTGTAGCCTGTGCGGTTGAATTTTTGAATACTTTTTCATAAGAAATGAATTTGTACTTTGAACTCAATTCATCAATGGATGTAATACCGGTTAATGCAGACTGATTGCCGGTGCTTTTACCAAGTACATGTGATAATTGACTGCCATCCTTAAACTTTACAATAATTGTTTTGGATGCATACTTCGGGTTGTATGGGTCAAGATTATGAATGGGTTGGGCAACTATACCCATTGTTGAGATTAGTATTACAATGATGGTAAAGATTTTATTCATGATTAACTCCAATTATTTTTAAAAAGCAAATAAACCTATCATTTTTATTTCATCAAAATCATTTTCTTCACTTCACGGAAATTTTTACTTCCGTCTACTGCATTTACTTGCATCGCATAGAAATATACGCCGCTGGTCAAATTACTTGCATTAAATTCTATATTATAGCTTCCAGCACTTTTAGATTCATTAACCAAGGTTTTCACATATCTCCCAAGAATATCAAATAATATAATTGTTATATGAGACGCTTCAGGTATTCCATATTCTACCCTTGTATTTGGATTAAATGGGTTGGGATAGTTCTGAGCAATGATTGGAAAAAGGATGGCATTTCCATTTTCGGAATTGACAAATGTTGGCGGATAATAGTCATTCACGTTTTGCCACATATAATACTCGGAACCAGGATCAAGTATATAATTCAAAGATGTTGGATCCTCTCCTGGTTTTGCTCTTAGATGATCCTCTGTATCCATTGATTTATAATATCTATAATAAGTTGCCGACCCTTGTGGAGGTGAAGAAAATATATCTGTTGCTGGAGCATAACCGACAATCCCAATTTCTGTCCATCCAGCGGTTTTTAACCTTTGAATTTCAGAGCTTCCCCAACTGTCAAGATAATGATTAGAATCGGTAGGATGCTTTAAAAGGGTTATTGGGCGCGTCGATTTGCTAGAAACAGTTGCTTGATATGAATAGAGATACCCCACAAACGAGTTATCAGCCTCCAATTGCCAGTTATTGTTGGTTAAATTCTGAATAATTTCTTTCCATGGTGGCGTGTTTACATCAGAGTAATTAACAATAACATGTTGATTTGTCGTTTTATGAACGTATCGTTTAACCTGTCTATCAGGTGGACCTTCCTGAACAAAGCTATTTCCAAAATTTGATGCAAGAAATATTTGAGGGTTCTCCCAATCTAGTGTATCATCTTGATATCCCCAACCAGATAATGGAAACTCACTCCCAAGATAGCATCCCAGGTGCAAATGTGGATCATGCGTTCCATCGGCTGAAATGTAGTCTGAAATTTCCCCAAGAAATGTTGCAGCTTGTATTGTATCTCCAACCTGCAAATCCAAATTCCTTTTTAAATGCCCAATCACAATGAAAAATTGTTTTTGTTGAGAAGTTTTGCATTTAAGAATTTGGACTCCTCCGGTTTGACCGTTCGCACCTCCAAAACCAGTTGCTTCTTTTGAAATATAGAGAATCCCCTTCACAGGTGCGACAACAGGTGTTCCGATCGGAGCAGAAAAATCCGAACCAATGTGAAATTGTGTCCCTACCTTTTTTCCAAATTGAAGAAAACCACCAGTCGTAGGGTATTGTGGAATTGGTTTTATCAATAATTGTGCGGTCAGATATTGTAAAGTGAAACAAAATAATACTATAAAAGAAAGAATACGTAAATACCAATTGTTTTTCATTTCCTTTAGGCCTCCTCAGCCCTGCATGATGATTGTTTGATTTCTTAGACTAATTTTTTTTCAAAATGTTTATAACCTGAATGATATATTAGCTGGTTTGCTGGCTATCTATTAAGTATTTTATCTGTAAATGAGCAAAAAGAAAATGATTAAAGTCCAAAATCTAATTGCTCATTCACTTTAACAAAGGTTGACAAATAGCCCCTCACTTTCATTCATCATCCTCTAAAAAATTTCTTCCACCTTTGCCAACCGGTTATTGACAACTGCCTGCCTCGCCAAAAGAGGGGAAATCATTCCATCGGTTTTTCATTCTAACAACCTTTTCCCTACTGCTTTCACTAAATTAAATTTTGTTAAAATATTATCTTTTTGCGGTTCATTGTTTGTAGAATATAAGTGTGGAGAGGGTAACATAGCGCGGCAATTTGCACCGTAAGATGTTTTATTTTTACCTGCCTTGCCATCAGGCAGGATGGATGGTGGTATAAAGCCAAATATACTGCGCAACATAAACTAACAACTCTTAATTTTATTTATAAAATATTGAGTGATTAAAATTTTTGTTCAGGAGAGAATTAGCGGGTACAATTTATCAATCCCACCGTCTGTTCAATTGTTTGTTGCTAACTTAGGTTATCAAAAAACTAAAGTCAAGTTTTATTTTAGAAATTTTACTTTTCACACTGCGCCCAAAATAATGCAACCCCGGCAACTTGGGCATTAACATTTCCCCTTTCACCCTTTCTTTTTAACGATATTTTTAGTAAGATTTCATTGTAAAAAAATTCTGCTCTGTAAAACTGATTTTGAGGAATGATTATGAAGTTTATTCTTGGTTTACTTGTGCTGTTAACTTTTTCATTAAAAGCGCAGGAACTACAGGCTACGGTTACCGTTCAATACGAAAATCTTCCCGTTATTAATAAAGAAAGTCTCGTAAACTTTGCACAGACGGTTCAAGATTATCTAAACAATAATAGATTTTCCGGGGCAGTTTGGAACAATCCTAAAATAAAATGCACATTCACAATTTTCTTCTTATCAGCTGCGGATGAAATTTCTTATACGGCACAAGTTTTCGTCGGCAGCCAGCGACCGGTTTATAATTCAACAAAAAATTCCCCGATGCTGACCATTCTCGATAACAATTGGAATTTCAGTTACGAAAAAAATCAGGCGCTCTACTTTAATCCTTTAGTGAACAATTCAATAACAAGTTTTTTAGATTATTATGCTTACCTAATTTTAGGAATGGATAATGATTCGTGGGAACAAATGAGCGGTACTCCTTATTTTTCAAAAGCGCTTGACATTGTTCACCTTGCTTTGAACAGCAAATACAGTAAGGGGTGGGATAAAAGCGCGGGAAGTTATAACCGGCGTGATTTGGTTGAGGACATTTTAAACGAACGGTTTAGACCCTTCCGTGAAGCTATCTCTGAATATCATTATGGAATCGATCTTTATGAAGTAAATAAAAACAAAGGGCAGAAAAAAATTGTTGCTCTGGTAAATGTTTTGCAGTCCTTGAAAGCTAAACTTGATTTACGCAGTATTTTCATAAAAGTATTTTTTGATGCAAAATATCAGGAGATTATTGAGTATTTAAAAGATTACCCGGATGTCTCTATTTTCAAAGCTTTAAAAGAGATTGATCCACCGCATGCGGGGAAATACGACGAAATAATTTATCAGTGAAACAACTTCACCGAAAGAATTTCATTGTTCTGATCGATTTGCAAAACAGTCTCTAATCCATCAATAACATTTCCAAAAACGGTGTATCTCCCGTTCAAATGCGGGTGAAATGCCTGCATCACAAACCATTGCGAACTCTCCGTATCTTTTCCACTGCTTGCCATTCCTACTATTCCGGTTTGAAATTGATACGGCGAAAATTCCGATACAATCGGAATATCGGAACCGCCCCAACCGGTATTTTCCGGGTCACCGCCTTGTATAACAAAAGCGGGAACAACTCTGTGGAATTTCAATCCGTTGAAAAAGTTTTTTTCTGCAAGCAAACAAAAGTTACCAACTGAAATAGGAGCGACATCAGGTAGAAATTGGATTGTGAAATTTCCTTTTACGGTTTTCACTATTGCTCCTTTATATTTGAAGGCTCTATTCCAAAGCGAAGCAAAATATTTTCGGTTATTTTGAATCGGAATTTGGTGTCCAAGTTTAGTTGATGCGAATTTAGCAATGGAATAGACCGAAGAAGAAATCAGAGTTTCACAGTATTTTTGCGCAAAGTTTTTATCGATCGTCTCTATTGCTTTGTAATAGCTTTCAAGACTTCCGGCAAAGTTTAAATTGTTTTTATTTCGCTTTACATCGGCTAAGATAACGCTAACGATTTTATTTTTATTCTTTGCAGTAAAATTCTCCGAAAGTTCATCCAACAAAGCGGTTGAAAGAGAAATATCTTTTTCTGAAAAAACTTTAAAAACAAAATCACTAAAAGATTTTTTCCCGCTATAATTTTTTTGATGCTTTAACAAAGATGAAAGAATAAAAAGTTTATTCTCTCTTTTCTCGAATGAATATTGCCCGATGAGATAATCATAAATATCTTCCGGTAAAAATGCTAACTCAGCGCAGCTTTGATAGATAAAGGCTTTATCGATGAACGGTTCGTATTCTTCTATAACGTGAGTATCAAGCGTTTGTAAATGTTTTATAAAAGTAATAAACAATTCACCGCGCGTCATCTCCGTAAGATTTTTGTTCTTCAGTTGATTT
>Ga0172379_10004562_pt1 | contig 20290 bp, 22 predicted proteins | sample GrowelOW334metaG_FD_119756 | JGI IMG/M metagenome (GOLD analysis project Ga0172379, IMG submission 119756) | Groundwater microbial communities from an aquifer near a municipal landfill in Southern Ontario, Canada - Groundwater well OW334 metaG | ecosystem: Environmental > Aquatic > Deep...
AAGAAAAAAGGCTTAGTGAAAAAAATGGAAAAAGAAATGAAAGAATGTGCCAAAAAACATGAGTTTGAAAAAGCAGGGGATTTGCGGAATAAAATGTTTGCTCTTCAGCATATACATGACATTGCTTTAATTTCCAAAGAAGAACTCCCTCATCCGCCCTTCGGGCACCTTCTCCCGAAAGGAGAAGTGATTGCGGAAAAGGCTATTCGTATCGAAGCTTACGATATATCAAACATATCTGGCGATTATGCCGTTGGCAGTATGATAGTTTTTCAAAACAACGAACCGGACAAATCTCAATACCGGAAATTTAAAATCAAAACTATTGTTGGCGCGGACGATGTGGGAATGATGCGCGAAGTTCTTCTTCGCCGATTCAAAAACGATTGGCCAATGCCCGATCTAATATTGTTGGACGGTGGGCAAGGGCACTTGAATATGGCTCAAAAATTATTACTGGAGCTTGGTTTGGATATTCCATTGGTGGCGGTGGCAAAAGGGAAAACGAGAAAGAATCTTGAATTACGAATTACGAATTATGAATTAGGAGATAGGATTAAAAACATTTTGAAAGACAAAAATTTAGTTAAACAAATTATGGACGAGGCGCATCGGTTTGCGATTGGTTATCATAGGAAGTTGAGGAGTAAGTCTCTACGAACTACTAATCTGTACTAATATACTAATTTAAAAATATTCGTATATTCGTATGAAATTCGTAATTCGTAGAGATTCCTTTGACAAATCCCCAAAAGTACTCTACAATTTATATTTAGCAATTTGTTTAATTAAATTTATCCCGCACTTTCCTTATTATAAGAGGAAAGAGCCTAATTTATTATCGCCTATGGAGTTTAATGACTCTCGGGAAAGTGCGGGATTATTCTTCTATGCCACAAAATCAATCCAAACTTCGCGACAAAATCATAATCCGAGGTGCGCGGGTGAATAACCTGAAAAATATTGATATTGATATTCCTCGGGACCAATTAGTGGTCATTACCGGACTTTCCGGATCGGGAAAATCTTCTTTGGCTTTCGATACAATTTATGCCGAAGGCAATCGGCGCTATATGGAAGGTTTGTCATCTTATGCCAGGAACTTTTTGGATATTGGCGCCAAACCGGATGCCGATAAATTGGAAAATTTGAGCCCATCTATTGCTATTGAACAAAAAAGCATCAGTCGCAGCCCGCGTTCAACCGTGGGAACTCTCACAGAAATTTATGATTATCTGCGTTTGCTGTTTGCCAAGGTTGGAAAACCTTATTGTCCCAATTGCGGAGCTTTGATGCAGAAAAAAAACAAAACTGAAATTTTGGACGAGATTTTGTCTTTTCCCGACAAAAGTCAAATATCTATTTTAGCGCGACTGAATGCTGCCAAACATGGCGGTTATGGAGCCAAAGAAATTCTCCATCAGATCAAACAGATGGGTTATGCCAGAGTGCGTTTCAGCGGGAAAGTTATGACCACGACCGAAGCGATGATGATTGCCGATGATGAAATTTCTTCGGAAGTAGATATGGTGGTGGATCGTTTTATTGTCGATAAAAAACATCCTGACAAGGAAAGAATCATTGATTCAATCGAAACGGCTATCAAGATTGGATCCGGATCGGCGATTATTGTGGTGGATAATGAAAAAGAAATGGTTTTCAATCAGGATTTTTTATGTTTGTCATGCGGAGTAAAAATAAAAGACATTAATCCTTCCCATTTTTCTTTCAACAGTCCGGAAGGAGCATGTCCGCAATGTTCCGGCCTTGGTGTAATTTTAAAAATAAATCCGGATTTAATAATTCCCAATAAAAATTTGTCGCTTTCCGAAGGGGCTATCAAGCCTTGGAGCAAGGCAGAGGGAAAAACCAACGGGCTTAATGGTTATTCCAATCTTTTCACAGCTCTAGCCAAAGAATATAAATTTTCCATAAATTCTCCGATCAAAAAACTATCTCAAGAACAACTGAGAGTAATTTTATACGGAAATAATGAGAAAAAAATGTCTCAAACGACTGGAGACATCGGAGGCATTGGAAAATTCTCCTTTATCTTTGAAGGCGTAATTCCTATTCTGGAAAAGAAATATCGAGAAACTAAATCCGATTATATGCGCACAGAAATAGAAAAGTATATGCTTTCGGAAGTTTGTTTTCTTTGTGAAGGGAAAAGATTGAAAAAAGAATATCTTTCTGTGATGGTGGGTGGAAAATCTATCGATGATTTAGTAAAGATGGATATCAGCCAATTGAAAAAGTTTTTTTCCGAATTCGATCAAAAAAATATGAGCAAGGAAGAAAAAGGAATTGCCAATTCTCTTTTCAAAAAAATGGTGGAAATGCTCACTTCATTGGAAAATGTTGGGTTGGAATATTTGAATCTGGCGCGCAGCGCCCAGACAATTTCCGGAGGAGAAGCGCAAAGAATCCGCCTAGCCGTACAGCTTAATTCACAGTTAATGGGAATTATTTATGTTCTGGATGAACCTTCCATCGGACTGCATATGCGCGATACGGAAAAACTGATAAAAACTATGCGGCTGCTCAAAGACATGGGAAATTCTTTGATTGTCGTGGAACATGACCAAGATATTATGAAAGCGGCGGACTGGGTGGTGGATATGGGTCCGGGAGCAGGAGAAGAAGGTGGAGAAGTTATTTTTACCGGAAATTATAAAGATTTGGTAAGATCCAAAACTATGACCGCGCAATATCTTTCCGGAAAAAAGAAAATTTCTATCAAAAAATCTTTTCGAAAAGGTACTGGAAAAAATATAGAAATTATAAAAGCTCAAGAAAATAATCTGAAAAATATCAATGTTAAATTTCCTCTGGGAAAATTCGTGGTTATTTGCGGAGTTTCCGGTTCCGGAAAATCAACATTAGTCAATGATATTCTGGCCAAAGCGCTCAGCAAATATTTCTTTGGCGCCAAAGCGGAACCGGGCAAACATCAAAAAATAAAAGGATTGGAAAATATCGATAAAGTCATCAATATCAACCAAAATCCGATCGGGAAAACTCCGCGATCAAATGCCGCGACATACACGGAAGTTTTTTCCCACATTCGCGAAATTTTTGCCAATTTGGAAGAATCAAAAAATCGCGGATATTCTGCCAGCCAGTTCAGTTTCAATATGCGCGGTGGTCGCTGCGAAGTTTGCCAAGGAGAAGGTTCCAAAAAGATTGAGATGCATTTGCTTCCCGACATGTATGTGAAATGTGAATCTTGCGAAGGCACAAGATATAATCGGAAAACTTTGGAAATTGAATATAAAGGCTATAATATTGCTCAAGTGTTGGATATGGATGTGAAATTCGCTCTGCATTTTTTTGCCAAATATCCTTTGATCGTGGAAAAACTGCGCACTATGAATGAAGTGGGATTGGGTTATTTGAAATTGGGACAAAGTGCTACTAATCTTTCCGGAGGAGAAGCGCAAAGAATAAAATTATCCACGGAACTGGCGCGCAAATCTACCGGAAAAACTTTATATGTTCTGGATGAGCCGACTATCGGACTTCACTTTGAAGATGTCAGTCGCTTGCTGAAAGTTTTGGATGCTTTGGTTGAAAAAGGTAATACGGTGTTGGTGGTGGAACATAATTTGGATGTCATAAAAAATGCCGATTGGGTAATTGAACTCGGTCCGGATGGAGGCAGTAAAGGCGGAGAAGTTATTTTTGAAGGCACCTCAGACAAACTTAAAAAATGCAAGAAATCTTGGACAGCGAAATACTTATAAATTTATGAGCGGAATTTTATATATAGTAGCGACACCGATAGGAAATTTAGAAGACATTACTCTTCGCGCTCTTCGCATTCTCAAAGAAGTGGATTTCATCGCTTGCGAAGACACAAGAAAGTCCAAGATACTGCTCAATCATTATAGCATAAACACTCCTCTGATTTCTTATCACCAACATTCCAAACTGCAAAAAATTGATCTGATTATGAATAAACTGAAAGAAGGAAAAAATATCGCTCTAGTGACGGATGCTGGCACGCCGGGCTTGTCCGATCCGGGAAATAAATTGATCGAAGAAATTTTGAAAGAAAATATTCAGGTGGTTCCAATTCCGGGACCATCAGCTTTGGGAGCAATAATCAGTATTGCGGGAATCAATATGCAAAAATTTGTTTTTCTTGGATTTCCTCCACACAAAAAAGGAAGGGAAACCTTTTTTCGCGAAGTTGGTGAATCAAAATGTCCGGTAATTTTCTATGAATCCGTGCATCGCATTCAGAAAGCGTTGGAACAGATCCAGAAAATTGCTCCGGAAAAGAAATTGATTGTTGGACGGGAATTGACCAAACATTTTGAAACAGTTTATCGCGGAACCGCGGAGCAAATTTCAACTGAACTGAAACCGGAAAATTTGAAAGGAGAATTTGCAATTATTCTATATTGACTTTTGAATATTTACGGATAGAATAGAGAAGAAGTTATTTTAAAAATCTATAACATAAGGAGGAAAAAAATGGTTTATCATAATGTAATGGGTGGAGATTATCATTGCCGTACTTGCGGAAATCACCACGGGAGTGCTATTGCTATGCATTATGGCATGGAATCGGTTTCGCCTTTGCAGGAAGCGCAGATGGCAGTGGAAGAGGCGGAAAAAGTTATCAAAGAAATTCATTTCAGGTCAATCGGCAGGAAAAAAGTTAATGATTTTTTTGCAAAACTGCGCCAAAATTTCGGCATTCCCGATAAGCCGATTTTTGTTCAAAAGGATTATAGCGACACACGATTGAAAAGGGGGCGGAAAAAGAGGAAAACAATTAATTTTGGCGGCAAAGAAGTAGAATGCATGCCAGTAATGAATGCGACAATGCTCAAAAAAATTAAAAAAGCGCAAAAAGCCAGAACAAAAGATAGGAGCTTCAGGCTAATCAAGGAACAAATCCTGGCAGGCAAGGAAATATTTCAGAACATAAAGATATTTATCGAAAGGGATGCCTTCATGACCGAAGGACAAGAAAAAGATGTGGAGGAAATTTTTAAAAAATTGGAGGTTAAGTTAAAAATTTCAGTCTAAGGATTTTAAGTATAAGCGCTGGCTAGCAAATACCAGCGCTTTTTTTAATGTCCATATACTTAAAAACTCCATACTACGAAATCTTGCATGCAAGATTTCATAGTATATTACTTCATTTTATATATACACAATTTCTTGCTATGGATGAAAGTCGTGCAGAGTTTATTTTCTGCTTTGTGTATGATATACACCATTTTTTGCCTAGGCTGAAATTGGTGTATGAGTTATTTTTTCGTCTTTAATTTTATTTAAAAGTTTTTTGATTTTTTCCATACTTTTTTCATCAATGATTGAAATAGCCAAAGCATTTTTATTCAGCTTCTTCATTTTTTCCATTTTCTTTTTCAATTCTTTTTCTGACAAAATATCGCTCTTGGATAAAAATAAATATTCTTTTTTCTCCAAAAGTTTTTTGTCGTATTTTCCCAATTCTTTGCGGATAATTTTATAATCTTTCATGGGAGTTTCTGATTCAGAGGATATAAAATGAAAAATAATTTTTGTGCGGTCAATATGGCGCAAAAATTTTGTGCCCAATCCTTTGCCATCGGATGCGCCTTCAATTAACCCCGGAATATCAGCCAGAATCAATTCATAATAAACTCCCAGATTCGGTTCCAGCGTGGTGAAATGATAGTTGGCTACTTTACTTTTGGCATTCGTCAATTCATTGAGTAAGCTGGATTTTCCGACATTAGGATAACCGACAAAACCAATGTCGGCAATAAGTTTCAATTCCAATTGCAGTTCTTTTCTTTCTCCCAAAAGACCTTCCTGGAATTGTTTTGGGCTGGTATTTCTGGGGGAGCGGAAGAGAAAATTTCCTTTTCCTCCGTGGCCTCCCTTGGCCAGCATAATTTTTTCTCCAATCTTGGTAATTTCAAATTCCTTGTCCCGTACTTTCTGAAAAAGTTCATCTTGCTTGGCTGAAGTTTTAGAGAGTCCTTTTTTATCCTGCAAGAAAGTGCGGGATTTGTCGGTATTTTCTACTTTTATTACGGTTCCAACCGGAACTTTCAATATTAAATCTTGACCTGTTTTTCCATCAACAAACTGTCCGCGACCAATTTCGCCGTTTTGCGCTTCCAATTCTTTTCTGAAGCGGAATTGTCGAAGAGCGCCTAAATCAGAAACGCCTTCAAAAAAAATACTGCCTCCGGTTCCTCCGCTGCCGCCGGTCGGCCCGATAGCCATTTTGTTCTTGTCAAAAGCCACGGACCCTCGTCCGCCGTCGCCTGCTTTTATTCTGATTTTGACTTCATCTACCAACATAAAAATTGTCTAACTTAGTGAAGAAAAAGTATAACATACTATTAAAAAAAAGAAAAGGGTTAGACTATTCTATTCCTCTTATTTTCTTCCGGAAAAGAATAAGTGACTTGTTCCGGTTCCGAGGCTGGATTTGGATCAGGCTCAGTTGGCGGAGTTTTTCTTTTGGTAATAATGAAAAATAAACTGGAAAGGTAAACAATAACCAGAAAATAAGAAGATATCAAAAAAGCCATTCCAATCCAAAAGTTTTTCATATCCGTTCCGTTAAAATATCCATGGACTACAACGAAAATAAATGCAATAGGATTCAAAAAATGCAGAAATCTCCAGACTATATGATTCAGATGTTTTCTTAAGTATGATGTGATGGTTATAATCACCATCGCGTAAAAAGCCATAATTCCCAGCGCCAAAAAATTTGGATCAACCAATGAAGTCTGCGAAAAAAATGGAATAAAAGAATCTTTCCAGGTGAATTGAGCGGTTTGGTCAAAAATAAAACTGGTGCCATGAATGAGCGCCAAAAAAACCGCTACAGCTGCTAGAAAACAGTGAAAATCAAAACTATAAATTGGCGCTACTATTTTTTTGAAGATTGGATTACGAATAGAAAGTCCCAAAAAAACCGTTAGCCACAGAAAAATAAAACCAATAATGCCGGAAGCGCGCCCAATATACCATGCCCAAGGAGTCGGCTGGTTAAAGTTTGCAAGGGAGAAAGTGACAGCTGTATCTCTAGCTGGACTATCAGAATCCAGCGGATTGGTGTCGGATAAAATTTCCGCGCCATCCAAAAATCCGTCTTCGTCGGTGTCAGCGCTTCCCGGATTGGTTTTGTATATTTGAATTTCACCCTGATCAGTAAGTCCGTCCAAATCACTGTCCACAATTATCTCACCTTTATAATCTACTTTAGGAATAACTTCTGCTGCTTGAACAGGAAAAATAAAAAAACCAAAAGAAAAAGCGAAAAAAATGGCGCTAGTTACAAATGTTTTCTTTAATTTTTTGTGATAGATAAGCATTGCCTTTATAATCTAAAAATAAAACCTTTAAATTGTTTTTGTTGGCCATTTCCATTCCCTTTTCTTTTCCCATCAAGAATAAGGATTTAACTTGCGCGTCAGCTTCTGCGGTATTTTGAGCAATGACGGTGGCCGATTTTAATTCGAAACTGAATAAGCTCGGATTTTTGGGATTAATGAGATGATGAAATTTTTGTTTTCCGATGACCCATCTTTTACGGCTGATTCCGGAAGTGGCAATCCCTTCATCTTTGATTTTAAAAATAATTTTTTCTTTTGGCAAGCCTTCCACATCAATTGTCCAAAAATTGTTTTCTGTATTTTTTCCGGAAGCATACATATCGCCCCCGGCTTCAACAATAAAATTTTCAAATCCTTCTTTTTTCAAATATTCCGAAGCTTTGTCTACTGTGTATCCTTTCACAATTCCAGCCAAGTCAATTCTTTTTTTGACAGTCGCTTTTTTATTTTCAAAATCCAGAAACAAATTATTTTTCAAAAGAGTTTCAATTTTTTCCGGAATTATTTCTTTTGCTTCACTAATATTAAAATTATTCTTTCTAAAATCTTTGTCATAGCCGATTTTTTCCAAGTTTCCTATAATTCTGGGATCAAAATAACCTTCAAATAATTCATTAAATTTCAGGCTTAACTTCAAAACATCCGCCATTGGTTCAGAAATATCCAATTCTTGATTCAAATTTCCGTTTATCTTTGAAAGTTCGCTTTCCGGGTCAAAACGGCTGAATATTTTTTCCAAATTTTGAAAAATATTTTCAACTTCGTTCAAGCTTTTTCTGACATTTTCTTCGGGCATCTCTTTATCCAATACAATCTCAACTGAGATATTAGTTCCCATTGCGGAAAAGTCTTTTTTAAGTAAGCTTTTCATATTGATCATCAATGCCATTGAGGTTGGCATCTTTTACTATATAGCCGTCATTAATCGTAGGATTTTTGTCTTGTTCATCAAATATTCCATCGCCATCGCTATCAAATTGATTCGTCGTTTTGGTAATCCGCGTAATAGTATCGCTAAGTTTTTCATAAATCGTTTTATATTCGGTTTTTTTAGAAGTGTTGCTGGATGGGTTAGTGTCGATTACCGGCACTCTTTCATCTTCATCATCTCTTTCGTCTTCTTCATCTTCTGCATTAGCAATTTTAATATTAAATTTAGTCGGCCAGTTATTAATCAAAAAAATAGCGAATAAAATAAATCCGACTGTTAATCCAATAAAATTTTTCTCTCTTTTGATTTTCATATTTTATTCTTAAGAAGTTGCGGTTGTTTTGGACGATTTTGAGGAAGACGAAGAAGAGCTCGAGGTGACGGGCACTTTTTTTGTAATAACTTTTCCAGGGATTACGGTTTCTGTCGTAGCTGCGGCAGTAGATTTGCTTCCGGGAGCGTGAGCAATTTTGCTCAATGTTTTTTCCCGAGTATTGATAATCTGGCTTTGGATTTGGGCTATCTTTTGGTCTCTCGGATTATCAGCCAAAGCATTGGCCAATTTTTCCAATTTTTTATTATCGCCTGACATTTTTATCAATAAAATGACAATGGCCAGCAAAAAAATTCCCAATAATGATATGAGGAATTTATTCAACTTATTTTTTATTAACATAATTTTTTTGATTAATTAAAGTTATACTACATTATACGATTAAACCCTCCTTTTGTCTCAAAAACAAGAGAATTTAAGGCAAAGTTGAGTATAGCATATTTTTCGATATTTTGGGAACTTGGCATTTGACAGGAAGCCTGAAAGGTGCTATACTGGCAGAAAGCTATTTTTTGTTATTTTTTATTAAAAACCTTTCTTTTTAAAGGAGTTATGGATGGGAAATTTAAGGGGAAAGATAGGTACCAATTTAGAAGGGATATGTACGGTAATTATTACGGCGATTGTTTTTATATCATTCATAGGTTGGATTTTAATTAAATAAATAATTACCGAACCAAGAGAGGCGCTTTTAAGTCAATGCACTTAATTTATTTCATCCGAAAGCCCTCTCTTTTTTATTTGACTAAAATTTTATTTTATGATATATTCCTCTTATTGCAGAGACTAATACTGCCACAGGCAGTTTTTTTATTAGACTAATAACATTATGGAAATTCGAAATATAGCTATAATCGCCCATGTGGACCACGGCAAAACTACTTTGACCGATGCTATTTTGCGTCAAACTGGGATGACGGAAGAAGGAATAACTATGGACAGCAACGCTCTGGAACTGGAGCGCGGGATTACTATTTATTCCAAAAATACTTCTATCTTTTATAAAGATACGAAAATCAATATTGTGGACACTCCGGGACATGCGGATTTCGGTTCAGAAGTGGAACGGGTTTTGCGCTCAATTGATAGCGTGCTTTTGGTGGTGGACGCGCAAGAAGGTCCGATGCCGCAAACAAGATTTGTTTTGAAAAAATCTTTGGAATTGGGACTGAAACCGATTGTGGTAATCAATAAAATCGACAAACCGGCCGCTGATCCTGATTTGGCTCAAGAGCAAGTTTTTGAGTTGTTTTTGGATTTGGGAGCGAGCGATGAACAATTGGAATTCACGACAGTTTACGCTATTGGCCGCGCAGGTATTGCCAAAAAACATTTGGATGATGAATCGAAAGATTTAACTCCGCTACTGGAAACTATTTTGGAAAAAGTGCCGGCCGCCAAAGCGGATGTGGATGCGCCTCTGCGTTTTCAGCCTTTCAATCTGGCTTATGACAATTTTTTGGGAAGATTGGCGATTGGACGGATCTATGAGGGGACTATCAATCAAGGAGAAACTTTATTTGTTAAAAAATTAAATGGAGAGATAGCTTCCGGAAAAGTGACCAAGCTTTTTACTTTTGAAGGAACAAACAGAAAAGATTCCACAGAAGCTTTTGCGGGAGATATTGTGATGGTGGCCGGATTTCCGGGCATTGATATTGGAGAAACTGTTTGCAAATTGGAAAACCAAGAAGCGCTTCCTGCAATAAAAATTGATGAACCGACAATATCATTGAAATTTATGGTGAATGATTCGCCTTTTGCCGGACGGGATGGAAAGTTTGTGACTACCAAACAGATTCGTGAACGTTTGGAAAAAGAATTGGAAGTGAATGTGGGGCTCAAGATCGATTTTTCTTCGGAATATTATTTGGTTTATGGGCGAGGTGAATTGCATATTGCGATTCTTTTGGAAAATATGCGCCGCGAAGGATATGAGCTTCAAGTTTCTCAGCCGAAAGTTATTATTAAAGAAGAAAATGGGAAAAAATTTGAGCCGTATGAAGAAGCGACAGTGGATGTTCCAAAAGAATATTCCGGAACCATTATTGAAAAATTGGGGAAAAGAAAAGGCATTATGGTGAATATGAAACAGAATGGAAATCAAATGCGTATGCTTTTTGAAATTCCGACGCGCGGACTTTTGGGATATCGCAGTGAATTCGTGGTGGACACGCGAGGCGAAGGAATTTTGTGTAGCCGATTTTTGGAATTCAGGGAATATGCCGGAGAAATAAGCAAGCGTGATGTTGGTTCTATGGTTTCTATGGTTTCAGGTAAAGCGGCTGGGTTTTCTCTCTATAATTTGCAAACTCGCGGAGTTTTGTTTATTGGTCCGGCAACGGAAGTCTATGAAGGTATGGTGCTGGGCAATGTTTCCAAAGGTTTGGATATGTCAGTTAATCCAATCAAGGGAAAACAATTGAGCAATATGCGTTCATCCGGAGCTGATGAGGCTATTCAATTAATTCCTCCAATGACGATTACTCTGGAACGAGGCTTGGAAGTGATGGCGGAAGATGAATATATGGAAGTGACTCCGAAAAATGTCAGAATCAGAAAACAATTTTTGAATGAAACTGACCGCATTCGTGCCGGACGGAAAAAATAATTATCGAAAAGCTCCTTTTTTTGGAGCTTTTTTTCTTTGGCTTAATTTGGTATAATAAGAATATGAAGCTTGAATGCATAAAAAAAGAAGGGAATCAATTGAAGGAAGAAATGCAGGATAAACTGAAAGGCTATGTCGTTGCCGCTTTTGGTTTGGTGGCGGGTTTGGCTTGGAATGAAGCAATAAAATCTTTGATTGAATATTTTTTCCCGCTAAATAAAAATACTATTCTGGCAAAGTTTATTTATGCCATTCTCATCACTTTTGTCTTAGTTTTTGTAACGGTTTATATTTCTCGATTGCTCACAAAAAAAGAAAAGGAGGAAGAAAAAAAGCAGAATATTGTAACTTGACAGTAAACGCTGGGGGGGGGGGTAATATTGAAGTGTAAATGTTTAATAATTAAAAAAACAAACATCATGAAAAAAATCATCGTATTAAGTTCATTGTTGCTGGGAGTAGTATTTTTAGCTGGATGCACTCAACAGAAAACAACCAAAACTCAACCAACAATTCCTGCGCCAACGGCAGCTCCAGTGGTCGAGCAACCAGCAATTAGCCAACCAATTACAACTCAACCAACGCAACAAGATGTTGTTTATAAAAATGATAAATATGGATTTGAATTAACTTTGCCTAAAGGATGGGAAAAATATACCGTTGCTATTGAAAATCAAACTATTGATTGTCGGGATTGTGTCAATATCATTTTTTTGCTTCCTTCAAATGGAGTTCCTAAAATTGAAAGAGTTTTAACCGTAAAGATTAAAGACCTAGCTAGTGCAACTAAGCCAGCTAATCAGGAAAAAGTTGGTTGCGTAAAACAACCTGACCCGGAGTGTATTCCTGCTGATACATTGCTTGGAAAAAGCAGTCAATACGAGTTTACTTACAGCTATACTCCTGTCGAGAATCTACCGAAAGACTTAAGTTCTATTTCTACTAATTTTGTCAAAGCCAATTTCAAAATAATAGGAAAATAAATCTCCAAAGAAATTTAGAAAAAATTTAATTCTAAAAAACCAGCCACATAATCGGCTGGTTTTTTGTAAATTGCCGATTTTTCTTTTATTTGCTACAATTTAACCATGACGACAGAATCAATCAAAAAGAAAATATTGCCGATTTTAAAGCGCCAAGGAGTTCTCAAAGCGGCTGTTTTTGGCTCGTTCGCGAGAGGAGAGGAGAGAAAAAATAGCGATCTTGATATTTTAGTAAAACTCAAAAAAAACAAAACATTGCTTGATCTTGTCGGGCTTCAGCTTGAGCTGGAAGATAGGCTGGGCAGAAAAGTGGATGTGCTCTCATATGGCGGAATCCATCCATCATTAAAGGATATAATTTTAAAAGAGCAGCAAGTAATTTATGAAAGCAAAAAAAGATCCTAAAATTTTTCTGGAGCATATTTTGGAAAGCATTTCGGAGATAGAGAGAAATATTAATGGCATGTCAGAAGTAAAATTTTCTGAATCAATTACAATTCAAGACGCGGTGGTAAGGAGACTGGAAATTATCGGCGAGGCAGTTAGAAATATTCCAGATTCATTCAGAAATAATCATCCCAAAACCCCATGGAAGAAAATAGCCGGACTGCGCGATGTTCTTATCCATGAATATTTTGGCGTGGATATGGAGCTGGTCTGGAAAATCGCAACCAAAGATATTCCAAAGTTAAAAAAACAAATTATAAATCTTCTAGAAAAATTTTAGGATAAATTTTCGTCGAAAGGATATAATATAAAAAGAAAAAGCGCGGAATATTTTTGTATGAATAAGGATAAAGTTTCAATGAAGGTTATTTTTTTGCTCGGCATTTTTTTTGCCGGGTTTTTATTATTTCAAAAAGGAAAAACAGAGCCGATAAAAATTGTTGAAATTGTCAGCACGACGACTGAAAAAAAAGTTGAAGTTATTCCTGCAATAAAGCCAAAGAAAGAAATTCCGGGAAAAACTTTGATTTCAATTCCTTTTATCTCCCAAGCCCCAAAAAAGATTTGGGATGCGCTTCACGAAGATGCCTGTGAGGAAGCCAGTTTGCTGATGGTGGATAAATTTTTGCAAAAGAAAAGTGCCGGCACAGTTGAAGAGCAAGATAAAGAAATTAAAAGCATGGTGCAATATGAAACAAAAAATAAATACGGATTGAGCGTAACTCTGGAAGAATTGGCTAGCATCGCGCAAAATTATTCAGGAATGGAAAATCCGAGAGTGGAAAAAGAGGCGACTATTGAAAAAATCAAGCAAGAATTGGCGGATGGTCGTCCGGTTATCATTCCGGCAGCGGGAAAACTTTTACCTAATCCCAACTTCAAAAACGGCGGACCGAATTATCATATGCTGGTGGTGAAAGGTTATGATGCCGATGGCTTCATCACGAACGATCCTGGCACGCGAAAGGGCGAAAATTTCCGTTATACTTTCCAAGCTCTTTTCAACACTATTCACGACTGGAATCCCAAAAATATTATGCTTGGGCAAAAGGCTTATTTAGTCTTTGATTAACATGCTATAATTAACCAATGGAACCAAAAGAACTTAAATTTCCGGAAAAATTTTATTGGGGGGCGGCGACGGCTGCTCACCAAGTTGAAGGTGGGAATGTTAACGATTGGTCGGAGTGGGAAAAAGCCAATGCCAAAAGACTTTCCGAAGAAGCGTCGGACAAATGGCAAGAATGGCAAAAAGACCAATTTCAGGAAATGTTTTCGCCTAACAATTATATTTCCGGCGCTGCTTGCGATCACTATAATTTATTCGAAAAAGATTTTGATATTGCCAAATCTTTGGGGCACAATGCCCATCGTTTTTCCATTGAATGGTCGCGCATAGAACCGGAAGAAGGAAAATTCAATGAAAAAGAAATTGAACATTATCGCCAAGTCATTCAAGCTCTCAAAAGTCGAGACATTGAACCGTTTGTGACGCTTTGGCATTGGACTGAACCGGTTTGGCTTGGAAAAATGGGCGGATGGACTAATAAAAAATCTGTCGATTGTTTCGTGAGATTTGTGGAAAAAATTGTTGGAGAATTCAAAAATGATGTGAAATTTTGGATTGCGGTTAATGAGCCTAATGTGAGTATTGGTTTTGGCTATTTACTCGGTTCCCAGCCTCCGGGGAAAAAAGGACCAATTAATTTTTTACGGGCATATTTCAATTTGCTTTCCGCTTACAAAAGAGCTTACAGAAAAATTCATGAAATAGACTCTGGGTCTAATGTAAGCTTTGCCCACAGTTTTACAGATTATCAGTTGAATATTTGGAAGCCGATTAATAAGCTGATTGTTTCGTGCGTAAAATTTTTCAGCAATTATTTTATCAATCATCTGAGTGGCCAATATGATTTTGTATGTTGCAATTATTATTCCAGATATATCATTCCTTTTGGTAAAAAAAATATTTCTCCAGATAGTATGACCGATTTGGGATGGGAGATTTATCCAGAAGGAATTTACAATGTGCTTAAATATGCGAAAAAATATAACAAACCAATTTATATTACAGAAAATGGACTAGCGGATGCTACAGATGCAAAAAGAGGAAAATTTATTACGGAACATTTGAAATTTGTTCATCAGGCAATTTCTGAGGGAATAGATGTGCGCGGATATTTTCATTGGTCTCTTTTGGATAATTTTGAATTTCCAGACATGCGAGGTTTTTGGCCGCGCTTCGGTCTGGTGGAAGTGGATTATCAAACCCAAGAAAGAAAAATTCGTCCGAGCGCGTGGGAATATAAAAAAATAATTGAAAACAACGCCCTGTAGTGTAATTTAGAAATATTATCTTAATCGTTCTCAAAAAAACAAACAAATTATTTTTTTATATAACTAACTTATGAATTTTATTTTGAGCAAAGCTCATTCGAAATTCTACTACAGGGAATGCCATCAAAACTGAATAAAAGAAAAATAGAAATCAAAGGGCAAGAAATAAATTATATTCTGAAAAAAAGGAAAGGCGTCCGCAGCGTTCGGTTGGCGATTTATGGCGATGGATGTTTTGTGGTAAGCGCGCCAAAGTGGTATCCTTTATATGTCATTGAAAGATTTATGGCGGAAAAAGCGGAATGGATTTTGGAAAGACTGAAAATCATCAACCTGGATTTTTGGCAGAATCAAAAAGAGGAGGAAAAATTTTACAAAAAAAATAAAGAAATTATCCGGGAACAATTCAGAGTAAAATTGGAATATTTTAACCAATTTTATGGATTTTCTTGGAAAAGAATCGCTGTTCGCAGGCAAAGGACTTGCTGGGGAAGTTGCAGTCGGAAAGGCAATCTGAATTTTAATTATAAAATAATTAAATTGCCTGAAGAGCTGATGAATTATGTGATTGTTCATGAACTTTGCCATCTTCAGGAGCTGAATCACAGCCAAAAATTTTGGAAACTGGTGGAAAAAACTATTCCTGAATATAAAATAGCCAGAAAAAAATTAAAAAACTTATCCCGCACTTTCCTGTAAAATATTAAATTTCACAAAAAAAGATACCTAAATCATTTATCCATTAAGTAAACTGCACAAAGGCAGAAAGTGCGGGACTAAAAAATATGAACTGGATGGAGGTAGCATTAATAGCCTATATTTTTATCGGGATTCAGACTATTCTGGATAAATTTTTGATTTCTTCAAATAGGATAGCTCATCCGGCCATTTATACCTTTTATTCTGGAATTCTGAGTTTGCCGATTTTGCTTTTGGCGCCATTGGGATTTCATGGGATTGGAGGAGTAGAATTTTTTTGGAACATTTTTTCCGGAGCGCTTTTTGCGTATGGAATTTTATTTATGTTTTTTGCTCTCAGAAAAAATGAAGCCAGCCGAGTGGTGCCGATTGTGGGGGCGGTCGTTCCTGTTGTCACATTTGTTCTTTCATTTTTTGTTCTGGGAAGCGTTTTGAAAAGTCAGCAAATATCAGGAGTTATTTTATTAATTATCGGCGGATTTCTGATTTCTTTTGAAGTTTCAAATAAGAAAAAAAGAAAATTATTTTCCGGATTCTATTTGTCAATATTATCCGGAATTTTTTTCGGAATAGCATTTATTATTTTCAAAAAGTTATACTTGGCGGATAATTTTTTTAATGTTTTTCTTTGGACTCGAATCGGATTGTTCGCGGGAGCGATGACTTTGTTTTTGGTTCCAGACTGGAGAAAAATCATTGTTAACTCATTATTGCACGCAAAAAAATCTCCGAAACGGGATTATCAAACTGGTTTTTTGTTTGTGGGAAACAAGATTTTGGGAGGAGTGGGATCAATTCTTTTGCAGCGCGCTATTTCCATCGGAGAAGTGACGATTGTCAACGCGCTGGTTTCCATTGAGTACGCCTTTATTTTTCTGGTCGGAATTTTTCTCTCTTTGCGCTGGCCGGATATTTTTCATGAAAAAAGAAATGGGCGGGAAATTATGGAAAAAGTATTGGCAATTGCTATAATTACCGCGGGAATATTTTATATATAATTAAAAAATAATTATGCAAATCATAAAAAAAATACTTAAGATTATCGGAAAAATATTTTTAGTCGTACTTTCCATAGTGGTTCTTTTTCTAATTTATATAAACATCCCAGTTGGAAAATCGGATAAAAAAGCCGGTTTGGGCGTTACTTTTTCCTCGCGCAATGTTACGGATCTGGGATCTGATTGGAAAAAAGCCTATATAGCAATATTGGATGATTTGAAAGTAAAAAAAATTCGCCTTCCGGTTTATTGGGATATAGTGGAACCCAAGCAGGGAACTTATGATTTTGCGGATATCGATTGGCAGCTCGCGGAGGCAGGAAAAAGAAAAGCGGAGATTATTTTGGCGGTCGGGCAAAAAGTTCCCCGCTGGCCGGAATGTTTCACTCCTGAGTGGGCAAAAAATAACAACAAAAAGAAAAACGCGGCCATTTTGAAATTTATTGGCACGGTTGTGGATAGATATAAAAATAATTCGACTGTAAAATATTGGCAGGTGGAAAATGAACCATTTTTGCCGTTCGGATATTGCCCGGATTTTGATATTAACAATCTTGATCCGGAAATCGCAGTGGTGCGGGAAAAAGATCCTTCGCGAAAAATTATTGTTACTGACTCCGGAGAGTTGAGTTTGTGGGTAAAAGCGGCCAAGAGGGCGGATATTTTTGGGACAACAATGTATCGTCAAATCTGGAAAGAACCGATAGGGATAGTTTATTATCCTATTGGGCCGCGATTTTTTCAATTAAAGAAATTGTTGATCAGTATTTTTGCCGGACAAAAAAATGCCATTGTTGTCGAACTTCAAGGCGAGCCATGGATAGGCGGGCAGACAATCAATTCACCTCTGGAAAAACAGTTTTCTTCAATGAACGCAGAAAAGCTGAAAGATAATGTGGAATTTGCCAAAAAATCCGGGTTTTCTGAAATTTATGTCTGGGGAGTGGAATGGTGGTGGTGGCTGAAAGACAAGCAAAATAATTCCGAGGTCTGGAACGCGGCTAAAGAAATTTTTTTGCAGAATAATTAGTGCGGGGTTGACATAAAATATATTTCAGCATATACTGCATATTCGCTAGGACTTTTAAAATTTCATAAAAATTCACATCTAAAAGGAGGGGAAAAGAGTGAAAAAAAGGAAAAAAAGAAAAGAGAATATCATTTTAATTAGTACTCATGAGGCAGTGGATAACATCAGAGTTGATTTGGCAGAAAAACTTGAGAATGAAGGTTTCGGAATCAGATTGATTATCGTGAGTAAAGTTGAAAATCTGGAAAAAGAATGGAAAGGTTTGGCAAAAGTAGGGAAGCATATAGTTATTTTTAATTTTTTTGAAGAAGAAATAATAGATAAAAAGGGAGCAGCCGTTCAGGAAATGATAAAAATGATGGAATATATCAGAGAAGCGAAACATTTTAAAGGAAACTTAGCTTCTTATAGTATTGTTCGTCGATCAAGGCAACCAGCTATTTTCCCCGGAAATCATTATATTCGGAATATGAAAAGTATGGTAGCTTGCATAAAAGGAGAATGCAATTGTTCGGAATTATTCAGAAAATCGCAGGAGAAAAAAAATGGAAAAAATGTCCAGTGAAGAAAAAAAAGCTTTTAGAATTATGCTCGTTTTGGGAACATTGATTCTTTTTTTGGGAATTTGTATTGGAATGCTGATACAGCGAAACTATGTAAAGCTAATGCAAAAAGAAGAAACAAGTTTTGCAGACAAACAAGCTACTCCGGAAATCAAAGGGAATATCCAGATGATGCCGGAAAATAATCCAAGAATTCTCAGAGACAAAAAGGGAAACGTGCTCAATTTTCCAATGTGAATTACATAAAATAAAAGCGGGACGCATAAAAATGCGCTCCCGTTTTCTTTTTTATTGACTAAAGCAAAAAATAAAGATAAAGTTATTTAGATGAAGAAAAAAATTGCAAAAACTGAATTACTGGCGCCAGCCGGCAGTCAGGAAAAAATGAAATACGCTTTTGCTTATGGCGCGGACGCGGTTTATGCCGGCGTGCCTGATTTTTCCATGCGACGGAGAATTAATTCTTTCGATGAAAAATCTTTAGCTGAAGCGATAAAATACGCGCATAAGTTAGGGAAAAAGTTTTATGTGACGCTGAATATCTACGCTCACAATATCCATATTGAGAAAATTGAAAAGCATTTGAAATTTTTGAAAAAAGCCAAGCCGGATGCGGTTATTGTTTCTGATCCCGGTATTATAATGTTAGTAAAAAAATATCTTCCGCAAATGGAAATCCATCTTTCCACGCAGGCCAACGCCACCAATTGGCAAGCGGTAAAATTTTGGCATGACTTGGGAGTCAAAAGAATTGTTTTGGCGCGGGAAGTGACTCTTTCCGAAATCAAAGAAATCAAAAAAAGAGTGCCGGAAGCAGAATTGGAATATTTTGTTCACGGAGCGATGTGTATGAGCTATTCCGGACGTTGCCTTTTGTCCAAATGGATGAAAAATCGCAGCGCTAATCTGGGGGATTGTGTTCAGCCGTGCCGGTGGAAATATAAATCTCGCAACTCGCAACTCATAACTCGTAACGATATATTATTAACCAGCGTGGAGGACGAGAAAGAAGAATTTGAAATTAATTTGGAAGAAGATAAACACGGAACTTATTTTTTTAATAGCAAAGATTTAAATTTACTTAATTACTTAAATGAATTAAAAAATGCGGGAGTAGATTCATTTAAGATTGAAGGGAGAAATAAAAGCGTTTACTATTTGGCGATAGTTTTGCGCGCTTACCGAAAAGTTTTGGATACGATAGAAACCCCAGTTAAATCCGCTAAAGGCGGTCCTGCTACGCAGGAATTTAACGGGGTTCACCTTGTTAAATCCGCTAACAGCGGTGCAGAGCAATTTAACAGGGTAAAGAAAATAATCAAAGAACAGCAAAAAGAACTGAAGAATTTATTCCATCGCGGATACACATCTGGATTTCTTTTAGAAAAAGAACCGGAACATAATTTTGTCGATTCGCACCAAAAAGCGACCCACCAGTTTGTGGGGGAGATAGTGGGGCAAGAAAAAAAATTACTCAGAATAAAACCGCACAATGCAATTTATTTGAAAGATAAATTGGAAATAATTACGCCAAAAAATAATTTTTCAATCAAAATTAGGAAAATTTTCAATAAAAATAAGAAAGAGGCCAAGTCAGCTCATGGGGGAGAGACGGGATTTTCGTATCTTCAGGCTGTGGATAACTCAAAATTAGCCAAAATAGGAGAGTTTACCTTAATCCGGAAAAAGATTTAATAAAGGCTTAATTAAGGGATAGTTATAGGTTTTTCAAAAAAACTTTTGTTTTTTATTTGTGGATGAATATATTTAATATACTCACTATATTAAATATATTCACAATGTGATAAAATAAGCTCACACAAAAAGCACACTACGAAAGTGCCCATTCGAAATTAGGCATAAAACAAAAATAAACTAAATCATGCAATACATCCGAGTAAAAGATGTTGAGAAAATAATCGATCGTGATCGAAATACAATCCTGCGCTGGGAACGCGAAGGGTTAATTCCTCATCCTCAGAAAGATTCTAGAGGG
>Ga0172379_10004563_pt1 | contig 20286 bp, 12 predicted proteins | sample GrowelOW334metaG_FD_119756 | JGI IMG/M metagenome (GOLD analysis project Ga0172379, IMG submission 119756) | Groundwater microbial communities from an aquifer near a municipal landfill in Southern Ontario, Canada - Groundwater well OW334 metaG | ecosystem: Environmental > Aquatic > Deep...
AATACCGCTTATTATGGAGGCGCTATCAGTGTTCGTAATTACATAAAAGATAATGCAGCGTCAAGTGTAGTTTTGATTCAGGATTGTTATTTTTATAATAACCGCGCCTTGAAGACAACAACCGCGCCATATTCCAACGGAGGAGCAGTAAGTGTATATGCGGTGGCAAGTACCGCTTTAAATACCTTTGATGTGACCATTGATAGATGTGCTTTTGAATCTAACACTGCGGAATATAGTGGATCTGCATTACGTTGCAGGATTGACGCTGCTCCAAATGCTTATAACAAGATATTGGTCAGGAACTCAACATTTGTTGATAATATCAATAAAAACGGTGGAGTTAATAGCAATATTTCAGCAAATCAGGCTGCGGTTTATGTAGAACAGACTGCTGCAGGTGCCCGGTATGGGGAAGTGAAATTTATCAATAATACAATAGCTTACAATAAAACCGAGAAAACAAGCGGCATAGCTGGTTTTTTGAGTGATTTTTGTCCAATTGTAACCGTGATAAATAACATATTCTATTCTAATTACAACTCTGCTGCGACTCCTATGAATTATTCTTATCGAAGCCAAGCAACTATAGTTGAAAGTCGTAACAATATTACCAACGGTCATTATGAAGGTTTGAATAACGCTACCGCATATTCTGATAATATATTAACTGTTACCGCTGAACAATTGAAATTGGCGACAAGGGAAGATTTGGCCGACAATGGCGGGGAGACAAAAACTCTAAGCTTAGGTAGCGGGAGTATTGCAATCAATGGAGGTTATCTAACAGGAGCTCCTGTTGTAGATCAGCGAGGTGCCACTCGTGTTGGAACTCCTGATGTAGGGGCTTACGAGAGCTTAGGTATATTTTCGTCAGTTGAAAATACCCCAACAGACTTAAATCTTTTTATTAAGATAGTGAAGAATGGTATTGCTGCTGATAAAGAGTGTGATGTTCAGGTATTCTCAGTCGAAGGAAGAAAAATCAGACAAGAAAAGATGTTTAATGGTCAAATATTGCCTTTACAATCTGGAATATATGTTATTAATGCTGTATTGAATAATCGTCGTTATATTCAAAAAGTAATATTATAAAATCAAATTTTTAACGAAAAAGCATTATGAAAAAGCATATAAATTCATTATTGGTTTTATTGGTATTGACCATTTTTAGTGTCAACGCGACTACTTACTATGTTCGGTCGTATGGTGATGATTCGAAATCAGGAGTGTCACTAAGTGAAGCTCTGTTGACTGTATCTGCTGCCATAGATAAAACCAGAGCTGATGGAGATGTAATTGACATTTCCGGAATTGTTGATTTCTTTGGGCTTACGGTATCTACTAAAACGATACAAAGGAATATTACTATACAGGGCGATAATAAATCAACAGCTATAGTGCAAGGGCTTATGAATGCAAGAGTGTCCCCGATTAAAATTGGTTGGAATCAGGAGAGTGCCATAGTTGCAGCACCAACAGTTATCATTCAGAACCTGACTTTTAAGGACTTCGATTCAGCAAATCCTGATGGTCAGACAACCGGAGGAGTTATTAGTCATGTATTGGGAAATCTGACATGCAGGAATGTGATTTTCTCGAATAATTCCGCGTACTATGGTGGAGCGATAAGTATTATCAATAATGTTCAGAATGATGAAGTTGCAAATCAGGCTCTTATTCAAGACTGCTATTTTTATAATAACCGCGCGTTAAAATCAACGGTCGCTCAATGGGCATTTGGTGGAGCAGTGAGTGTCTATTCATCGACAAGTGCCGCGTTAAATACTTTTGATGTGACTATTGATAGATGTACTTTTGAATCCAATACCGCGGAAGGTAGTGGTTCGGCAATGCGTTGTAGAATTGATGCTTCTCCTGCATATAATAAAATATTAGTTCAGAACTGTACTTTTGTGAATAATTTATGCAAGAACGGAGGCCTCTACACTGCAAATCTTTTGGGAGGTCAGGGCGCAGTAATTGTAGAACAATCTGCAGCAGGAGATAGAAATGGAGAAATAAAATTTATAAATAATACGATAGCATATAATAAAACGGAAAGAGATAATGGTCAATCGTTTGTAGCAGGTTTTATTACACAGTATAGTCCCATCTTATCGTTAATTAATAATATCTTTTTCTCTAATGAGAATGCTTTTACACCTCCTTATTCTGTTTCTTTTCGTACCTCAGCAGCTTTAGTTGAGGCTCGTAATAATATCGTGGATTATGCAGTGGCAGGTGGAAGTTTTAATCTCAACGAAATCGAAGGACGTATTTCCGGTAATGTTGAAGGGGTTACCAAAGAAGCATTAAAATTAGCTGAAGAACTTGAAGATAATGGCGGGGAAACCAGTACGTTAAGTCTTGCGGAGGGAAGTGTCGCTATCAATGCAGGGTATGGTCCAAGTGCTACTGTTGTAGATCAGAGAAATGTTGCCCGTGTAGGTATTCCTGATGTTGGAGCTTACGAGAATGCCAATATATCTTCAGTAAAGCAACTAAAAGACAAGACCGTAACTTATGTTGAGAAACAAGGAAGCATTTTTTTTAGTAATCTTGACAATTATAACATAATCAGAGTTTATTCAACAAACAGTCAATTACTTCACGAGAGTAAGATATCTGGAAATACCTATAAATTGAACCTTCCTGACAAGGGAATCATATTGGTAAGTTTTACCGGTTTGGGAGGGACAGAATCTTTTAAACTAAACATGAATCCTTGATTTTTCAGGATTCTTCCTTTTATTGCCTTCTCAGTAAGAACATGCTTACGCCCGACTCAACAAGCCCCCTTTTGGGGGCTTGGAGGGAGGTCTTTGGGTAATTTGTTATAATCAGATGTAAAAAATGCGAAAAATAATTTCTATTGCCATGCGTAAAATGAAAGAAAATAACTTATCTTTTTTATTTTTTCTAATAATTTTTATTTGTTCGGTACATCATGTTGTCGCGCAAACTAAAGTTAGCTGGACTACAGATGCACAGCAGGCTGTAGATAATGGAACCAGTCAGGATCCTACCAGTGTAATTACTTATAACGGGTCGATATATTGGGTATATGTAAATGTAGCCCGTCAAATGGTTGTTGCTAAAAAAACAGGCAATGATATACAGAAGCATATTCTTTTTACATTAGAATTGCCCCCGGATGAAAGATGGCATATTTGCCCGACAATAGGGGTAGATAAGAAAGGTTATGTCCACGTAACCGGTGATACGCATAGTACTTCATGGAAATATTATATGTCTCAACGTCCTGAAGATATTAGTGCTTTTAGTCGTCGTTTCGACTTGCCGGGATCGGCCATTACTTATCCCACGATTTTTTATGATAACAATCATGAAATGTTTATTTGTTTCAGACACATGAAAGACGGCGCTTTGGCTTATCATAGGGGTGGTATTATACGATACGATACTGATACAGATGTGTTTGTCATGTTGGGTGGAACAGATTATGAATCACCTGATTTCTATTCGTCAGATACAAAAAAGACTAAAACGATGATCTGGGGTAATGGTTTTGGTGCATCATCAGCAGATGGAATTAACTTTTGTTTTTATCAAACACCTGGTATAAGGGTTTATTTTGATCAAACGAACCGGATGCATTTAATCGCGACGGTGGTCAATAAATGTATTCAGGCGCCTATAAGTTATCAAGCGCATACACACATTATTTATGCATATTCTGATGATTTAGGTAATACATGGAATAAGATAGATGGAGAGCCAATTTTGAATTTACCCTTGACGGTAACAAATGCTTCTATCGTGGTTGACAGAACCAGTACGAACGATATTTACGGTGCGGATTGCGAATTAGGAGCTTTCGATTCGGGACGTCCCATTGTCACATTCCGCCTTTCGAGTGATAATTCATCCCACTCTGTTATGTATAACGGAAGTAAATGGGTTCCTATTCTACCTCCTCATGCTTCAAATCTTATGGTCTGTCGTCCAAATGGATATGCAGCATGGTATAATGGGATATATATTGACTATACGAATGATGGTCAGAATTGGCATACTATGACTGGAGAAACGCCTCTCCCCGGTGGAGTATATCCTGATATGGCAGGATTTTATGATCGCGAATACTTTAAAGCCACAGGAAACATACGCTACCATGGAAAATTTAGTAACTATACGGTGAGCAAAATATTTACAATTTATAGTGAAATAGGAAATGATCCAAATGCCATCGATAATGTTAATACTTATTCGTTGAAGGATATCGCCGATGAGGATTTTACTCTGTATGATTTATCAGGACTAAAAATTACAAAAGCCCGGGGAGTTTCTTTAAATTCTAATGGTTTGAAAGAGAAAGGTATATCTGCGGGGATCTACTTTGCGGTACCAGATAAACCTATTCAAAATTTGAAGATTAAAACGATTAAAGTCATCGTTATTTAATAATGATTATCCGGAGGTTTAAATATCTATAAATCAATCTATAAATTTATTTGTAAACCCGTAAACAATATTTTCATGAGAAATCAATATGTTATTTTTTTAGCCATTATTTTTCTTTTGAATACTTCGGCAATTTCAGCAAATGAATTGTCAAATGCATTGGAAATGGAATTAGGTAATGAGCAAATTATTCGTGTGAAGTTTATTAATGAACAGATAATCAGAATACAAATCATAAATAAAAAAAAGAGTTTCAAAGAACCTGCACTTAACAAATATGGTTTTATTAATGAATCAATAAATAATAACCCCAACGTTAAGTTCTCCAAATCCAAAAACGGTTTTACAGGTGAATCAGACTATTTGAAGATTAATGGAAATAATAAAACAGGTGAAATAATAATTGCCGACAGAAAAGGAAATATCTTGCTTAAGCAGGTCGCAGTAAATATTTTAAGTAATTTAAATGAGGTGGCTTTTGAAGCTGAGAAATCAGAAAACTGGGTTGGATTTGGAGATCAGACACGTGAGAGATTATACCATAGAGGACATATTGCTGATTGTTATTTAAGGAATCAAACATCATATATACCAGTTCCTTTTTTTATGTCCACGCTTGGAGTTGGTGTGTTAGTAAACACTACCAGAAGAGTCATGTTTGATATGTGCAAAACTCAGCCTGATTTGTATTCATGGCAATATGATAGTGATCAGGTGGATTATTATGTGTTTGCAGGAAGCAATTACAAAGAAATACTAAACTTATATACAACTTTAACAGGAAAACCAAAACTTCCACCTGAATGGTCCTTAGGACTTTGGTATATATGTCGCCAACAAGCCAATGATCTTGAGGCCGTAAATGATGCGCTTAATTTTAGAAGAGAGGGTATTCCTTGTGATGTTATTGGACTTGAACCAGGGTGGATGGATAAAATCTATGATTACTCCATAGATAAAAAATGGAGTAAAGAACGTTTTCCAATAGCTTCTTGGGCTCCTCAACATAGTTTTATCAGTGCATTGAAACGTATGGGTTTTAAATTTGAATTATGGCTTTGTAATGACTATGACCTTTCTTATTGCGAAGAAAGAAAAATCAAAGATAACACGAATAACTTAAAAACAAAAAGTTTATCATTGTTGCAAACGAATAATAACAATGATAAAAAACTTAGAACCCAATCAACAGAAAAGGTTATCAATAATAAAGAACTGAAATCTGATGACAACAAAGTTCTTAGTAAAAATACTTCATTAGCAATTAAACCTGAAGGAGGATTTGATGTTGACGAACGTTTAACAGAAGCAATTCTTGATAAAAGTGATAAAATCACGAAGATTGATGAGCCTTGGTTTGAACATTTGAAAAAGTTTGTCGATCAGGGTGCAGATTTTTTCAAACAAGATGCTTCCCGTCAAGTCAATGAGCATCCAAACAGATTATGGGGTAATAGTATGACTGATGCAGAAATGCATAACTTATATCCATTGTTTTATGCTCGTCAAATGTATGAAGGTTTTAAGGACTACACGAATCGTAGACCAGTTGTTTTTACACCTTGTGGATGGACAGGATTTCAATCTTTTTCAGGTACCTGGACAGGAGATACCGGTGGTGAAATTGCTACGCTGGCTGCTATGCTTAATACTTCAATTGTAGGTCACACATGGTGTACAAATGATATGGAAGTTACAACGAAAGAGGGTATTCATTTTGGCTATTTACTTCCTTGGAGTCAAATAAATAGTTGGACATATTTCAGAATGCCCTGGATTCAAGGTGCTGAGTTATTGGCCATGCACAAGTATTATGGCGAATTACGTTCGAAACTTATCCCATATTTATACTCTTGGGGATATAATGCATCTCAAACAGGTTGGCCGTTGTTGGTTCCACTCACATTGGAATTTCCGAATGACTTAAATTGTCGTGAGAATATTCACCAATATTTGTTGGGGCGGGATCTGATGGTTGTGGCTTTCAACAATCAAACTTATTTTCCTGCCGGGAAATGGAAAAATTTCTGGACTGGAGAGGTAATCAAAGGTCAACAATTGAAAGAAATGGAATACCCGAAATATCGAGGTGGTGGATTATATGTCAGATCAGGAGGAATTATTCCTTTAGGTAAGATCATGCAATACAGGGGAGAAAAGCTAAAAGATACGATTACCTTATATGTTTTTCCTGAGGAAATTGAATCTTCTGTTGAGTTTTATGAAGACGATGGTATTTCTTTTGAATTTGAAAAGCAGAAGTATGCTATCACGAGTATTTCTACAAAAAGAAACAACGGTGTTTCTATGGTTAAAATAGGGAAAAGTAACGGAGATTTTGAAGGAATGCTGGAAAACAGAACATGGAACATCATACTTCATTTGGAGACTAAGCCTGTTTACGTGATATATAACAAAAAAAACATCCCCGAGAATAATTATACCTGGGATGAAACAAGAAAGGAAATTACCGTCAATGGAGTTGGTGAAGGTATTATCGAGGTTACAGAGTTGCTGAATAAGTAATAGTTGTTTTTAATTTTTAAAATCATAATTTTTAAGATGTACAAGTTAAACCAATATCAAAAGTTAATCATTATTTTCTTTGTTTTAGTTGCTAATAATAGTCTGTTTTCCCAACAATCAATTTATAAGAAGAACTGGATTGACTTCAATAAAAATGGCAAAAAAGATATTTATGAGGACGCAACAAAGCCTATTGATCAGCGTGTGGAGGATTTGTTATCTCAAATGACAATGGAAGAGAAAACCTGCCAGTTAGCTACTTTATACGGTTATGGGGCAGTGCTGAAAGACAGACTGCCACAGGCTTCGTGGAAAGACAGCGTTTGGAAAGATGGCATCGCTAATATTGATGAACAATTGACTGGTTTGAGAAAAGATACCATGTATGCATTCCCATATTCATTGCATGCAGAAGCTATTAATACCATCCAGAAATGGTTTGTTGAAGAAACAAGGTTAGGTATTCCGGTTGATTTCACCGCGGAGGGGATACGCGGACTGAATCATCATAAAGCAACGTATTTTCCGTCTCAATTAGCGCAGGCATCTTCATTTAACAGGGATCTTGTTTACAAGATAGGTGATGTGACCGGAAGAGAGGCCAAAGCTTTAGGTTACACGAATGTATACTCACCCATATTGGATGTTGCCTCCGACCCGAGATGGGGACGGGTTGAAGAAACTTACGGAAGCGACCCATATCTGGTGTCACAGTTGGGACTTCAGAATATCAGGGCCATACAAAAACATAATATTGTTTCAACCTCGAAACATTTTGCCGTGTATAGTATTCCAGCGGGTGGTCGCGATGGTGATGCACGTGTTGACCCGCATATATCCCCGCGAAAAGTGTGGGATACTTACCTGGAGCCGTTCCGGGTTGCTTTTCAGGAAGGTAAAGGAAAGGGTGTGATGGCATCCTATAATGATTATGACGGCGTTCCGATTATTGGTAGCCGGTATTTCCTGACTGATATTTTGAGGAACAAATTTGGGTTCGATGGGTACGTGGTTAGCGACAGTCATGCTTTTGAAGATTTGTTCGACAAGCATAAGGTAGTAAAAGACACGGCAGAGGCAGCGGTTTTGGCCCTCACTGCCGGTATGAATGTCAGAACAGCCTTCCAAAATCCGCGTTTCTATATCAATGGAGTTCGTAGGGCTATCAAGGAGGGTATGTTGAGTATGGATGTTGTTGACCAGCGGGTTCGGGAGGTGTTACAGGTAAAATTCTGGTTAGGTTTGTTCGACTCCCCTTATGTTGAAGATGTGAAACAAGCGGATGAAATTGTACATAACAAAGAAGCCCGGGAATTAGCTATGGAAGCTGCAATACAGGGGGGCGTGCTGCTTAAGAATGCAAACGAACTGTTACCCCTGAATCTCAATAACCTGAATACAGTTGCCGTGATAGGTCCGAATGCCATGGAGAAAAAAAGTTTATTGTCTCGTTACGGTCCAAATAATATCGAAGTATCATCGGTTTACGAAGGATTAAAAAATTATTTGCCGGAAAGAATAAACCTGATGTATGCCAAAGGTTGTGCCCATAAAGATTCTCATTTTCCTGAAAGCGATGTGGAAGATTTTGATCTTACCGAGGATGAAACAACCTTGTTGAACGAGGCCGGGGAAATAGCTTCAAAAGCCGATATCGTATTTTTGGTTGTGGGAGACAATGAATATACTGTTGGCGAATTTTATAGCAGGTTGAATTTGAAACTGCCAGGCAGACAGGATGAGTTTGTGAAAAGAATTGTAGCAGCAGGTAAGCCAGTTGTGCTGATACATGTGGGCGGTCGTCCCACGACATTGAACTTCGCGGACAAACATGTTGGTGCAATTATTGAATCCTGGTATTTGGGAGAATGTCAAGCCGAAGCTTTGGCGAAGATTATTTTCGGAGAAGTAAATCCAAGTGGAAAACTGTGTATGCCGTTTCCAAAACATGTAGGTCAGTTGCCATTGTCGTTTCCCATAATGCCCGCATCAGATGGTAAAGGGAAAGGAAATGTGAGTGGCTGGTTGTATCCTTTTGGGTATGGATTAAGTTATACCACCTTTGCTTATGGTGATTTGGATGTGGATACATCAGGGTATGCAAATAATGAAACCATCACGGTTAGTTTCACGGTAACGAATACCGGAAAACGAGAAGGAACAGAAATAGCCCAGCTATACATCCGCGATCTGATCAGCTCGGTAGTTACATATGAAAAGAAACTGCGTGGCTTCGAAAGAGTGTCGTTAAAACCTGGAGAAACCAAACGGGTTACTGTTCAATTAAGAAAAGATGATTTCAGCCTATATAATCAGGACATGGAAAGTGTTGTGGAACCGGGCGAATTTCGAATCATGGTTGGGGCTTCTTCTGAAGATATCAGATTGGAAAAGAATATCATGCTATGATGCCATAAAATATTTCATAAGAACTTTATCTGTATTATTTGTGTATGAGAAAATTTAAAAAAGCCATTTTTTTACTGATTGTAATAAATACTATTTATTCAGGCGCTCAGACAATTTATCAGCCGACATGGGAATCAATTGATAGCCGGGCCATTCCTGAATGGTTTGAAGATGCCAAATTTGGTATCTTTATTCATTGGGGACTCTATTCTGTTCCTTCCTGGGCACCCACAGAAGGGGGAATCTATGATAAATATTCTGAATGGTATTGGGCAAGACTTCAAAAAGGGGAAAAGCCAACTCAGTCATTCATTGATTTTCATAAACAAATGTATGGCAATGATTTTCAATATCAGGACTTTGTGAAAGACTTTAAAGCAGAGCTTTTCAATCCGGATCAATGGGCGAATATTTTCAAGAATTCAGGAGCAAAATACGTTGTTCTCACTTCAAAACATCACGAAGGCTTTGCGCTTTGGCCCAGTGCCCAGAGTCCAAACTGGAACAGCGTTGATTTGAGCCCACATCGCGACTTATGTGGAGACCTGTCCAAGTCAGTGAAAGAGAAAGGGCTGAAAATGGGATTTTATTACTCCCTTTACGAGTGGTTTAACCCCTTGTATAAAACCAATGTCGCAAAATATGTTGATGATCAGATGATTCCTCAATTGCAAGACCTTGTTGTGAGGTATCATCCTGATATTGTTTGGACAGATGGAGAATGGAGCCATCCGGACGAAACGTGGAAAAGTACACGGTTTTTATCGTGGTTATATAACGATTCTCCGGTTAAAGATCAGGTGGTGGTTAACGACCGTTGGGGCAAGGGAACTCGTGGAAAGCATGGCGGTTTTTATACTACTGAATATGATATTTCTCATGTTGAAGATAAAAGTGTTTATCACCCATGGGAGGAATGTCGGGGTATCGGTGGATCATTCGGATATAATCGGAACGAAAACCTGCAGGATTACCAATCATCAGCATCATTAATTCATGTTCTTGTTGAAAAAGTAGCCCGGGGCGGTAACTTGCTGTTGAATGTCGGGCCGACTGCCGATGGTCGCATCCCGGTTATCATGCAGCAACGGCTTTCAGACATAGGCGCTTGGCTTAAAGTGAATGGAGAATCTATTTATAGAACACGAAGATGGAATGATGCTCCTGATATTAAAGCCCCGACGACACATTATTTTACACGGAAAGGTTCCGATTTATACTTGATTATTACTCAATGGCAGGATAAGCCGATTGTCGTGGATAAGATTGAGCATGTTGATGATGTATCAATGCTGGGGTATGCTGGCAAAATAAAATATAAGCATAATGGTAGGAAGCTTACAATCACACTTCCAGCGATTAATCCGGCGAACAATCCTTGCGAATTTGCATGGGTGTTTAAGATTAAACAGGCATTAAATTGAGAATCCTTTTTTCATGTACAAAATATATTGATTTAATCTTTATAAAAGATGTTTGCCATATTTTATGTTAATAAAAAACTGATTGGAGATTATGTGTTATTTAAAATTTCTCAGACATATAAAATCATTAATATTTAATGGTTTATTTCTATTATTTTCTTTTTCTGTTTTTGCCCAACAAACAGCGACTAAGCGGGTCATTCTTTTTATGATTGATGGAATGCACTGGCAAGCACCCGAAAAACTAAATATGCCCGTACTGAATAGTCTAATTAAGGAGGGAACCTATATCCAAAAATCATACATGATTATTCCTCACCATCCAACAATAGGCGATTACAGTAAATTCAATAGTTGTTCTTTTCCTAATCCGATGCTTCATGCCGGTAGTGTTTTTGTTAATCCAGAGAATAAATATTTACAGGAAAGGCTCTCTCCACAATCTCAAACGGCTTTTGTTGTCAATTCAACTGCCTACAAATCGGTAGCCAGAGGTTTTACTACTTGTATTATGGATCCGAATCTGACAGATGATCAGGTGCTTGAGCAATCCATTTTTCTACTCGAAAATCAGCATCCGGTTTTCATGAGGATTCATCTTCAATCATCAGGGGATATTGGTCAGGCGGTTGTTTCTACGAGTACGTCGGATAAACCCTATTACAGAAATATCTTTGGCGAAAAATCTCCCTACGTAGAATCTGTCGAAAATGCGGATAAATTATTGGGGCTGTTGGTTGATTATCTGAAAAAATCAGTGAAATGGGAAGAGACAATACTGATTGTTACATCCGATCACGGTCAAAGTATTATAGGCTGGCATCCTCTGTTTGATGAGGACAGTTGGGTAACTCCTTTACTTTTTGTGGGGAATGGCATAGCTAAAAACCGTCAGCTTTCGTATTTTGAACATACGGATATCGCTCCTACAATTGCATGGTTGTTAGGAGTTGAACTTCCGAATAATGATGGTGGATCTGGGAAAGCGGTAAAAGAAATAATGACTGCTTCAGAAGGATCTTCATATTCGCCGCAGATGTATATAAAAACAATTAATGGTCAAATAAAAGAATATAATCTTTTAAAGAGCAAGTTAATGATTGCAGCGGAAACGGATCGCTCTTTGTCAAATGTAATCGCATCACTTGAGAATGAGAATATCACGCCTATACCGTTTTATCATCAGGATAGAATTATGGAATGGGAAAAGGCCGGCTCAACAGAAAAAATGATTGAAGCGAATGAGAAAATTTTAAAACAAATGCGACATCAACTAAAATCAATACAATAAATTTTATGAAACATATTAATATCTTAATTGCATTATTGCTTGCTTTCTGTTTTCACCTTTGTCTTTTTTGTCAGCCTTTAAAGCAAGAGCAGAAAAAAAAACCATCTTATGTAATTACCGTTAATAAATATGATTCTGCTCAAATTGTCTCTAAAATGTGCCTTGTGGCAGATTGGCAATTGGCAAATCCAGACAAATCAGATCGCCAGGACTGGGAATGGGGTGCTTTTTATGTAGGTTTAGTGGAACTGTATAAGATAACTGGGGAACAACGATACCTGAACGAAATAATCAATGTGGGTGAAACTGCGAAATGGGAGCCGCTTCCTGATATTTTTAATGCAGACCGCTTAACTATTACCGATGTATGGGCTACATTATATGACATCACTGAAAATCCGCAGTTAATTGATAAAACACGGTTCACATTAGATATCTACCTGAAAAGGGGATTTAAAAACATCAACTTATCTTATAACAGGAAAAAAAACACGCATCATATGGATTGGTGGACCTGGTGTGATGCGCTTTATATGGCTCCGCCGACTTTTGCACATTTGTCTAAGATAACAGGAGATAATAAATACATTGACTATATGAATATTCATTGGTGGAAGACATCAGATTATCTTTATTCGAAAAGTGATTCACTCTATTATCGTGATGACAAGTATTTTGATCAGAAGTCAGAGAATGGGAAGAAAGTATTTTGGTCGAGAGGTAATGGATGGGTAATGGGTGGATTGGTGCGTGTCCTTGAGCAAATGCCGGATGATTACCCTGATCGCAATAAATATGAATCACAATACAGGGAAATGGCATTGAAAATTTTGTCTTTGCAAAATTCAGAAGCTTTATGGACAGTAAGTTTACTTGATCCGGAAGAGTTGAATGTAGGAGAATCCAGTGGTAGCGCCTTCTTTGTGTATGCTTTGGCCTGGGGCATCAATAACGGGTTGTTAGATGCAATATATAAGAAACAGATATTAGGAGCGTGGAAGGCGTTGACAAACAATATTGATGAACACGGACGTTTGGGATACGTGCAGCAAGTAGCTGAAAGACCACTTCCTTTTCGCAAGGATGATTGGCATGTTTATGCTACCGGAACTTATTTTATGGCGGGAAAAGAGGTGCTAAAATTGATTAAAAAATAAACGATTGTAATTTTTTTCATTATGCAACCAAAAATGACCAATATACACCATACCTCTGAGAAACGTACCCGTTTTTTTTCGATGTTGATTCTCGCGACCTTGTTCTTCATTTTCGGACTGGTATCGTGGGTAAATACGATACTCATCCCATATTTTAAGTTGACATGTGAGCTGACCGTTTTTCAGTCCTATCTGGTGACTTTCGCTTTTTTCATTGCTTACCTGATTATGGCCATTCCTTCTTCGTTTTTATTGAACAAGGTTGGTTATAAAAAAGGCATCATGATCGGCTTATGGGTTATGGCATTGGGGGCGTTGTTATTTGTTCCTGCTGCCTATTTCCGGATGTATCAGATTTTTCTCACAGGATTATTCCTATTGGGAATCGGACTGGCTATTTTACAGTCTGCCGCCAATCCTTATGTAACGATTATCGGTCCGCGCGAAAGTGCGGCCAAGCGATTAAGTATTGTTGGCACAGGGAATAAATTAGCCGGGATCATCGCCAATCTGGTTTTCGCAGCAGTGGTGATCAGGGAGTCGGACAAAGTGTTGATGCAGCAAATAAATGAAGGAATTTATAGTGGAACTTCTCTCGATAGTGCGCTGGATACTTTGATCAGTGGAGTCATGTTGCCTTATTTTATATTAAGTATACTACTTTTTATATTTGGAATAGTTGTTCGCTATTCTGTCTTGCCTGAACTGGATGCAAAAGATGTTAATAAAAACACTTCAACTGAAGTAGATACACGCACTTCTATTTTCCAGTACCCGGCTTTGATTTTGGGTGCTTTTGCCATGTTCTTTCATGTGGGCTCCCAAATGATCTCATTGGCAACAATCATCGATTATGCCGGGACAATGGGATTTGAACTTAGCGGGGCTGCCAAAAACTTTCCCTCATTCACCATGTCGTTTACCTTTTTGGGATATTTGTCCGGCATTTTCCTGATCCCGAAATATCTCAATCAAAAGAATGCTTTGTTGGTTTGCTCAACCATAGGGTTGATCTTATCTTTTCTAATCATTTTCGTTTCCGGACCTGTGTCAATATTTGGAATGAACACAGATATTTCGATTTGGTTCCTGGTACTAATGGGATTTTCCAACGCACTTATTTATACCGGTATCTGGCCGTTGGCCATTAATGGGTTGGGACGATTCACCAATCTAGGTTCTTCTTTCCTGGTAATGGCTTTATGCGGAAGCGCCATTATCCCGCTTATATTCAGTTATATTGTCGACCTGCAATCATTTAAGCCTGCTTTTGATGCAATGAAATCTGCCTACTGGGTGTTGGTTCCCTGCTTTCTGTATCTATTATTTTTTGCCACCCTTGGATATAAAATCAAATATTGGAGAAAACCTAAAGGTTGGGTGGCAGACAAATGAAAAAAATGAACATATGAAATATTATAAAAATCAAAGATGTCAATTCGGATTGAAGTTAATTTTAATTACGCTTTTTGTGTCGCATGTTAATTTGCTTTTATCAAAATCAATAAATGCCGCCAGTATAACATTTTCAGATGTAAATGCAGCAGTTCAGAATGCAGTATCGGGTGATATTGTATATGTTCCTGCAGGTATAAGTGATTGGGGTACAAATATGTTAAGTGTTCCTGGTGGGGTGTATTTGAAAGGGGCTGGAAAAGATCAAACAAAAATTAAGAGATCATTGTCTACAACAAAGTATTTGATTCAATTTAATGGTGGGGTTGGAAGTTCGCTTTCTGACATGACATTAGAAGGATGCTATAATGAAGATGAGGTTTATACAAATGGAGTTAGATTTTATAACGGTTGTGTGGATTTCAGGGTTTTTAATTGCCTGTTTAAGAAATTTGCTTTTAGTGCCGTTAACGTGGGAAATTCATCCTTACAGCGTGGAGTAATTCATAACAACGAGTTTCTTGACAATTTTTTTGCATCTATCGGTAACTATGGTTATGGTGTTGTAGTATATGGTAATGGTGTGTGGACGGAGTTGGAATTAGGCACGGAAAACGCTGTATTCGTGGAAGATAATTATTTCTCGGGAAATCGACATGATATAGCATCGAATAATGCTTCGAAATATGTTTTCAGATATAATCAGATTGTCGCGACAAGTCCAGCAAAAAATTTCGCCTCGACCGATGCTCATGGTTTATCATCATCACCGAGGGGATCGCGTAGTTTTGAGATTTACAACAATAGTTATACTGCACTTTATTTTACCGGATTAAAACGCTCAGCAGTAGGAATTCGTGGGGGCGATGGCGTGATTTTCAATAATACATGTACAAATAGAGTATCACGTACCGTGGAATTATCACTTGAAGGTGGATCTTGTGGAACTTATCCCGTACAAGATCAAATTCGTTCATTATATATATGGGACAATGAGAGTCATGATGAATTAGGATATACAGTGGGTGGTATAGCCAATAATTGTCCTTCTTCAATCATGTTGAACAGAGATTATTTTGTGATTCCCAAACCGGATTATTCTCCCTATGTGTATCCTCATCCTTTGCGAACTATTAGTGATATTGAAACTATTTCTTCAGACATATTCAGTGATGTATTAGTTTCAATTAATAAAGAACGGAATAGTATTAGCATTGCATGTGATAATAACATCAATCAATTGGAAGTGTTTAATCTGATGGGTAAGCTTGTCTACTACAATAATCAGGATATAAACAGTATTACTATTGATATGTCTCATTTCATGGCAGGTGTTTATATTGTCAAATGCAGTATTCAGGGTAAGATTTACACGAAAAAAATAATATATTAATGATTGTTAATGCCTGGTAATAAACGAATTATCATATGAAAAAACTTATAATTAAGAACGGACGAATCCTCACTCCTTTCAGAGACATTGGATTAGGATCGGTTATCATAGAAGATGGCATCATAAAAGCCATCGAAACAGGTAATGTAAACATCGAAGGCGCTGAAGTGATTGATGCCGGAGGTAACTACATTGCTCCCGGATTCATCGATTTGCATACGCATGGCGCAGGCAACCACGATTTTATGGATGCCACCATGGAAGCATATCTCGGAGCTGCAGAAATGCATGCCAAACATGGTACAACATATTTGCTGCCTACTACTCTTACAAGTACCAATGAGGGTCTTTACGATACCTTTGAACTTTTCAGAAAGGCTCAGAAGGAAAATAAAAAAGGTGCGATTATGGGCGGACTTCACCTTGAAGGTCCTTATTTTGCATTGAATCAGAAAGGTGCACAGGACCCTCGTTATCTGCGTAATCCTGACCCAAAGGACTATATGGAAATTTTGGAAAAAGGAGGTGATATTATCAAGCGCTGGAGTTTGGCTCCTGAGTTGCCGGGTGCACTTGAATTTGCAACCGAACTGACCAAGCGCGGTATCATGCTCTCAATGGCACATACCGACGCGACTTTTGAAGAAGCCATGGTTGCTTATGAATATGGTTTCCGTCATATTACCCATTTCTATTCATGCACAGCCAGTATTACACGCCGCAATGCGTTTCGATATGCCGGAGTTGTGGAGGCCGGATATTATCATGATGGCATTGTGTTGGAAGTGATTGCCGATGGTATTCACGTTCCACAACCACTGTTGAAGTTGCTTTACAAAATTAAAGGTCCAAACCGACTCATGTTGTGTACCGATTGTATGCGTGCTGCCGGCATGGGAGATGGTGACAGTATCCTGGGAAGTCTGAAGGACGGTCAGCGGGTACTGGTTGAAGACGGTGTAGCCAAGCTGACTGACCGTACAGCCTTTGCAGGAAGTGTTGCCACAGCCGACCGTTGTGTTCGTACGATGCGTGATTTGGCTGAGATCCCATTGACTGAAGCCGTGGGCATGATGACAGAATCACCTGCCCGCGTATTGGGTATTGATGATCGCAAGGGTGCATTACAAGTTGGCAAGGATGCCGATATTGTGATTTTTGACGACAATGTTCGGGTGAAAAAAGTATTTGTACATGGGAAACTAATTGTTGATAATAATTTAAACTTAATTGCATGAGCATATGATAAAAGAATTTGAATCTGACAAATTAAAAATAAAGATATTCCACACGCGTGAAGAAATGGGTTTTGAAGCGGCAAAGGAAGCTGCTGAAAAAATTAAGGCCTTTTTGAAGCAAAAAGCCTTTCTGAATATTGTTTTTGCTGCCGCACCTTCCCAGAATGATTTTTTATATTCTTTGGTAAAAGAACAAGATATTGAATGGAATCGTATTCGTGCCTTTCACATGGATGAATATATAGGTTTATCAAAAGATGCCACACAGGGTTTTGGGAATTTTTTGAAAGCCGCCATATTTGATAAGGTGCCGTTTAAAGAGGTTTTTTATTTGTATGATGAAAACCTTGGCGCAGATGAAAATTGTGCCCGTTATGAGTTGTTACTGGAAAAATATCCTACTGACCTTGTTTTTATGGGGATTGGGGAAAATGGACATATCGCATTTAATGACCCTCATGTAGCACTGTTTGATGATCCCAGGAAAGTGAAATTGGTGGATCTGGATTTGATTTGTCGTACCCAGCAAGTTAATGACGGGTGTTTCCCATCTTTAGATAAAGTTCCCAAACATGCTATCACCCTAACGATACCGGCTTTGATGAGTGCAACTAATATTTTTTGCATCGTCCCAACGGAAAGAAAGGATATCGCGGTAAAATTAACGGTGGAGGGGATAATTAATGAAAGCTGCCCTGCTTCTATTTTGAGAAATCATCCTGATGCAACTTTGTATTTAGACAAGGATAGTTCCGCATTATTAAATTGAAAAAGTTTAAATATGAGAAAAGTTGAATTGAAAAAACAATTATATTGTATCCTGATATATCTATTTTGTTTTATACATATGCAGGCAGAGCAACCTGATTTTAAAATAAAGGGATTTCATTTGGATTTGCGTTCACAAGTAATAACCATGCCTGCATTAAAATCATTTGTAAAAGAATTAGCTGATTTTAATATCAATACCTTAATTATGGAATGGGAGGCAACATTCCCTTATCAAGAAAATGCAACTTTGTCAAATAAATATGCTTATAAGCCCGAGGAAGTAAAAGATTTAATAAATTATTGTACTTCTCTTGGTATTGATGTAATACCGATACATCAATGTTTTGGACATGTTGAATGGATTCTGCGACATGACCGTTACTATTATCTCAGCGAAGACAAAAAGGATGTTTCGCAAGTTTGTCCGCTCAAAGAAGACGAAGCGATTTCTGTTTTTAGAAGTCTCTTCAAAGAGTTGGCCGCTTATCACCCATCTAAATATTTTCACATTGGTGGTGATGAAACCAATTTATTAGGTTTATGTGATAAATGTAAGGTGAAAGTGGCAAAAGAAGGTAAGTCGAAATTGTTTGTAGATTACATAAAAGCAATATGTGGAATTGTTACTGAAATGGGCAAAACTCCAGTACTTTGGGCAGACATTATCCTTAAATATCCAGAGGCAATTGCTGAAATGCCGAAGAACACTATTTATATTGACTGGAATTATGGTTGGCAAATAAACCGTTTTGGTGATATGCAGAAATTGTATGATGCCGGAGTGGTTATGTGGGGAGCTCCTGCCTTACGTTCAAGCCCTGATAATATGCATATTACTGAATGGGTTAAGCATTTTGAGAATCAATGTGATTATATCCCATATGCTCGTAAAGCAGGTTATGAAGGAATTATTATGACATCATGGTCTAATTCAGGACAATATAGTTTTTTATACGATATAGGAATGGGATGGGAAATTCAGGATATGGAACAGATTAGGAATGTATATCCGTTAAATGGGTTCCGTATTTTGTTGGCTGCATACGCAAAGTCAGTCAATCAAATTGAACCAATTAATCTTGAAAATTTTGTAGTCAGTTATGCGCAAAATCGTTTTGGTTTGAAAAAAAATGATGGAGAAATATTATGGAATGTTTTATATCAGAGACAGAAGCTGGTTCGCAATGGTATAGTTAAAGGTGGTCAGTCCGTTGCCGAAGAATTAAATCTGATAATAAAATCACGAGATCAATTGTATAAAATTAAACCCAGAAAAAATAAAAAGGAATTTGAACATTTCAAACTCATGTTAGATATCAGAGCAAATTATTTAAAATTTAAAGACATTGAAAGTAAATATGAGTCAAAAAGTTATAATCGCTCACAGTCAAAAGAAATATATGAGAATCTAAACCTCGTGTTAAATGAAGAGAAAAAAATTGATAAAAGATTTTTTTCGTTACAGAAAGGATTCCTGAATGATGAAGAGATTAGGAAACTGAATGAAATTCGTAAACGTAAAATGATTGTTGTTAGAGATTTTCTTAAAGCGCAATTGTAATTAAATACTTATAATAGGTTACCAAACAAAATATATAATCACTAAATATTAACTAAATAATTTAATCAATATGAAAAAACAATATTATGTACTCTTTGCTATATTTATAGCAATCTCATTTGTTGCGAATGCAACAACTTATTATGTAAGGGCTACCGGTTATGATACCAATACCGGAACATCATCCGAGACGGCTTTATTAACTGTTTCAAAAGCTTTGGATAAAGCGACTTCGGATGGAGATATTATCGATATTTCCGGTACTGTAAGTTTCTATAATGCAACACCGGTTGCCAAAGTTATCTCGAAGAATATTATCATGCAAGGTGATAATAAATCAACAGCTATAATCCAGGGATTGCTGTCAGGTGCAGAGAATATAAGCCCAATCAGGATTGGCACGGCAAGTGGCGATGTGGTAGTAGCTGCGCCGACAGTTACCATCCGGAATCTGACCTTTAAAGATTTTGATTCGGCAGCAGAGACGGGTGCTGGTGTAACCGGAGGTGTCATAAATTTTATACTTGGGGATTTTACCTGTATGAATGTAAACTTCGAGAACAATACGGCTTATTTTGGAGGCGCTATCAGTGTTCGTAATTACATAAAAGATAATGCAGCGTCAAGTGTAGTTTTGATTCAGGATTGTTATTTTTATAATAACCGCGCCTTGAAGACAACAACCGCGCAATA
>Ga0172379_10004564_pt1 | contig 20277 bp, 8 predicted proteins | sample GrowelOW334metaG_FD_119756 | JGI IMG/M metagenome (GOLD analysis project Ga0172379, IMG submission 119756) | Groundwater microbial communities from an aquifer near a municipal landfill in Southern Ontario, Canada - Groundwater well OW334 metaG | ecosystem: Environmental > Aquatic > Deep...
CTCCGTTCCGTGCGCTCGGCGAAGCGCCCGGTTTCGTGCTTCTCCTGCGTATAGGCCTGCACCGTCGGCATGGCGTTGAGGATCTCGCCCGCCAGGGCGGATGCGTCCGCGATCCGGTCCTGGGATTCGCGCGAGAGCTTCTTGACCTTGCGGCCGATGGCGATGATCGGCAGGATCAGCAATGCCATCAAGCCAAGGTTGAGCGAGAACAGGTAGAAGCTGGTGACCGCCAGCATGACCATGCCGCCGATGAACTGGAACAGGCTGCGCAGACCCATCGAAATCGAACTGCCGACCACGGTCTGGATCAGCGTCGTGTCGCCCGTCAGCCGCGACAGCACCTCCCCCGTCTGCAGGGTCTCGAAGAACTGCGGCGACTGCGCCAGCACGCGCGAATACACCGCATTGCGCAGGTCCGCCGTGACCCGCTCGCCGACCCACGACACCGTGTAGAAGCGCGCCGCTACGGCAATTGCCCAGAAGGCCGCGAGCCCGAACAGCGCGATGAAATGCCCGTTCAGGCTCAATGCACCCAGCAGGCCGCCAGTCGCGCGTTCGCGAGCACCGAAGCCGAAATCGATCAGGTCGCGGAAGGCCAGCGGCACCAGCAGAATCGTGGCGGACCCGACGCACAGCAGCACGAACGCCAGCGCGATCCTCGCCCGGTAAGGCCGCAGGAAGGGCCACAGGCCTTTCAAGGGCGACAGGCGGCGGGGGCTTATCGGCTGGATTGGAGTTTCGGTGCTCATGCGCAATTATCGTTTGTCGCGGAGTGCCCTGCTTCGAACATTTCACCTACAAGCGCGCAATCGACTCCGTCGGCAGCAAAAGGGTCAAGGGCGAGTCCGGCAAGTGCTCGAATTCATAACGTTCGTACCACCCTCGAGCATGCTCATCCTTGGCGTCCACGATCACGCCGATCATTCCAATTTCGGCAGAAAGCCGCAAGCAACGCTGGAGCGCGTCGGCCAGCAGCAAGTCGCCGAGCCCTTGCCGCTGATAGCGCAAGTCGACCGCCAAGCGCGCCAGACGCGCAACAGGCAGGGGAAAGCTGGGGAAACGGATTGCATGCTTTGTAGGCAGATTTTGCTTTCGAATACCCGACATGGCTAGACTGTAGAAGCCCCGAATTGCCTGGCCATTGACCGCAACGTAGGTGCGGCTGACGTTGGCCTCGGCATGCTGGCGAGCAAAGCGCCGCAGGTATTCGTCGAGTGGCTCGACGCCACACGAGAAGGCGCGCCGGTCGTGGTTCGTCGCCAGTGGTTCAATACTGACGGATAAAGCTTCGGTCAAGTCTTGTCCTGCTGCCATGCACGATGGCGCTTCATCGCAGCAGAAAGCTTCGGTCTCGGTTTGTCGGCCTTGTCCAGTGCCTTGGCAAAGGCATTCCAGTCGCGGGAAGTGAGCGTCATCATCTCTTGCTCCGCAAGAATCTGCCTGGCGCGCTCCTGAGCGGTTCCCAGCAGGAAGGCACTTACCGACATCCCTGCCGTAGTGGCTGCGCGGACAATCAATTCCTTGATTTCCGGTGATGTCCGTAAATCAATGCGCTCGTGATTCTGGGCAACGGCAGTCATGATAGGTGTGTCCTGTACGGAAGAATTCCGGCAGAGTTTAGGTCAAAGATCGATGACGCGCAATGGCTCCGTACAGATTACGTACGCAGGAGGATAGCCAGAAAACAGCCGAACCCCTCTGGTGTCAAGCGACACCAGAGGTCTGGGCAGCTCTGAACTACTGCCAGTTGGCGGCAATGACCGGGGCGAGGCTGTCCTGGTAGATCGGCGGGAGCGTGGTCTGCCCAGCCCCGGGCGGAGCAAAGGCGGCCATGGCCTGCACCAGGTTTTCGACCTGGCTGTCGAGCAGCAGCGTGCCGTCGGCGGTTCTGAACTGCTCGATGTGGTACTGCTCGCCGAGATACCAGTTCTGCACCGTCAGCTTGTCCGCTGTACCGATGATGCTCGCCTCCAGATTGTTGCCCAGGTGCCGCAACCAGATCTGGTCCGCCTGGATCCCGGCCAGAAACTCTGCCACGTCGGTGTTTCCGGCGGTCGCGTCGTTTTCCACAAGGGTATCGGCGCCGTCGCCCAGCCCCATCCGGTAGGTGTCGTTGCCCTGTCCTCCCCTCAGGTTGTCCGTTCCCTTACCACCGACAATGATGTCGTTGCCGGCGCTGCCCGTAATGGCGTCGTTACCCGCCCCGCCGTCGATCATGGCGATGCCGACCAGTTCGGTGCCCGAGAAGTCCAGCGTGTCGCTGCTGCCGGTGCCGGCCAGGATGTCGTTGCCACCACCGCCGTCGATTTTCTCGACCGTCGCCGTGCCGCTGTAGTTGTACATGCGAATGACATCATCGCCGGCGCTGCCCTGGATGACGTCATAGCCGTCTCCACCTTCGAAGCGGTCGTAGGCCACGTCAGTGCCGCTGATCAGGAAGGTATCGTCACCGGCGTTGCCGATCAGGTTGTCGGTGCCGCTACCGCCGACGATTGTGTCGTTGCCGGCGCTGCCCATGACGGCGTCGTTGCCGGCCCCACCGTCGATCAGGGCGATGCCGACCAGCTCGGTAGCCGAGAAGTCCAGCGTGTCGCTGCTCCCCGTGCCCGCCAGGATATCGTTGCCACCACCGCCGTCGATCTTCTCAACCGTTGCGGCAAGGCGGAAGTTGTACATGCGGATGACGTCGTCGCCGGTACTGCCCCGGATCACGTCATAGCCCGCTCCGCCGTCGAAACGGTCGTAGCCGGCATCGGTACCGCTCATCAGGAAGGTGTCGTCGCCATCGCCGCCGATCAGGTTGTCGCTTCCCGTGCCACCGACAATGACGTCGTTGGCGGCACTACCGACGATGACGTCGTTGCCGGCCCCGCCGTCGATCAGGGCGATGCCGGCCAGTTCGGTGCCCAAGAAGTTCAGCGTGTCGCTGCTGCCGGTGCCTGCAATGATGTCGTTGCCACCGTTGCCGTCGATCCTCTCGACGGTCGCCGTGGCGCTGAAGTTGTACATGCGGAAGGTGTCGTCGCCCGCGCTGCCTTGAATGAGGTCAAAGCCGAGGCCGCCTTCGAATCGGTCGTAGCCCGCATCGGCGCCGCTCATCAGGAAGATGTCGTCGCCGTCGCCACCGATCAGGTTGTCGGTACCACTGCCGCCGACGATAAGGTCGTTGCCGGCGCTGCCCGTAATGGCGTCGTTGCCGGCGCCACCGTCGATCATCGCGATCCCAATCAGTTCGGTGGCGGAGAAGTCCAGCGTGTCGCTGCTGCCGGTGCCCGCAATGATGTCGTTTCCACCGTTGCCGTCGATCCTCTCGACGGTCGCCGTGGCGCTGAAGTTGTACATGCGGAAGGTGTCGTCACCGGCACTGCCTTGCAGCACGTCAAAACCGGCGCCGCCTTCGAAACGGTCGTAGCCGGCATCGGTGCCGCTCAGCAGGAAGGTGTCGTCGCCATCGCCACCGATCAGGTTGTCGGTCCCGCTGCCGCCGACGATGAGGTCGTTGCCGGCACTGCCGGTGATGGCGTCGTTGCCGGCGCCGCCGTCGATCATCGCGATGCCGACCAATTCGGCGGCCGAGAAGTCGAGGGTGTCGCTGCTGCCGGTCCCCGCAATGATGTCGTTGCCACCGTTGCCGTCGATCCTCTCGACGGTCGCCGTGCTGCTGAAGTTGTACATGCGGAAGGTGTCGTTACCGGCACTGCCTTGCAGGACGTCATAACCTGCGCCGCCTTCGAAACGGTCGTAGCCGGCATCGGTGCCGCTCACCAGGAAGGTGTCGTCCCCATCGCCACCGATCAAGTTGTCGGTGCCGCTGCCGCCGACGATAAGGTCGTTGCCGGCGCTGCCCGTGATGGCGTCGTTGCCGGCGCCACCGTCGATCATCGCGATCCCAATCAGTTCGGTGGCGGAGAAGTCCAGCGTGTCGCTGCTGCCGGTGCCCGCAATGATGTCGTTGCCGCCGTTGCCGTCGATCCTCTCGACGGTCGCCGTGGCGCTGAAGTTGTATATGCGGAAGGCGTCGTCACCGGCACTGCCTTGCAGCACGTCGTAACCCGCGCCACCTTCGAAACGGTCGTAGCCGGCGTCGGTGCCGCTCATCAGGAAGATGTCGTCGCCATCGCCGCCGATCAGGTTGTCGGTACCACTGCCGCCGACGATGATGTCGTTGCCGGCGCTGCCGGTGATGGCGTCGTTGCCGGCCCCGCCGTCGATCAGCGTCACACCGACAAAGCTGCTTGCCGAATAGTTCAGCGTGTCGCTGCTACCCGTGCCATGCAGGTGTTGGCCCACCGAAAGGCTGAAATCGCTTTGTGCCGACAATCCGCCACTGTCGGTCGCGGTGACTCGCAGCGCCACCACGCCGGGGCTGCCCACGTCCGGCGTGCCGCTGAAAGTTCGGGTCGCCGCATTGAAGTTCAACCAGACCGGCAAGGGAGCCCCGTTCGCCAGTGTGGCGGTAAATGTCAATGTGTCGCCGGGATCGCTATCGGCAAAAGTGGCGTTGGGTACCGCATACGAGAAGGCGATGTCCTGCGTCGCTGAACGGTCGCCAATGGCGCTAATCAAGGTCGGCGCATTGTTGATGTTCGCAATCGACACCGTCGCCACGCTCGCAATCGATTCGGCGGTGCCATGCGCATCGGTGTAACTGGCGATCACTCGCACCTGCTGCCCGACCTGCGCTTCGGTCAACGTGAAGTCTTCAGCCGTTGCGCCATCGATGGCATTCCAGGCGCTGCCGTCCGTCGAGCATTCCCACTGGTAGCCGATCGACCCCAAGCCATCCGCATCGGTAAGCGTGTTAGCGGCGGTCAAGGTCTCGTTCCGGGTGGCAATACCCGTCAGAGTCACTTCGCCGACGGGCGCGTGATTCACCCAGGCTTTGCTTCTCAGGGCATCCTGATCCCAAGCCGTTCCATCGGCAAAGTAAATGGCTGAAACGGGCGCCCCTTCTCCGGCAAACCAGTCCCTCAGGATCAGACTGTCCGTGGTGCCGGCCAGTTGCAGGAGCAGATCATTGCTCGTGCCGACGCCCGAGAAGACGACATCCTCCGGCGCGATGCCGTTGCCGAAATACACAACGTCGCCATCCTCTTGCGCCGCGCCGCTTTGATCCACCACATCCTGGCCGTCGCCACGGTTGAAGACGTAGAAATCGCTGCCAGCACCTCCGACCAGAGTGTCGTTGCCGGCCCCGCCAAGCAAGCCGTCGCCATCCTCGCCGCCGGACAGGATGTCGTCGCCCGACAAACCATACAGCATGTCGTAGCCGATACCTCCGGTGATGCTGTCGTTGCCTGCGGTGCCGATCAGGAAATCGTCCCCGTCGGCACCCAGCGTATTGGTCACCAGCGCCAACAACGTCGGACGGTCCCAGACGGTGCCGTCGGCAAACTGCACCTGCGGCAGGGATTCCAGGCTGGCATCTATCGTGATCGAATCGTCGCTATCGATCACGGACAGCACGAACTGGCCGCCGGATAGCGCAAAGCGAACATCGGCAGCGGCGATACCGGTACCGAGAAGAATGACAACCGTATCGCCCGACGATTCGTAGTAGTTGTAAATCTGGTCCGCGCCGTCGCCGCGGTCGAAGACATAGACATCATTGCCCGTGCCGCCGGTCAGGATGTCGTCGCCTCGGCCGCCGATCAAGGTGTCGTTGCCGTCGAGGCCATCGAGGGTGTCGCTCCCGCCGAAGCCCTGGATGAGATCGTCCGCCTCGGTGCCGGCAAAGTAATACCGGCCGTCGTCGCCAAGAATCGGCGCCGCCGCCGCGGCCAGGGCAAGAGCGGCGGTGTCCCATGCCGTGCCAGCCTGTCCTGAGCCTGCCGAAGGGGCGAACTCCACCCGCGCCACCCTGACCAGCGACGCATCCTCGTTCAGCCAGTCCGCCAAGCGCACCGAATCGCCGGCATCGCCGACCAGCAACAGCAGATCGGTACCGCTGCGGACCACCGTAACGTCCGCCTCAGCGATGCCGTCGCCGAAGCGGACAACATCCAGATCGCCCTGGGCCGCATTGCCTTGATAGACCCGGTCCGCCCCGTCGCCGCGATTGAAGAAATAAACATCGTTACCGGTTCCGCCGCTCAGGGTGTCGTCGCCACGGCCGCCGATCAGCGTGTCCGCCCCGCCGCCGGCATCGATTTCGTCGTTGCCGGCCAGGCCATGAAGAATGTCGGCAGCGCTCGTTCCGGCCAGATAATCGCTCTCCTCGGTGCCGCTTATCTGGACAGTAAGCGCGGCGAGACTTGCTTCGTCCCACACCATGCCATCATGGAACTCGATTCTGGATACCCTCGCCCCGGACGGGATCCGCCAATTCTGCAAGGTGAGCGTGTCGCCCGTGTCGATGATGGTCAGCACAAGGTCGTCGACTCCGGGAGTGATGCGGACGTCAGCCTGGGTAATGCCCGGCGCAAAGCGGATCACGTCGATATCGCCGGTGGCCGAGCCATCGGCGTAGTCGTCCTGCATGATCAGGTCATTCCCATCGCCGCGAGCGAATTCGTAAACATCGTTCCCGACCCCGCCCGTAACCACATCGTCTCCCGCGCCGCCAATGAGGATGTCGTCGCCGTTGCCGCCAGCCAGTGCGTCGTCGCCATCCATACCGTCAAGATAGTCGTTCCCTGCGAAGCCCATCATCAGATTGCCCCGGCGGGTGCCGTACAACTCGTCGTCATCGTCGGTGCCGATCACTTCCATCGACATGTCAAGGAGGGCTTCCTCGTCCCAGACCGTCCCGCCTCCGAATTCGATCTGGGATATGCCAACGCCCCATGAAAACTGCCAACTTTCAATGGCAATGCTGTCGCCGGTATCTGCAATGGACAGAACGAGATCGTCCGGTCCAAAGATTACATCGACGTCTTCGGGCGCAACGTCGTCGCCGAAACGGATGACGTCCATGTTTTCCGGAGCATGCCCGTCCTCGTCGTCGGCATATATAAGGTCGTGACCGTCGCCTCGCCCGAAAAGGTATACGTCGTTTCCTGATCCGCCGACGATCTCATCGTCACCGGCTCCTCCGCGCAGGATATCGTTTCCCTCATTGCCACCGAGATAGTCGCTTCCCTCCAGCCCGGAAATAAGGTCATCGCCCTCCATACCCGCAAGATAGTCTGCGTCACTGGTGCCGATGATGCCTGTGACGCGGGATGCCAAGGTGGCCGCATCCCAACTCGTACCATCCTGAAACTGGATATAGGCAACATTGTTGGAGGAATACCTCCAGCCTTCAAGCGTCAGAATGTCACCCGTCTCGGTGACTGTCAGGTTGAGGCTGCCTTCTCCCAAGGTCACCACAACGTCACCTGGATTGATGCCCATGTCGAACCGGACTACGTCAATGTCGGTCGGACCTGCACTATTCATAAATTCGTCCTGCGAAACCAGGTCGTGCCCTCCACCCCGGCTGAATAAGTAGACGTCGTTCCCTGTACCTCCCATCAGGTAATCGTCACCGAGGTCGCCTTGCAGTACATCATCGTCGGCGCCGCCGGCCATAAAGTCATTTCCGTCTCCTCCTCGGATAACGTCGTTGCCATTCCAGGCATAGATATAGTCGTCGCCCGCAAGAGCCTCGATATATTCACTGCCTACAGTCCCGTTATAGAAGTCATCGCCACTGCTGAGAATGGTCGCGGTCTGGGCGATCAGGTAATCCACATTCCAGGTCGTTCCATCCAGGAATCGCACTTGCTCGACCTTGTGGGTATCGCCCGCGAACCAGCGCGAAACCGTCAGCCGATCATCGCTGCCGTTCAGATTGATCTTGAAAACAAGATCGTTGCCCGATTGGAGGACGAGCACGTCGTTGACGCCAATGCCGCCGGTAAACAGAACAGTATCGATGTTCCCCGAGGTTGCATCATCGTCAGTTATCAGGTCATGTCCATCGTTGAATCGGAACACGTAGACATCATTCCCCGCGCCTCCGGCCATCAGATCGCTGCCGTAGCCACCATCCATGAAATCGCTTCCGCTACCGCCGAGCAGCGTGTCGTCGCCGCTCATACCGAACAGGTGACTACCTCCCTCGGCGGCGATCAGCGTGTTGGCTTGCCCGTTTCCGAGCAAGCTACCGTCGCCCATATCGGGCATCGGCGGAGCAAGATCAATTGCCTGACTCATCCAGACAATGTCGCCGTCGGCAAGCTTGATGAATTCGATACCGTAGCCGATGGGATCATCGGCACGCGGCATGACAATGCTCAAATGGGTCGCGCCGTACCATGCGACCTCCAGCGTCGCGCGCAGTTTGCCTGAGGCGTCTTTCGTGCTACCCCAGCCGAAGGAAAGATCGGCGCGAACAATGCCCGCCGGCAACTCCACCACGTCTTGCGGGACGAGACCGATATTCCCGATCAGCCGGAAATCCTTGCTGTCGCCTAGTAGTGGAGATTCCAGCGCTTCGGTAGGCGAGATGTACATCAAATCGCCGGATGCAAGTGCTTCACCCACCAACCAATCGGGGTAGTTCAACGCAAAATACTCTTCAGCTTCCTGGAGCGAGAAGAAATCGGGTCCATCCCCATACCACAGATCCCACATAGCGGGACGCTGCTCGTACTGTCTGTAGTCTGCTATCCCCTGCTGCTGGTAGTACCAGTCCTCGAATCCATCCCGATTCGAGCCGCGGTCCTCGATCAGATCGACACCATCCTCGTCAGCCGACAGCACCAGATAGCGATCCCACCCCGCCCCACCATAAAGTTGGTCGTTGCCGTCTCCCCCAGCCATGACCGCGCCTTCACCATAGATCAGATCATCCCCGCCATTGCCAAATAGAACGTCGCTACGACCCATGGCACCGAAGCTGCCATAAATAGTGTCGTTACCCAGCCCACCATCCACGAACTCCGTCGCGCCGCTACTCGCATGGATTTCGTTGTTGCCATCGCCGGCGACGATCTCCGCGACAAGCTGAGAATAGGAGTCGATGCGCGTGTAGCTGACGGCAACCCGGTTTCCGACCAGGACATTGAGCGGCGCCGTCCAGCCCGATGTTCCTTCGGAATATCCCTGTACCGACCCGTGTCGCGAATACGATGTGAGATCGTAATAACGCTGCACAGCCGAAATTGCATTTCCGAATTGGTCCAGCATGAAGCCGGACGTGTTCCAGGTCGAGTGTTGATAGTTGTACTGCGTGCTCTGCCAAGCCAGCGTCGCCACTGCGGTGCCGGACGTCACCTCCGTTCGCGCGATATAGCTATTGGAAATCAGCGCATCATTGCTATCGATCCGGTCGACCAGATAGTGATCACGCGTCGCCGACAGGTTTACGCTGCCCGGCGACAACTGCTCGGAATGCGTAACCTCGACATCACTGGAAATCAGATGTCCGGTTAGCGTCAGGTAATTTGTCGTCGTCTCTTGATGCGAGACATTGGCCACCGGTTGCACCGAACCGGGCGCCTGAAACACCATATTGCCCAGGTTCGTCCAGCCGCAGTAATTCACTTCTGTCCATGTCTGGGCGGCAATGACCTGAGCCTTGGTGTCCGCCCACAAACTGCCAATAGCCGTAGCCGACTCGTCGGGCTGGGCGAGGATGGCTTCCATGCTCACCGCGTTGGCGCCGTCGAAATCCACGCTCCAGCTTTGCGGTGACCCTGCGTAGTAGTCCTTGAGGGCCACGCTGTCCGCGGTACCCTTGACCAGAAGCTTCAGGTCAGTGCCGTCCCGAACCGCGCGCAGATCGGTCGCGGCCTGCCATGACTCGAAGCGCAAGATGTTCGTCTCGCTACCGCCGTCAATAACCGTGTCGGCGCCGCTGCCCGTGGCAAAAGCGTAGATATCGGTTCCCGCCCCGCCGCTCAGCACATCGGCCCCGGCGCCGCCTATCAGCAGGTCGTCGCCGGCGCCACCGTCCAGCTGATCATTGCCGCCCCGGCCTTCGATGGTGTCATTGCCGTCGCCTGCGCTGATCGCGTCCCCACTGCCATAGCCGACCAGATGATCGTCGCCCGCCGTTCCGGCAATGAGCCGGGCGCGAATGTCGTCGCCTGTCCACGCCGCGTCGACAAACTGGACCGTCTGCAGGCCGGCATTCATGCCGTCGTCGGCCAGCCAACCGGCCACGGTAATTTCATCGCCTGCGGTAGTGGTCAGCACCACGTCGTTGCCATCGCGGTCGAGGATGATCTCGCCGACGGTTTGATCGACGAAGCGCAGTGTGGCGTTGGCGCCCAGGGCGCTGAGGAGGTCGGCGCCATCGCCGCGATAGACATTCAGCGTGGCGTTTTGCGCCGTCAGGTGCACGGTATCGTTGCCCTGCCCGGCGGAAACCACCGCGCCGTCCTCGGCAACCATGAGCAGATCGTCGCTGTTGCCCCCGGCCACGTGGCGGACACCTGCGGCATCCGTGCCCCGGAAACTTCCCGTGGCATGGCGGCCGATAAAGGCTTCGTAGTCCAGCGTCTGCTTTGTGCCATCCGCCGTGGTGATCCGGAAGTGTTCGATGCTGCGCGCCTGGCCGTCGGCAATCACCAGGCGATCGATCGGCTGGCCAAAGACCTGGTAGTCGATACGCAGCGCACCATTGCCGCCGTCGGTGATGTTCAGGTGTGCCGGATCGACGCTGGCATTGAAACGGACGGTGTCGTCGCCGCCTTCGTCGAACAGGCCATCGACCTGCAGGCCGCTGCCGTTGGGAACGATGGTTCCATCGCCGGCATTGAAGACATAGGTGTCGTTGCCCAGGCCGCCCAGCATGTTGTCCATGCCGGCACCGCCGATCAGGGTGTCGTTGCCGTCCAGACCGGCGATGATGTCGTCGCCTCCCTTGCCGTCGATGCGGTCGTCCACCCCGGTGCCCAGGATCGTATCGTTGCCGTCCGTGCCGTCCAGATCGAAGCCACGGGCGAGCAAGCCCTCCCAACTCAGGCTCGTGCCGTCGGCGAACTGGAAGCTGGCGACGGAGGCACTGGCCAGCGGGTCGAGGTAGTCGAAGTTCTCGATATGAAGCTCCGCACCATTGCCAAAGTCGAGCAGCAGCGAACCTGTTCTGAGCTTGATCTGGGCGGCGCTGACGCTGTCGCCGAACATGATCACGCTGTCGGTGTCAGCATCGACGATGCGGTCCTTGCCATCGGCGCTGATGATATAGGTGTCGCGCCCCTGCCCGCCATACAGGGTGTCATCGCCCTTGCCGCCGATGAGGATGTCGTCGCCGGCCATGCCGTAGATATTGTCATTGCCTTCGCCGCCGTCGAGATAATCGTTGCCCGCTATGGGTTGCGTGGCGCTATCTCCGTCGCCGTAGAGATAGTCGCTGCCCACCCCGCCCAGCAGGATGTCGTTTCCAGCCTCGCCCATAAGGTAGTCATCGCCCTCCTCGCCAAACGCCACGTCGTTGCCAACCCCGCCCCAGGCGTAGTCCTTGCCCTTGCCGGCATAGATGACATCGGCGCCACCGCCCTCGGGATTGACGAGGCCGGTCACCGGGGCAAACAGAAATGTCCCGCCTTGCGGGGTAACGCTCCAGTCGAAGGGTGCGGTGCTGGTGTGGTACCAGTCGATGCCGCCTTCGTTGTAGCGCGAGGAGGATTCGAGGATGTACTGCGGGGTGTAGTCGGCGTCGCCCAGGATGAAGTCGTCGCCCGCCCCGGCGATCAGCAGGTCTTGTCCGGCGCCGCCGGTGAGGACATCGTTGTCGGCGCCGGCGACGAGGATGTCGTCGCCCGCATTGCCGGCAAGCCAGTCGCCCTCATTGTCGCTGGCGGTGTCGGTGCGGCCATGGGCGATGGCGTCGGCGGTGGCGATTTTGACATTCCCATAGATCGCGTCGTCATTGGCATCGCCGGCGAGGATGTCGCGCCCCTGCCCACCCTCGATGAGGTCGTTGCCGTCTTCGCCATTGACGTAGTCGCTGCCGGCGCCGGCTTCGATCCAGTCGTTGCCGCCGCGCCCGCCGATGTTGTCGTCTAACTCGCCGGAGAGGATGTGCTCGTTGGCTGCCGTGCCGACGAGGATGTCTTCATAGGGCTGGGCCGTGCCGACCAGCCGGCCTTGTGCGTCGCGCACGGCCTGGATGCCGGTCTGGCCCGCATTGGTGTCGTCAGGCTTGATGTCGCCGGTGATGTCGGCAGTGGTTTGCGGGTTCTCGTTCGCGGCGGCGCCGGTCAGGGTGAGGTTGAAGCTGCCGCCGGTGGTGTAATTCTGGATGATGAGATTGCCGTCGATCAGCAGGGTGTTGGCGTCGGCCTGGACGTAGAGGTGTTTGCCGTCGCTGCTGCGATGTACGAGCGCATCGCCGTACTGGGCGCCGCCGGTGAGGATGTCGCCGTCGACGGCAAGGGTGTTCTGTCCTTCTACGTCGAGGATGGTATCGAGGCCGTCGCCGGTGGTGTAGACGTAGGTGTCGTTGCCGGCGCCGCCGAGCAGGATGTCGTTGCCGCCTTTGCCCTGAAGCAGGTCGGCACCGGCGTTGCCGATGAGGAGGTCCGTGCCGCTGCCACCGACAAGGCCGTCGCTGTCCTTGCCGCCGAGCAGGAAGGCGTTGCGGTTGAGGGTGTCGGTGGCGGTCATGCCGGTCGCGCCGGCTTGGATGTACCAGTCGCGCAGGGTGGGAAGCAGCGTGTTGATCAACACCTGTTCCTCAGTCGTGAAGTACGTATAGATGTAGTTCCGAATGCTGACACCTCCCTTGGCGTCGTCCAGATTGAGCGCTTTGCCTGCATCGAATGAATCCTTGAATGCCTTGGCGACGTCGGCCATGTCGAATTGGATACCGCCGCCGCCATTGACGTCGGTGAACAGCGTCTTGTTTGCGTTCTTGGCGTTGTCGGTGTCTTCGTAGTACATCTGCATGGCAAAGGCGGTGAGTGCTCTTGTGACGAAGCTGTTCGTCAGGGTCAGGCCGTTGTCCTGGGCGATCTTGTTCATATCCGCCGCAAAACGATTCAGCATGTCATCCGGTTGTATGGGTTGCGCCACTCCAGCAATCCCCAATTGGTGACGCAATAATCTGCGCAGTAAATCTGCATTATCTGGATCGGTTGAATCCGTCGCAAACAGGTTTGTATCAAGCAGTTCTGTAACCAAATCTGGCAAGCGTTGTGCGGCGGTCAGAAAAGCGGGGGAATCCCATAAGGCGGTCATCAATGCCATCGAATGCCTATCTACCGCTCCCGCTGTCGAGTTCCCCATCAGAAGAGGATTGTTGCTACCGACCAATGTATTCGCCGAGAATCGAATCGCATTCAAAACCTCACCTTCAACATAGTATTGGGTGACATTTGATTCTCGCGTCAGTGCCAGAAACCCACCAGACAATAGATAAGTTGAAAACGCAGCATCCTGATAGCCGGCGAGAAGCATTTCTGCGCCGATAAACGGAAGAACAAATGGGCTCATGGCCGCAAGTTGAAATGGTGCTTCATCGAACACTGTCGCTTGTTTGTCAAAAAACACCGCCATCATCGAAGCCAGGCCCCCGCCCAGCGAGTGTCCTGTAAAAGTGATATTCGCATCTGGATGTGCTGCTTTGGCGCGGAAGTAGTAGCTCACCGCATTTAAGATTTGCGGCAGGGGCAAACCCGCACCCGTTGTCCAATTAACTTTGTCTATCCAATCGTTCGTTCCGGTGTAGGAGATGACAACCTCGTTGCTTTGGCTGTTGAAGTAGTAGCCCGCAGAGAAGCCCGATGCCGTGTCCGGTTGCCAAGCGTTTAACTTCCAGCCGACAGGATCGCCAATCGTGTTTTTACCCGATGCAGCATAAACGCCGGTTGCGAATTGCATGTATTCAATGGTAGAAGGCATGATGGTCTTCCAAAAAAATTAATTGAGGTAATTCAATTCACCATGGTTAGCCGCAAACCATGAGATTCGGTCCGATTTGTTTAAGTGCCTGTCGATACCCGCTCCCTGAATTCCTTTTGGCTTTCTCCGCAAGATTAAGAAGAGACGGCATATCCCTGCGACTGCCAAAAAACAAATTGGTCCCGCGTTGTTCAAACTTCTTGGGGAGAGGCTCTTCCACCCAAGTACCATCGCGATAAACGTACTTTGAGTAAACTTCGCAAGCAGCATCAATTGCAACCAATGAAAATATAGTGGGCTGCCTAGATACAAAATCAAAAACCAGGGGTACTTCAGGCCAAGTTCTAGGCGAACTTTTTGTTGACCGCCACTCAATCGCCTTCCCTTCTCGATCCGGGCTTGCGAATCTAATCCGATATTCTTTTGGCTTAGTTCCACTACGATTCAATGCCCATTCATCACCACCGCTTTCGTTGATTTGTTCGCGCTCAATGACGATGATTCGTCCATCGCTCAACTGGACCTCTTCCTTCCATTTTTCACTGCCGCCGAAACCAAATAATCCCGCATCTGCGCTCATGCTGGCCCCCATCATCAATAGAAAACCAAGTTTCGCGATTTGCCTCAGCCACCGATAATTCGCTTTCATGCCGGTCTCCTCAATTCATCGCTAACTAAAGGGGTCAGTATCAAATTCATTTTCATTCTTCTCTCCTCAGAACCCAAATCTCGTTTGATCATTAGTTTCGACTACGCATTGCTCGACACCGTCTTGTCTATCATTTCTCATCGCTGACGAACCCGATCGGCCGCTTCTTCGCTACAGCCGGCGGCGCCATCAATTGGCGGATGGCATAAGGATACGACTGGCGATGGCCTCAACCGCCACGGCGGACGCGCTCGGCGCCGTGCCGCCAGCGCCGACTTTCAGGCCACCAACTTTTTGGCATGTTTTTGTCCCCTCCCCGTTCATTCGATTCATCCCTTCATCGCTCCCGCAAACTCTCGCTGCCGTGCTGCAGCAGCGGGCTCAGGAAATACTCGATCACCCGCCGCTTGCCGGTCTTGATCTCCACCGTCACCGCCATGCCGGCCGAGAGATTCACTGTCTTGTCTTCCACCTGCATGGTGGCGCGCTGCAAGCGGGCGCGGGTGGAGTAGATCGGGCCGCGCTTTTCGTCATTGATGGCGTCCCGCGAGACATGGACAAGGCTTGCGGGGATGGTGCCGTACTTGGTGAAGGGGAAGGTCTCGATCTTGACCTCCGCCACCTGTCCGGCATTGACGAAGCCGATATCCTTGTTCTCGAGGAAGGCTTCGACTTCCAGCGCGTCGTCCTTGGGCACGATGACCATCAGCGCCTGTGCCGGGGTGACCACGCCGCCGACGGTGCGCACGGCGAGTTGCTGCACAGTGCCATCGACCGGCGCGGTCAGCGTCATCAGCCGGCCGCGGCTTTCGGTCTTGACCAGCTCCTGGCCGTAGCCGGTGGCTTTCTGCTCAGCTTCGTTGAGCGTGTCGAGCGCCAGGCGGCGGGTCTCGGCGACGGCCGAGCTGCGCTGGCCCTTGGCCTCGTCGATGGCGGCGGCGAGTTCCTTCAGGCGGCTGCGTTGGGTTTCGAGGTCGGCTTCCTGCTCGATGCGCGCCTGTTCCTTTTCCAGGTAGCCGTGCTTGGAGATGAAGTTCTTCTCCACCAGGCCCTTGAAGTCCTCGGCGCGCTGGCGGGCGATGGGTGCGGTTTGTTCGAGCTTCTTGACTATCTCCTGGGTGGAGCGGCGTTCGGCTTCGCGCTTGGCGATTTCGGCGTCGATGCGCGAAACCTTGGCTTGGTACTCGCCATACTGACCGTCGAGGATGCGTTGCTCTTGCGCGAGGCGCTCGACGCCGACGCCGGCAGGAGCTTCGATGCGCGGTGGCTTTCCGGTGGACAGCGCGGCCAGCAGCCCTTTCGCGCGGGCGGCTTGCAACCTGGCCGTGGTGAGGTCGTTGGCGGTCCGCGTGCTGTCGGCCTGGGCCATGGTGGCGTCGAGTTCGACCAGCACCTGCCCCGCCTTGACGGCCTGGCCGTCGACCACATGGATGGCTTTGACGGCGGCTGTCTCGATCGGCTGGATGAGCTTGCTGCCTTCGTTGGGCACGATCTTGCCCTGCGCCGTGGCGACGACGTCGATGCGGCCGAAGATGGCCCACAGCACGGCCAGCAGCGCGAAGGCCATCAGCAGCCAGGCGACGATGCGCGGCGCGGGGGAGACCGGGGTTTCCTGCAGTTCGAGGGCGGCGGGGAGGAATTGGGCTTCGTGCGGTAGCCGGTTGGGCGGGTCGAGCTCTTTGCGGATTTTCCAGACGTGGCTGAAGATGGTGGCGTAGCGCTTGAGGAGATCGAGCGTGGCTTGCAGGCGGAGGGTTAGGGCGTGGCTCATGGTTATCCTCGCGCGTCCCCGGATCGAGTCCGGGGCAAGCTATTCCGGCGCATGCCGGAATCGAGAACCTCATTCGGCGCCGCTCCTGGATTCCGGGTCAAGCCCGGAATGACGATGCCTTTCGAGCCGTCATTCCGGTGCACGCCTTCCCAGCCGTCATTCCGGCGCATGCCGGAATCCAGGCGATGCTTCGACAGGCTTTCTGGATTCCGGGTCGCGCTACGCTTGCCCGGAATGACGAATCCGTCATTCCTGCGTACGCCGGAATCCCGTACGCTACGTTCGTGAAACAGCCATGCGTCTATATCCTTGCCAGCCAAAGAAACGGCACCCTCTATGTCGGCGTGACCTCCGATCTTGTTCAACGCGTTTGGCAACACAAGAACAATCTCGCGGAGGGCTTTACGAAGAAATACGGTGTTCATACACTGGTCTGGTTCGAGGCGCATGAGACGATGGAATCGGCCATCAACCGCGAAAAAACCATCAAGGGCTGGCATCGCGCCTGGAAACTTGCGCTGATTGAAAAGACCAATCCTGCGTGGCGCGACTTGTACGGCGACGTCGCTTGATACGCTGTTTCTGGATTCCGGCTTTCGCCGGAATGACGAGGTGGGCGTGGGATGACGACGACAAATGGATTTTGCGCGGTTCGTCATGTTCGTTATCCCTGTTGCAGCCGGTGCAGCCGCGAGTAATGCCCGGCCTCATGCCGCAGCAACTCGGCATGGCTCCCCTGCTCGACGATCTGGCCGCGATCGAGGACGACGATGCGGTTGGCGTCGCGCACGGCGGACAGGCGGTGGGCGATGATCAGCACGGTGCGGCCTTTGCAGATCGCCTTCATGTTGTTCTGGATGATGCGTTCCGACTCGTAGTCGAGCGCGCTGGTGGCTTCGTCGAAGATCAGGATGCGCGGGTTGCCGATCAGCGCGCGGGCGATGGCGATGCGCTGGCGCTGGCCGCCCGAGAGCGTCGAGCCATGCTCGCCGACCAGGGTGTCGTAGCCTTCGGTCAGTTCAAGGATGAATTCGTGCGCGCCGGCCAGCTTGGCGGCGGCCATCACGGCTTCGATCGGCAAGCCGGGGTCGGCCAGTGCGATGTTGTCGCGGATGCTGCGGTTGAACAGCATGTTCTCTTGTAGTACGACGCCGATCTGGCGGCGCAGGCTGGAACTGTCGGCCATCGCCAGATCGATGCCATCGACCAGCACGCGGCCGCGCTCGGGCAGGTAGAGCCGCTGCGCCAGCTTGGCCAGCGTGCTCTTGCCGGACCCGGAGCGGCCGACGATGCCGATCACCTCGCCCGGATCGATCGCAAGGCTGATGCCGCGCAGCACTTCCGGCCCGTCCGGCCGGTAGCGGAAGACCACGTCGTCGAACTCGATCCTGCCGGCCAAGGGCGGCAGCGTCGTGCCCGAACGTACACCCTGGCCGCCCTGCCCGGCCGACTTGGCCAGTTCCGTACGAGTATTGAGAATGTCGCCCAGGCGCTGCACCGAAATGCCGGTCTGCTGGAAGTCGGTCCATAGTTGCGCCAGACGCATCACCGGCGTAGCGACCCGCCCCGCGAGCATGTTGAAGGCGATGAGTTGCCCCAGGCTGAGGCTGCCCTCGATCACCAGCCGCGCGCCCAGCCACATGGTGACGAGGGTCACCAGCTTGCCGATCAGCGAAACGCCCTCGTGCGCCAGCGTGCCCAGCGTCGCGGTGCGAAAACCGGCGGCGACATAGGCGGCGACTTGGTTGTCCCAGCGGCGGATCATTTGCGGTTCGACGGCCATGGCCTTGACGGTGTCGATGCCGTTGATGGTTTCGACGAGGAAGGCCTGGTTCTCGGCGCCGCGGTTGAATTTCTCGTGCAGGCGGGCGCGCAACAGCGGCGTGATGAACACCGATACGATCACGTAGCACGGCAGCGAGAGCACCACGACGAGGGTCAGCCAGCCGCTGTAGACCAGCATCACGCCGATGAAGACGACGGAGAACAACAGATCGAGCACCAGTGTGATGGCATTGCCGGTGAGGAACTGGCGGATGTTCTCCAGTTCGCGCACCCGCGCCACGGTGTCGCCGACGCGCCGCGCCTGGAAATAGGCCAGCGGGAGATTGAGCAGATGCCGGAACAGGCGCGCGCCGAGTTCGACGTCGATGCGGCTGGTGGTGTGGGCGAAAACGTAGCTGCGAATTCCGGAGAGAACCACCTCGAACAGCATGACGACGAGGAGACCGACCGCGATGACGTCGAGCGTAGTCATGCCGCGGTGGACCAGCACTTTGTCCATCACCACTTGGAAGAACAGCGGCGTCACCAGCGCGAACAGTTGCAGGACGAAGGAGACCAGCAGCACTTCGCCGAGCAGCTTGCGGTACTTGACCACCGCAGGGATGAACCAGGTGAAGTCGAACTTGGCGAGTTCGCCGGCGAGCGAGGCACGCGAGGTGAACAAAATCAATTCGCCGCTCCAGCGCGCGGCGAACTCGGCGGCGGAGAGCACCTGCGGGCGCTCGACACGCGGGTCGTGGATCAGGATCTGGTCGCCATCGACACGAGCCACGATGACGAAGCGGCCGTCGAAGTCGACGGCCAGTGCGGGCAGCGGCGTTTGCGTCAGACGCGAAAGCTCGGTGCGCACCTGACGCGCCTTGAGGCCGAGCTGCTTGGCGGCGAGCAGGATCTGGGGCACACCGAATTCACGCCCCGGCTCGCGGAAGTCGTGCGCCAGTTGATCCGCATCGGCGGCGATGTTATGGAAGCGGGCGAGCATGACCAGCCCAATCAGGCCGGTGTCGGGTTCGCGCTTTGGATTGGCGGAAGATCCTTCACTTTCCGCTTCGGCCACGAGGATCAGAGGCGCGTCACTCATGCGCCGCCGCGATCAAGGATCGCAACTATCACCACCGGCCACCTAAAAAATCTGGCGTCATCCCCCCCCCTCCAAAAAAGGCCCGGCCAGCCTATGTCATGACAAGGGCCGCCCTGGCTGCAAAAAGATGGCCGCATGAACCAAGCCGGCACACCGGCTACCTGGCTCGTCTGTCCATCTATGTTTGCTTCTCCTCCCGCGTTCCTCCGATTGACGGAACACTGCCTTGGCTTCGCCGCGCTGGTCCGATTTTATTTATGGAGGGGTGCTGCTATCGGTACCATCCGCGGCCGACGTGTTTATCGACAGCGGACGGATGCTAGCATGAATTCTCGTGAACTTGCAAATGACATAGTTGGATATGTCATAGTTGAAGCTTCAACTAAAAATCTGGTGCCCCTTTCGAACGGTTCAAATGGCTATGGCGCGGGATCCAAATGGAAACCGAAGCGCCGAGGGACATCATGGCGATCTATGGCCTGCAGCGGCAAGCCACGCCAGAAAACGCCCGAGCCGCCCACCATGGTGCCAAGCAGAGCGTCCTCGGCCGCGGCCTTTCCGTGCTCATTCCGACAAGCCGCAACAAACACCGGAAGATCCCTGTCGTCCAGAAGTCCTATGCCGAGAGCCGTATGCAGCAGCGCGTTGCCTTCTTCATCCAGGTAGGCGGCGACGACGGGGCCGGCCGCGGCGCCGGTATGAGCGGTCAAGCGGTCATCGGCCTCCATGCGCCACACCAGCGGGGTGTAGTCGAGCGCGACGAACACTGCCTGCGGTCCGTTCTGGAAAACCCAGTTGCCTGAAGCGTCGGCACCATAGTGGCTGTTGATGAAACCGATCAGCCCTGGATGGCTGATGGTTTGTCCCTTCAGACGCCAGCATCCGCGGCGGTCGAGAGAAAGCCAGCCGTAGCAGGCGGGCACCTTGGGCCAGTTCACTGCGGCCGGGAAATCAGGAGTGGGCATACTCAATTATCTTCACCAAAAAAATAAGGGGGCCAAGCCCCCTTATTTGCGGCCAGGTCAGCCGGGCTTAGTGGTGATGGCCGTGATCGCCATGGACATGGCCGTGAGTAATCTCTTCGGCAGTCGCAGCGCGCACGCCCGTCACGGTGCAGGAGAACAGAAGCGCAATGCCGGCCAGCGGATGGTTGCCATCGACCACGACCTTGTCGTCGGCAATATCGGTGATGGTGAACAATGCGTCGTCATCTTC
>Ga0172379_10004565_pt1 | contig 20275 bp, 22 predicted proteins | sample GrowelOW334metaG_FD_119756 | JGI IMG/M metagenome (GOLD analysis project Ga0172379, IMG submission 119756) | Groundwater microbial communities from an aquifer near a municipal landfill in Southern Ontario, Canada - Groundwater well OW334 metaG | ecosystem: Environmental > Aquatic > Deep...
ACTATTCCTTCCTCAAGCTTAGGAAAGTTGACTTTGGGGTCCACACTTTTGTACACGATCGCCCTCCTGGAGAATGAGGAAGTATGCCATAAAAAGGGCTCGATGTTCCAGTATCGCGGATCAACAACCTCGCAGCAAGCTGCGAGGTTGTTGGTTCTACAAGGTATTGGATTAAATGCGGGTTTCATACCATTTTACTTTTCTTATAAAAAGAACGCGGCAAGCCGCGGGGTATGAAACCCGCGAGCGAATCAAAAGCCGCCGCGCGCGGTGAGGGAGAGTTTCCCGCTCCAGGCTTGCGAAGCGGAGCGGCTCGCCGCGACGGTCAGACCAAAGTCCAAACCTTCAATGTCGCTGGCAGAAACAGTGATGCCAGCGGTGAACATTCCCGATTCGGGGTAATAAAGCGCGGGGAGAGCGAGCGATACCCATTCATCGATCGGAACGCCGGCTTGCGCGAAAATACTGTGCCTGATGGAGGCAGCCGGAGAAAAAAGATACTCGCCGAGGATGGTCGCGTTGCCGATCCCGGTCATTCCCCCTCCGAGCAGGGAGTAGGAAATGGCGGTCGAACCGTCCAGCGGCATCACGACGGCGGCTTCCCCATAGGGAGAAAAGAAAGGGAGATCGAATGTCGCCTCGATCGCCCCCAGGAGGCTTCGCGGCGATGTTCCGGCCGCCGCGCGGATACCCGCGGCGGCTGAAAAGGCGAGGGAATCGAAGGCGGTCGCATAAGCACGGGCCGCGATGGTGGCTCCCGCGGCTGCGTAGGGATCGTACACCAGATCGATTCGGCTCGTAGCGCCGGGAAACCAGGTCGCTCGCGCGATGAGTTTGGATAGCCGAGAAGGGACGCCTGAGGAATAGTCGAATTCGGCAAAGAAATCAGCTGGGCTGAAAGCCTTGCCAAGGCCCCAGTTGGCGTAGGTTTTACCCGCCTCGAAGGCGAAGGCCCCGGTATCCCAGCGCAGGGCGAGATCGTCTAGGGAAAGAAGAGCGACTGTGTTGGGCGCGGCAGCCGATGAATCGAACGCAGGCGTCATTAGGAGCGAGAGGGCTTTGCTGGGGAAAGCGAGCAGGGAGGACCAGAGCGCGGTCGTCTCGTCCCCATACACGATGGCGAAATGGGTGGAAGCCCTGAATGAGGCTGAGCCGCGGCTGGCATCCAGCGCAAGCGTGAGGGTCGAGGCCGCGCCGCCAGACAGCGAGGCGGCGCCCGAAATGGGGGAAGCGACCGAAGCCGATTGCTGGACATAGCCTGAAAGGGTTACGCCGTCGGCGGCCTCGGCGCTAGGGGTGGCGCCGAGCGCCAATGCGGCCGCGAAAAGGAGGGCGGCGCGGCTGCCTGCGAGACGACTTGTTTTCATTTTGTCAAAGCCTGCAGGCTGAACCGCCCTTCGTCGACGGGGGCGTCCAGCACGAGCGATGTCATCGACATCACTGTTTTCGAGTTCTTCTTCAGCGCGTCGGAAAATTCCACGACAGAGGGAAAATACCGGGATCCGACCTTCGCGTAATCCAAGGTTCTCGAAATCTTCAGCAGCATGCCGCTTTTAGCATAGAGTTCCGATTTCGTGACAATAAAGCGTTCCGCGTCGATCCATAGTTTGCGCTTCGCGTACGCCACGTCCTTGTTCTTGGCGACAAGCTGGAGTACAAAGCATTCCCTCCCCTCCAGGACTTCCTTTCCCGTCAGTTCGGCCGAATAGAGATTCTTGAGATCGTCCGGCTCCATCGCGTCTTCGTAGGAAAAATCAGAGCCCATCATGCCTTGCCGCAAAAGGGCGCCCGAAATCTTCACGGTGTCACGCTCGGAGGGGAAATACATCCACAAATTCTTCTCGAGCTTGAGCATGCGCACGCCCTTGTCCTCGGGGTTCGTGAATTCGATGAAGGCTTTGCCGCTTCCCGCGGACCAGGCTTTCATCGTCTTCACCTTATTCTTCGAACCCGAGGTGATTTCCATTTTCCCTTCATAGTAAATAGTCGAATAGACCTGGTTCGCGTCGACCTTCGCGAGGATCTCAGCGGCGTTCAGTGCCTGCGCGCCCGGCGCCGCGGCAATCGCGGCGCAGAACATTAGTCCAGCCGCTACAAAAACATTCCTGAAAGATAGCCTTTTCATTGTCACTCCTCCGGCGCCGGGCGCTACGCCGATCTGATGGCATCGACCGGCGCCATCCTTGCCGCCCTCCGCGATGGAAGGTAAGAAATCGCGGCGGAGACCGCCGTTCCCATGGCTATTCCCATGAACACCGTACCAGGCGTGACCGATGGATAGATCACGTTGTCGAGCGGCCAGGAGAAGCCCGCCATGGCGTTGGTCATGTCGAAGCCCTTTCTGGCGAGAATCATGATCAATCCCACGCCGATAGCCGTCCCCGCGAGCGAACCGATGAGGCCAAGCATCGTGCCCTCGGCGAGGAAAAGATTCAGGATCTTGCCCCTTGGCATGCCCATCGACATAAGTATGCCTATTTCCCTCTTGCGCTCGAGGATCACCATTGTCATGACGTTGGCGATAATGAAGGAACCCAGCAGAGCGACGATGAGGAATACCCAGTAATAAACGACATTCATCAGCTGGATCATCTTCGGGTATTCGCCGATCGAGGTCCATGGCAGGACCGAAAGCTTTCCTTTCTCATGCGCGTCGACAATGCCTTGAACGAGTTTGGTCATCGCCGCGACTTCCCTCATCCCCGAAAGGGTGACGGATATCTGCTGTGCCCCATTGTCCATGCCCAGGAGGATCCGCGCGTCCTGGAGGCTCATCTGGAACACCATGCCGTCCAATGAATTGACGCTCGTCTTGAAAAGGCCGGAAATCCTGAGCTTCCTGAATCCAAGCCCCCCATCGGCTTTCTGCGTTACTACTTTGAGCGTGTCGCCCACCTTGAGACCCAGATCGTTCGCGAGCGTTTCGCCGACGATCGTTTCGCCTACGCTGCCCATATATGCGCCGCCCGGCAGAATCCTCGTGTCGAGCATGAGAAGCTTGCGCTCGACTTCGGGATCGCCGGCTATGGCCATCGCTTCTTTCGTCCCGCTCTCCGAAGAGAGCAGCACGCCGAAGCGGATCCGTTCGGCGACGATCGCGCCGGGATCCTTTGTCTTGACCGCCTCTCGGATCGATTCGGCGAGCGCGGGGGAGTTTTCGATAAATTCGTCGACGGGCATGAATCTCGTGCGTTCCCTGTAGCCAGTCGTCGCGATGTTGATATGTCCCGTCTCGTTTTTGATATAGTTCCGCACCATGGAGTCGAGGAAGCCATTCGTGAATCCCTGGAGGACGATGATCATGAGAATTGAAAGGAAGACCGAACTCGCCGCCAGCGCGCTTCGGCGCTTGTTCCTGAGGAGGTTCCTCGTGGCGAAAGGAATGATTTTCATGGTTCGCCTCCTTCAGACGAAATGCAGGGCATCGGTGACCTCGAGCTTGGCCGCCTTTTTCGCCGGTATTCTGGCCGAAATCCAGGACGCCACGACCCCGAACAGAAAGCCTGCCATCATCGTGGATGGATGCCATTCGCCATGCAGGACTCCCCCCATCGGGATAGCCCCCAGATCGAGTCCTGAGAACATCTTGTCCAAAGGGAAGCCCCAGCGCACGGACCACCATACGAGGATGCCGCCCAGGATAAGCCCTCCAAGGCTTCCAATAATGCCGATCATGAGCCCCTCGAGGGAGAAAAGCCTCCTGATCTGACCGGGGAGCATTCCATAGGCGCGCAGGACGCCGATTTCCTTTATTCTCGAGTAGACGCTCATGAGTATGGTGTTGACGATGCCAACCCCCGCGATGAGCAGCACCACGAGGATGATGAGGGAGGAATACTTGGCTTTCATGTTGCGCATGGCCATGTAATCCTTGGCCGCGTCGGCGATCGGGATGGCTTCCACGCCTGGCAGGGCACCCCTTATGGCCGCTGCCGCTTTGGAAGAAGCGCTCAGTTCCTCGTCGAGAGTCGCGGATTTGGGCAAGGAGACGGCGATTGTCGTCACGGGCAGATTGTCGCCCAAAAGAATCCTGGCAGCGCCAAAACCTAAGAATACGCCGCTCTGTGATATTTCCTGCGCGGGAACATCGAGAATGCCCACGATTCGGAACTCATCCGCGTTCAAGGTATCATCCACCGCGCGGGCGGAGAGGACGAGCCAATCTCCTACGCCCAAGCCAAGATCCTTCGCCAATCCTTTGCCTATGATGATGTCGTTTTCGCTGGAATCGGCCATCAGCCATGTCCCGGCGCCGATATGATCGGCAATTTTAAAGACTCGCTTGTCGCGGGCGGGATCGATCGCCGTGCCGATCACCGGCACGCTGTCGATTCTGTTGGAAGCGTATGCCACGAAGCTGGTGCGGGGCGTGGAGGCTATTGTTTCAGGTACTAGTTCGGCTATACGGCTCATAACGTCCTCGGGGGATACGATTCCATATTCAAGCGGAAAACCTCGGCTGTTCTTCTGGTATTCCGCTGTCATCACCCGCATCGATGACTCCGTATAGTCCACCATGGAATCGATGGTCATTCTGTCCATGCCAGCCAGGATCGAGTCGAAAAATATGAACATTCCTATACCCACGGTAAGGACGAGGGCGGTGATGAGTGTACGCTTCCCATGCCTCAGGACATTCCTGAAAGCGATGGATGCCAGGACTTTTGTCATGTCGTCCTCCTCTCGTCCTTCGTGACAAGGCCATCGTGCAGCTGAACCACCCTCAGCGCTTCGTCCATTATCATCTTGTCGTGGGTGGAGAAAATGAAGGTAGTATGGAGGCTTTTGTTGATGGTCTTCATGAGACGGACGATCTCGTCGGCCGTATGGGAATCGAGGTTGGCGGTAGGTTCGTCGGCCAGCACCACGACGGGATCTTTGACAAGGGCTCGGGCGATGGCGACGCGCTGCTCTTGTCCGCCTGACAATTCGCGGGGAAACCGGTTCGCCTTGTCGGCGATGCCGACCGCGTCGAGGATCCCGAGCGCTTTTTTGCGCATTTCCTGTTTCTGCAGCGTGCCCGCTATGCTCAGGGGAATTTCCACGTTTTCCACGACGGTGAGGACGGGAATGAGGTTGTAGGACTGGAAGATGAATGATACATGCTCTCTGCGGTACGCGGAAAGCTCTTTTTCCCCAAGCATCCTCAACTCTTTGTCGCGGTATCGCATCGTTCCACCTGTTGGCCTGTCCAGGCAGCCAATGATGTTGAGGAGGGTGGTCTTGCCCGAGCCGGAAGGGCCGACGATGGCGCAGAATTCTTCCTTGTCGAATTCCAGATCGATCCCCCCGAGCGCGACGACTTCAATTTCGCCCTTTTTGTAAATTTTAGTAATTCCCGACAATGAAAGAATGCCCATTTCCCCCTCCTTATTTTCTGCCAGCCCGCAACTGCGCCAACATCGATTCCATTTCATTCAGATAGTGCTCAAGCGCCGACTCGCCAGTCAGCGTTAGGGTTGCCCCTGTGTAGGGCTTTTTGCCCACAAAGGTTTTCCTTAGCTGAATGTAACCCGCCTCCTCCAGAGTACCGAGCTGAACGGAGAGATTTCCTGCAGTCATGGCCAGATCCCTCTTCATATCGGTGAAGCCTGCCTCGACATCCTGGGAAGAAGCGAGGTAGACAAGAATCCTGAGGCGCGCCCTCTCGTGGATGATCTTGTCGAAATTGGGCGGGGCGCCGCTTTCTTCGTCCAGCATCAGCGCCCGCCTTTTCCGCGCGCTGAAGCTTGTATAAGTCCCACGATACCGAAGACAACGAAGACGGCTGTTATCACTATGGCTGTCCATAGCAGCGGATCGGTTTCCATGAAGAAGAGGGAGACGATGCCAGCGGCCATCGCGACCCAGCCTAAGACACGGTATTCGGATAAATCGATCAGCAGATCGAACGCGTGAGAGGCGAGGGCGGTATAAATGGCCATCATGGGAACGATGTACCAGGGGTGAGCGATCGAAATGAGGAAGATTGATCCCGCTATCATCGCGGCGGCTGAACTCGCTATGAGCGTCGAAGTTTTGCCGCCATAGATCGCCGTTATGAGCGAGTAAAAGCTTCTGCCTCCGTGTTGGGCCGCCAGTTTCGCCGTGATGATGACCTTACCTGCTGCTCCTGCCACGAAGACGAGGACGAGGAAAATCCAAGCCCAAATGCCAAGTCCTGAGCCTGAGGGGTTTTGCTCAACCGCTCTCGCTGCGAGACAGAAGATCACGGAAGCCACCCCGAGAATGAGGGAGAGAATAGGATAGAGACGGGAGGAAGCGACAGCCCTGAGAAGCGGATTGCTCGCCTTCACGGCGGATCGTAATTCGCTGAGGGTTCGCGCAAGCTCTTCGATGGAGGGAGTTTTTCCCGACTCATTCTGAAGTTTAGGGCTCATAGTGCCTCCGTAAACTAGTTTATAATACAAACCAAAAATATAGTCAATTGTTTTGTCTTGTCAAGCCTCCAACGGGAAAAGGTAGTCAAAAAACCGCATTCATGATATGATAAAAGCGCAATTGCTTTTCGCATTGCATCAAGGAGAGCTTATGAGGAGCGAGGGCGCCGACCTCGAGATCAGATATTTCCAGGAGAGCATTGGGCCGGAATCGGCCGAGCGCATGGTTTTAAGAATGCCCGAGGGCGCCATCACCATCAGCCGTTCCATTGATGATCTCATTCATGCCGAATACGAGCTGAACGGCAGCGCCTCGCTTCTTTCAACGTGGCGATCTTCTGTCCGCCGCCACGACAGTATTTTGATCATGACCAACGAGACACCCAAGGACATATACACGGCCAGCGTTTCCGTCAGCATCCCCGAGCGCATCAAGGACCTGGAAGTGCACAGCATGAAGGGCGAAATCGATATAAGGGATTGCCCTATCGACATACTCGCGATATCGGAACTGGGCACCGTCCATATCCATGGAGCGCATAACGTTGAAGCCTCGAATGTGCAAGGTTCCATAACCTTGGTAAACTGCGGCTCGGCCACGATCAATACAATCGATGGCTCGGTGAAATGTTCGAAAATGAATGGATCCCTCCATGTCGAAACCCAGGGTGGCGACATTCAGGCTTCACGGATAAAAGGCAATGTCATCGCCCTAACGACGGGCGGGGATATATCGGTGCTGAAGCCGGAAGGAAGGATCAGGCTCATTTCGCACGATGGCGACATAGAGCTGGAGCTGTCCAGCGTCTTCGGCGGCGGCGAGGCGAATACCTATTCGGGCGATATCAACCTGATGCTGGAACAGGCGAACGTGGAATTCCGCGCGGAAACGCTTTCCGGCCAGATAAGCTCCCCTGGCACGACGATATCCTCCGGCGCCGGGCCGAGGCGTTGCGCCTACAGAATCGGCCAGGGCACCAAGCGTCTGCACGTGAAGAGCGTGCTGGGCGATATCGAAGTGGAATGAGCGCTCATTTATTGGCGAACAAGGCTCTGATTTTCCTTTTATAGATCTCGTTGACAGCGTGCCTCTTCAATTCCTGTTTCGCCGAGAGTTCTTTGCCCGGCTGGAACTGATCGGGGAGTATGTCGAATCTGAATATTCTCTCGAAGGGCTTGAAGCCGTTCTTTGGACTTATCAACTCGGAAATCTCCGAATCTAGAAGTTCCCTCACTTCCGGCTGCTGAACGAGGGTTTCGTAATCGACGAAAGGAATGTTGTTTTCTTCCACCCAGGCCGTCAGGTTTTCCTGTTTGGGAATGATGAGGGCCGCGAGATATTTTTCGTCCTGACCCAGGACTACCGCCTGTTGGATATAAGGACTTTCGCAAAGCTTCTGTTCAATGGGGACGGGCTCGATATTTTCTCCACCGCGCAGGACGATCGTGTCCTTCGCCCTTCCTGTTATCCTTATTTCTCCATTCACCGTGAGCATGCCGAGGTCGCCGGTGTCGAGCCAGCCATCAGCGGTCATGATTTTTGCCGTGAGGTCGGGGCGCTTGTAGTAGCCCATCATGACTTGAGGGCCGCGAACTTGTATCACGCCCTTCTTGCCCGGCCCTAAAAGATTGCCCTTTTCGCCCATGATGCGGATTTCGGTTCCTTTATGGACAGGACCAACGGTTCCAAGTACCGGGTGCTTCCTTAGCCTGATACCGAGAACAGGGGCCGTCTCCGTGAGTCCATACCCTTCCAGGATCAGCACGCCGATCGCGTTGAAGAAACGATCCACTGAGCCTGGAAGCGCCCCGCCGCCCGACACTCCCGCTATGAATCGCTTACCTAGTTTGGCCTTTATTTTCTTGAAGACGAGCAGGTCGCCGAGAATCCAGATCGGGGCGAGGAGGAGGAAGGGAATAATCGAGGAGGCAACCTCAAGTACGCGTGACCGAGGCGTAAATTCGGGAACTCGCTTAAGAAGATGGTTGCGGAAATATGAGAAGCTTTCGCCCACACCCACGAAGAACTTGAAGAGTGTCTTGAGCGCGGGGCTGGATTGGCGCAAGTTCTTATAGACTCCGTCCATGACCGACTCCCATATGCGAGGCACCGAGGGAACCCAATGAGGCTGAACCGCCTGCATATCCGCCAAAAGAACCGAACCGATGGGCTTGGAGTAGGCGAGCATGGCGCCTGACTGCAAAACAATATATTGGACGATACGCTCGAACGAATGCCAGACAGGCAGCACCGAAAGAAATAGCTCTCCTGGCTTTACGCCAATGAGCGATGGAAGGAATTCGGTCTGGTGGAGGAAATTCCCGTGGCTCAACATGACGCCTTTCGGTTCCCCCGTAGTTCCCGAAGTATAGATGATCGTCGCTAGCTCGTTTCGCTCACCTTTTTTTACTTCACCGATGTAAAAGTCGGGATTTTCCTTCAGCTCCTTTTTCCCTTTTTCCATGATTTCCGCATAGCCATAGACTTCCAAGTCAAGAGCCGAGGCCTCGGCGACAAGGCTTTTTTCGGGCGGATCGAAAATGATGAGGGATTTGAGAAGGGGAAGGGAAGCTCGCAAGCCAAGCACTTTCTGCAGCAGCTTGTCATTTTCCAGAACGGCAAGGGAGCATTCACTCCATGAAAGAATGTAGGAAATTTCCTGAAGCGTCGCATCACAACCGCGAGGCACATCGGCTGCCCCAATCCCCAGGATGGCCAAATCGGCGGCAAGCCATTCCTTCCGGTTATCGGAAATGAGTCCCACCCTATCGCCTCGCGCTACACCTAGAACATGGAGCCCGGCCGCGAAGGTAGCGGCGATTTCCTGCAGGCTCGCATAGGTTGTAGGCTGGAAAACCCCATGATTGTCTTTGGAGAGCTGAACGGTGACTTCCGGCTGTTCCTGAACTTTTTCTAAAAACATCTGGGGGATCGTTTGCGCCATAGCTGCTCCTGAATAAAGAAATTTTACATAAAAACTATAATTGTCGTATTGTCATATGTCAATTGCATACTATGATTTTGCGCTGAATAGTGCAGAGATTTTTCGGGGATTCCCGAAATCGCCTAACCGAAATTTTGCCATATTTTTGCAGAATTTAAATAAAAGTGCGATTGACTTACTAATCAAGTAGTGTAAAGTATATTCCCTAGTACTGCATCTGGAGGGTCTGCTGGCGCGGGCATCCTCGTGCGACGAGACCAATCGATTGCGTCGGAGGATTCCATGTCCATCGATTTTATCTGGTTCGACCTTGGCTATACCTTGCTCTATATGGAGCGGGAGAAGGTTTTCGCCGAGGTCATCGAAAGATTCGATGTTCATAGAACCCTTGAGGAAATCGAAAAAGCATTCCATGTCATCGACAAGCGTCTCATGCGCGAGCATCCTGGGCTTCTCGCCCGATCGTCCGAAGAATTTATGCCGCTTTACTTCGGGTTGCTCTGCGATTACCTGGGCATTCATGGCAATCTTGTGTCGCTTCTGATCGCCTGGATGGACGCATGGAAGACGAGCGGGTTGCGCTGGCTTGCCTATCCCAATGTGGAGACTGTCCTGGAGCGTCTTTCGGCAAAAGGACTTCGGCTTGGCGTGATCTCGAACTGGGATTCGAGCGCCAAATCCATTTTGGCTTCGTGCGGACTTCTGGATCGATTTGAAGTTGTCATAATTTCGAGTGAGGTGGGTATATCCAAACCCGATGAAAGAATTTTCCGGTTAGCCGTCCAGCGCGCGGGAGTTGATCCCTCGCATTGCCTTTATGTAGGGGACAACTACTACGATGACGCGGTGGGAGCTTCTTCCATCGGCATGAAGTACCTCATCATCAACAAGCTGGAAGGCTGCGGTATCGAGGAACTTGCCGGAAAACCTTTGGCAAAGGATATTTCGGGATTGTTCACCTATCTGGAAAGCGAGGATCTGTGAAATCATTCTCCTTCACTGTCATAGGGCACTGGGGCGCTTATCCAGGACCAGGGGAAGCCACTTCCTGCTATCTACTCCAAGCCTCAGGGACTTCGATTCTCCTCGACTGTGGCTCGGGATCACTTTCATTGCTCCAGCGAATCCTTCCCCTGAACGAGATCGATGCTGTCGTTCTTTCCCATTATCACGCCGATCATATCGCCGATCTGGGATGTCTCCGCTATGCGTCGAGAATCGATATGGACCTGGGGCGCAGGAAACGGCCACTGAAGATTTATGGACACAGGGAAGATCCTGCCTTCGCGACATTGAGCTATCTTGATTTTGCGGTAGGGGAAGCATACGGGCCTGATTCGGAGCTTGCGATAGGCCCTTTCTCGCTTAACTTTGCCCCAACAATGCATCCCGATCCCTGCTATGCCATGAGAGTCTCCTGCGGCGGTTCTTCGCTCGTGTATACGGGCGATACGGGGGCACTGCCTTCGCTTGCGCCATTCGCCCGCGGAACCGATCTTCTCGTGTGCGAGACCAGCCTCTACGATGAATATCGCGGGAGGATCCCGGGGCATATGTGCGCGGGGGAGGCCGGTGCTCTGGCCTTGGAAGCCGAGGCGGGCATGCTTCTGGCCACTCATCTTCCGCATTTTGGGGAACATTCCGCCCTGCTCAGGCAGGCATCCGCCGCTTTTGGCGGAAAGACGGCCTTGGCGAGCCTTTACTGGAAAATGGAATTATAAGTCGAAGCGCGTTCCAGTCTCGTAGTTGAGGGCTGGGAGCGCGAATATGGAAACGATAGAAATATCAGGACGGTGCGGGACATGGATCTATTTTGGTTTTTCCTGAGAAGATTCGGTAGGCTGCTGCTCACAGTCTTCATCATTTCGACTCTCGTTTTCTTTGTCATTCGCATCATTCCTGGCGATCCAGCCATGATCATCGCCGGCATGGATGCCCCTCCCGAGGATATACAAGCAATACGGGTAAAATTGGGCACCGACAAGCCAATTACCGTGCAGTATCTAGAGTGGCTCAGTTCCATCGTAAGGCTGGACTTCGGCAATACCATGATCTCGGGGGAACCGGTGACAAAGCTTATCCTGGAACGCTTCCCCCTCACGCTTATCCTCGCCTTGTTGGGTATATCCATTGGCATCGTGATTGCCGTGCCTTTGGGCGTGCTCTCGGCAGTGAAGCGCTGGTCCTTCTGGGACTACTTTGGTCTTGTGTTTTCCCAACTGGGCATGGCTATTCCAAGTTTCTGGCTGGGCATTATCCTTCTTCTCATCTTCGCGGTGAAGTTTCCGATATTTCCCCTCTTTGGCTCCGAGACACCCGCCCATTTCGTTCTCCCGGCGATTTCGCTTGGCTTTGCGCGCGCCGCCGTCATCCTTCGCCTTGCCAGGGCTTCCATGGTGGAGGAGCTTTCCAAGGAATATGTCATCACCGCCAGGGCGAAGGGACTTACCGAGAATATGGTAAAATACAAACATGCCCTCAAGAACGCCCTTTTGCCGATAATAACGATCACCGGCATCGAGCTGGGCTACATGCTTGGTGGCGCCATTATCATTGAACAGGTCTTCTCCCTCCCCGGACTTGGACGGCTTTTCCTGTACGGCATCTACCAGCGTGATTTCCCTCTTATCCAAGGGGGCGTCGTTTTCGTCGCTATCATTTTCTCGTTGATCAACTTTGTCGCAGACATTCTTTACAGCATCGTAAATCCAAAGATAAGGTTCGAATGATGGAAGCCACTACGCCATTGCTGCAAGTCGAAAACCTGGGTGTATGCTTCACCCATGGGGCCATGGAAGCCCACGCGCTGAGAGGCATCGATCTCTCCTTTTACAAAGAGGAAATACATGGCTTGGTCGGTGAGTCGGGCTCGGGGAAGACCGTCACTTCGACCTGCATAATGGGACTTCTACCGTCCCCTCCGGGTAAGATCGTATCCGGACGGATACTTTTCGATGGGAAAGATCTCCTTGCCATTCCGGAAACGGAGATGCGAAAAGTCCGCGGAAGACAAATCGCCATGGTTTTCCAGGAGCCGGGCAAATATCTCAATCCGGCGTTCAAGATTGGGGAGCAGATCACCGAAATGCTCATCCTTCACCTGGGGATGACCAAGGCGCAGGCCAAGGAAAGGGCCCGCGAATTGTTGGGCCTCGTCGGGCTCGGCAAGGATGGCAGGGTCCTCGATTCCTACCCGCATGAACTGTCAGGCGGCATGAAACAGAGGGCCATGATCGCGATCGCCATCTCCTGCAACCCTGTTTTTCTCATAGCGGACGAACCCACGACTGCCCTGGATGTCACGCTGCAGCTTCAGATACTAAAGCTCATAAAGAAATTGAGGGACATGCTTGGGATGGGCATCCTCTTCATCTCCCACGACTTGGGTGTCGTGAACGAGGTAGCGGACCGCGTATCGGTCATCTATGCCGGCAGGATCGTGGAGTCCACCGCCAAATCCCAGCTCTTCACGAATCCGCTCCATCCCTATACGAGACTCCTCATCATGTCCATTCCGGACGCCAGGAAGCGAGGCAAGCGGCTTGCCTCGATACCAGGACGCGTTCCTGACGCGGACAATACGCCGACAGGCTGCGCCTTCCATCCGCGCTGTCCTCTCGCCGTGCAACGCTGCAGGGTCGAGAACCCATCCCTCGTCGAATACGAAATCGGGCACGCTGTCGCGTGCCACCGCGCAGGTGAGACATGGAACATCTAGTCGAGTGCAAAGAAATCGTGAAGATCCACCGGGGCAGAGGCATCGGTGGCGCGAAGCGCGGCTTTAGGGCGGTGGATGGAATTTCCCTCCAGATTGACCGTAATGAGAGCTATGGCCTCGTGGGCGAGTCGGGATGCGGCAAGACGACCTTCGCTCGAGCGCTTCTGTACCTTGATCCGCCGACATCGGGATCCATCAGCTTTGATGGGGTTAAGCTCGAAACCTTGGGACGTCGCGAGTTCAGGAAATTTCGCAAGCGGATACAAATCGTATTCCAGGATCCCAACAGCGCGCTGAATCCCAAGATGAGCATTCACGCCAGCCTTTCCGAAGGCCTGATAAATAGGGGCATCGACGAGGCTGAACGGGTGAAACGCATTAAGGATCTCCTCGATCTCGTGGGCATAAGCTATGCCTACAGGAACCGGTATCCCCACGAATTCTCCGGAGGGCAGAAACAGCGCATCGTGATAGCCCGCGCCCTTTCGATGGAGCCGGATTTCCTCGTGCTGGATGAGCCGGTTTCCAACCTGGACGTATCGATCCAAGCGCAGATAATCAACCTGCTTTCCGACTTGAAAAAGGAATTTTCGCTCACCTATCTCTTTATTTCCCACGACCTCAATCTCGTATCGTACATGTGTGATACGATAGGCGTGATGTTCAAGGGCAAGATCGTGGAGCAGGCACCATCGGAAGCGCTCGTCTCCTCGCCGAGCCACCCCTACACGAGGAGGCTTCTCTCGTCCATACCCGGTGGCGCGCAGCGGACGGGGTCTATGGGCTTCGAACAAGAGGAGGAAACGGCGGAAGCCCTTGAAATTAGGGCGAGGTCGAGGCAAGCGGCCACTGGTTGTCCTTACTACCCGCTTTGCCCTCTCGGGGACGGCGAATGCACTTCGTTGGCCCCTTCGCTTCGGGATATCGCTGAAGGACACGTCGTGTCCTGTCATAAAGTCGGGCCGGCCACAGGCCGGTGATTCCAAGGAGAAAGGCATGAAGAACCGAATCGTTCTGAGTCTGCTTGTCCTGGCGCTGTTGGCGTCGGGCGGCACTGTCTTCGCGCAGAGCGCGGGGATCCTGAGTTTTGGCCTCGCCGGCAATCCGGATACGCTCGATCCGCAGAAAACCTCGGGCACCCTCACCTTCCAAGTGGTGAAGAGCTTCTATGATACGCTCGCCGAGCCCGATACCACCGGAAAGATCGTCCCGGCCCTCGCCGAGAGCTGGTCCGTATCGGCCGATGGCTTGGTCTGGACCTTCAAGCTGAGGCAGGGCGTCGTCTTCCACAACGGACAGGCTTTCACTTCCAAAGACGTTAAGGCGACCTTCGATCGCATCAAGAATGAAGCTTTCGCCTCGCCCAAACGCAGCGAATTCGCTCCGATCAAGACCGTCACGACTCCCGACGCCAAAACCGTCGTGTTCACCCTTGGCGCTCCCTACGCGCCCCTTCTCTCCAGCCTCGCTTCCGGATGGGGTGCCATTCTGCCCTCCGGCTTGATCGAGTCTGGCCATAATTTCGGCGCCGAGCCGGTAGGAACCGGTCCCTTCAAGTTCACGAAATGGGTGAGGGACAACAAGATTTCCATGGTCAAGAACGACAACTATTGGATCAAGGGCTTGCCCAAGCTCGCCGGTGTCGATTTCAACATCGTCCCCGAGCGCTCGGTCCAGATTCAGGGTTTGCTCTCCGGAGCCATTGAAGCGGTCGAATTCGTCGATCCGGAAGATCTTCCCGTCCTCAGGGCGAACAACAAGGTCGCCATCAAAAAGGAACTGACGTCCCTCATCATGGTCATGGCCATGAACTGCTCCCGCGCGCCCTTCAACGACCTGCGCGTCCGCCAGGCGGTGAACTATGCCGTCGACAAGCAACTCGTCCTCGACGTCGCCTATGGCGGCGGCAAGGTCGGCTCGACCTTCCTCGATACGGGCAACGCTTATTACACGGATTACTCGAGCCTCTATCCCTACAACCCCGAGAAAGCGAAACAGTTGCTCAAGGAAGCTGGGGTCGGCAACAAAGAGCTCACGATTTATGTGGCACAGAATTATCCCCTGCACGTAAAGGCGGCCGAACTCATTCAGCAGATGCTCGCCGATGTCGGGATGAACGTGAAGCTCCAGCTGGTCGATTGGTCCACTTGGCTCTCCAACGTGTATTCCGGCGGCAACTATGATTTCACGGTTATTGGACATACCGGAAAGCTCGATCCCGATGGTACCCTCGCTGGCTATGGCACGGGCAAATACGTGAAGTGGATCAACCAGACGGTGGCCGATGATCTCAAGAAGGCCGTAACGATCTCCGACTTCGATGCGCGCAAGAAACTCTATACCGACGCGCTCGAGATCATGGCCAAGGAAGTTCCTTTCGTCTATCTCGGAACCTCCTATCGCTATGTCGCCACGAGATCCAATGTCTCCGAGTTCAGGATGACGGTGAACCTCGACACCTACGATTTCAGGTGGACAGAGATAAAGTAAATGATCGCCACCCGCAAATCCCAGAGGATCCTGTTTTCGCTCGCGGTCCTTTTCCTCCTTCTGCTCGGGGTGGCGGCCATCGCCGCCCCGCTGGTGGCGCCCTATAAGCCCACGGCGCAGTATCTTGCCAAGCGCTTCCACGCGCCGAGCTTGCAGAATTTCTTGGGTACCGACAATTACGGCAGGGACGTGCTGAGCAGGATCATCTACGGATCCAGATCCGCCCTCATCGTTGGGCTCGTGACCGTATCGATGTCGCTGGTCATCGGTTCGACGATAGGGCTTCTGGCGGGACTCGGATCGCGTAATCTCGATAGTCTGCTCATGCTTTTCATGGATTCCATTCTTTCGTTTCCAACGATTCTTCTGGCCATCACGGTGGTGTCCTTTCTGGGCTATGGCCTTGTGCAGGTAATGCTGGCGCTCGGGATCATATCGAGCCCGGTTTTCGCGAGGATGGTGCGGGCGGAAACCCTCTCCATCAAAACCGAGGGCTACGTCGAAGCCGCCCGCGCCCTCGGCACTCCCGTCATCAAAATTGTCTTCAAGCACATCATTCCCAACCTACTCGGCAAGGTCGTGGTGCAGTGCTCCATTACCTTCGCCCTCTCGGTCGTCGTGGAAGCTTCGCTTTCCTATCTCGGATTGGGGACTCAGCCACCGGCTGCCAGCTGGGGACTGATGCTCAAGGACGCGCGCAATTACCTCGTGCAGGCTCCGTGGATGGCCGTCTACCCAGGGCTCTGCCTGGCTTTCACCGTCCTCGCCTTCAACATCATCGGCGACACTCTGTCCGAACGCCTGAATCCCAGGCTGAACGGATCATCCTGACATCGGAAAGCGGCGCAACAATGAAAATTGGGCTAATCTCGGACATCCATGTCGACATCAACATGATCGGCGGCCAAGAGATCGTATCCGATCTCTTGGCCGCCGAGGTCCGCCGGCGCGGCTTGGATATCCTCCTCATCGCGGGGGACATCTCGAGCGACTATGAGCTGAGTCTCGCGACGGTCGACCGGCTCGTCGCCTCATCGGGCGCCAGGGTCTTCTTCATCCCCGGCAACCATGACATATGGAATCAACGCCATCCTGGGCTCCTCGCCTGGGACACCTACAACGCGCTCCTGGGGCATCTGTCCAACCTGGCCAGAGGGCCTATTCTCCTCGATGGGAATTGGGCGATCGTGGGTGATATAGGCTGGTATGACTTCGCGTACGGGGATTCCTCTTTCACCCAGGATGATTTCGAGAGGATGCAATACGGGGAGAGGACCTGGCAGGATAAAATCTATTCTCTTTGGGACAGGGGCACCCTCGAGGTGCATGCCATGTTCATGGAGAGGCTAGGCTTGGCTTTGGACGCCGTGAAGGGGAAGAAGATCATTCTGGCGACGCACGTCGTCCAGGTGCCCGAGTTCACGGTTTCGCCGGCAGGTCCCATGTGGAAGTATTTCAACGCTTTTCTCGGCAGTCCCGACTACGGGAGACTCTGTCGGGAGCGCGGCGTCGAACTGGCCGTTTGCGGTCATGTGCACTACCGGAGGAAGGTGAAAAAAGGCGGGACTGAGTTCGTCTGTCCATGTCTTGGCTATACCGTTGAATGGTCAGCCCCGCCCGATCCGGCAGCGGAAATAGCCGAGACACTGACGGTCTACCAACTTGGCGACGATGGGGCCTCGCTCATACAGTGAGGATTATTCGGTCGCGGCAAGGACTATTCGGTCGTGGCGAAAACAATCCGGTCGCCCGGCACTTGTTCGAAATACTCGATGAGAGCGGCGCGCATTCCTGCGATGGTCGCTTGGTTCATGACTCGATACTTTATGTGATGGGAGAAGGAAAGAGGCTCGCAAAAGTAGGAGAAAAATCGACGGGAGGTCTGGAGGCGCCACGCCTCTGGCAGCATCGACTCGACAAGGTCAAGGAAGCGCAGGGCTATCGCGAGCCGATCCTGGGGCGGGCAGGGGGTGGAGCCACGCAGTTGGGCGCGCAGAAGGCTGAAAATCCACGGGCGACGCACGGCTTCGCGGCCTATCATGATGCCTGAGGCGCCTCCCTCGCCGAGGAGGGCTTCGGCAGCGGCCGCGTCGGTGATATCGCCGTTCGCCACGACGGGAATGGAGAGGTCTTTGGCAAGGCGCAGCGTGAAATCATGCCGGGGGCTGCGCCTGAACTTTTGTCCATCAGTCCGCGGATGAACGGTGAGAAAATCGAGGCCAGCCCCCGCGATCAGGGAGCAGAACGAGAGGAATCGGTCGTAATCATCGTCGGGACCCATCCTGATCTTGGCGGAAAGGGTCCCCGGCCAGGCGGCCCTCGCCGCTGCCACGAATTCCGCCGCGCCGGCGGGATTCGAACCCCATGCCGAGCCTCCACCCGATTTCCGTATGTGGGGCGCGGAGCAGCCAAAGTTGATGTCGAGCCCCGCCGGCGCTTCGGCGGCGTCGCGCTTCAGGATTTCGGCGCATGCGGCGGCCATGCTGGCCGCCGCCCGGGCGTAGAACTGCACGGAAGTCGCCCCGGGCGAAGGCCGCGCGTCCGTGTAGAATGCCTCATACTGGGCGTGGGAGATGAAAGCCTCGGCGCTTGCCATTTCGGTGAAGGCGTAATCCGGACGACCTACCTCATCCAAGAGGGTTCTGAAAGCGCGATTTGTTATGCCCACCATGGGAGCCAAGAGAATTGCCTTGCCGGGGAAGGGTAGCATTTGAACGATACTATACGGCAAGAGGATAAAACTCAATCATCATTCCGGTGAGTTGACTTTATGGCGGCATTGGGATATAAATTCCGAGCGCATTTCCCCGATTCGGATCCTGTACCGGGGGTAAGTGTGTCGCAAGCAGGGTCCAATTTCCCATTGTGTTCAGGAGGAATCCGTGAGCGTCAAGATAAGGCTCAAGAAATTCGGCGCGAAAGCGCGTCCTTTTTATCGCATCGTCATCATGGACACGAGGTCGCCCCGCGACTCGAGAACCATCGATGAAATCGGTCTCTATCATCCCATCGAAACCGAGGATAAGCAGATAAGGATCGATGAGGAAAAGGCCAAGCTCTGGCTTTCCCGCGGCGCTCAGCCCACCGATACCGTCCGTTCACTGCTCAACAAGAAAAACATCCAGGTCAAATGAGGGCAGTCTCGGCTGAATACCTTCAGCCCCTGCCTCTTGATCGGTGTTTTTCCCCAAGGAGAATGAAGTGGAACGCGATCTCGTTGAGTATATAGTAAAATCTCTCGTCGACGAGCCCGATGCCGTGGAAATCAAGGTCATCGAAGGCGAGAAATCGACGATTCTCGAGCTCAAGGTCGCCGAAGCCGATATCGGCAAGGTGATCGGCAAGAATGGCCGCATAGCGCGAGCCATACGGACTATCCTCTCGGCCTGCGCGTCAGCCCAGTCCAAGCGCGTGATCCTGGAGATTCTGGACTGATTCCGGATAATGACGAAAACCGCTGGACAGGAACTCTTGGCTGTCGCCAAGCTCGGCGCTCCCCGGGGCCTCAATGGATTTCTGAAGCTGCATAGCTACTCGGGGGAGTACGATCATTTAAAAAAGCTCAAGGTTGCCCTCGTAGCTCCCGCCAAAACGCCAAACGAAGCGAAAACGATGCGCATCAAGGCTGTCGAAGTCGGCGACTGGGGAATGAGCGTCGCCTTCGAAGGCTATGAGTCGCCTGAAAAAGCCCGCGCCCTTACCGGCCTGGAGCTTTTCGCGCCGAGAGAAGGCGCAAGTCAACTCAGGGCCAACGAATGGTACATTCACGACCTCGTCGGGCTTAAGCTCATGGTGAGCGGTATCGCGGTTGGCGAAATCGTCGGCGTTCTGGATGGGGGAGCCGATCCTCTTCTGGAAATCCACGTCAACGCATCGGGGTCTCAGGTCCTTGTTCCTTTCAGAAGCGAGTTCATCGGCGCGGTGGACTGCGGCGCTGGAACCATGGAACTCCTGGCTGAATGGCTCCTTGAATGAAATTCACGATCCTGACGATCTTCCCGGAGATCGTACAAGCGTATTTCGACGCCTCAATCATGAAACGCGCGGTAGCGAGCGGGCTGATCGAGTATTCCCTCGTAAATTTCAGGGATTACGCCACCGATAAGCACCACAAATGCGACGACGAAGTGTTCGGCGGCGGCGCCGGCATGCTGATGAAGCCCGAGCCTCTCGACAGGGCGCTGGAAGCGGTCGGATCTCCAACCGTGCGGACTATCTTCGTTACCCCATCGGGAAGGCTTTTCAACCAAGCCATGGCCGAAGAATTTTCGCGCGAGGAAAATCTCGTGATTCTCTGCGGTCGCTATGAGGGTGTGGACCAGCGCGTCATCGATACGAGAGTGACCGATGAGATATCGATAGGCGATTATGTCCTTTCGAGCGGGGAGATCGCGGCGATGGTCTTGATCGACGCGATTTACCGGCTCAAACCGGGTGTCATCTCGGGTGAATCGCTCAACGAAGAGAGTTTCTCGAAGGGGCTTCTCGAGTATCCCCAGTATACACGCCCCGCGAATTATGCTACTATGCGAGTCCCTGACGTTGTTTTGTCGGGGAATCATGCACAAATCGCTCGATGGAGGCTTAAGGCAAGCATCGCCAAGACGCTGGCCTACCGCCCCGAGCTTTTGTCCGATGACAAACTGCCCAAAGAAGTGGGCGGATTATTGCGTGAAGTAATCGATGAAGGGGGATGGCATGAACCTGGTACAGTCCATTCAAGCCGAACAGATCAAGAGTGA
>Ga0172379_10004567_pt1 | contig 20272 bp, 41 predicted proteins | sample GrowelOW334metaG_FD_119756 | JGI IMG/M metagenome (GOLD analysis project Ga0172379, IMG submission 119756) | Groundwater microbial communities from an aquifer near a municipal landfill in Southern Ontario, Canada - Groundwater well OW334 metaG | ecosystem: Environmental > Aquatic > Deep...
GGCGGGGACAGTTCAGCATTGAACGGCGGGGACAGTTCAGCATTGAACGGCGGGGACAGTTCAGCATTGAACGGCGGGGACAGGTCAGCATTGAACGGCGGGGACAGTTCAGCATTGAACGGCGGGGAATTTTCAGTAATATATGGTCAAAAAGATGCAAAAGTAAAAGGTGGATTACATTCAGTTTTGGCAATTGCTGAATACGATGAAAATTACAATATAGTTAAAGTTCATGCAAAAGTAGTTGACGGTAAAAAAATAAAAGCCGACACATGGTATATTCTAAAAAATGGCAAATTTTCAATAGTAAAATAATGAAAAACAAAATTCTTAAAATCAAAGGGTTCCGGCTCAACCATCTATTACGCATAGGAATATACCGGATAATATTCGCTGGATTATATACTCAGTTCGGCGGCATGGCTGTTTTCGGTGAAAAGAACGCAGATATGCGAATGACAATAGGAACGTCATATCCGATAGAATTCAGCGGAGAAACGCAATACAGCGCATATCTTGGCGACTGGATATTTGGCAAGTGTATTATTATTTACAAAAAATATTCAATAAATTAAAAGAAAGGAGATGTTGCTGAATCAAAAAGTAAATAAAAGTTTGGCAGAACTATAAACTGCCAATAATGCGGGGTGGTAGCAGTGGTAGCTTACTTGCCTGATTCGCAAGAGGGCAGAGGTTCGATTCCTCTCCCCGCTACAAAAATACGAACCATGAACAAAGAAAAACAGTTTATAAAAGAGCATATTCAGGACTTTATTGAATGGCGGGATAAGCACTACTTTCAGGCTTACAGCAAGGAGTTTATCAGCAGAATGGATGATTTCAAAGTTTATACAGAGATTGAATTAATCAACGAATATTTAAAGATAATACCAGAATGACAACGAAGCAACGAGTAATCTATAATTTTATAAAGGAATCAGGCGCCTCTGCTTCGGTAAGACAGGTTATAGATTTTTGCAAGTCAGACATTCATTTTAAAAATAAATACGCACCAGAAGCAGCAAAACAAATATACAGTTCGCTTATTGCTAATGGTGTATTATCCCGAACGGATGATATTTTGAAAATAGAAATAAAAACTAACGAATTATTTTAATAACAAATTATGAAAAGACTTACGCAAAAAGAACTAAAAGAAAAATTAACACTTGAAAACGAAAAGCATGGATTTTGTGTTTGGTGTAAACATAAGAGGGGCAAAACGTGGGTTCTTGATTTTTCTGAATTTTTTAAAACTGGTAAATTTTACATTGCCGGAAATGAGAATAATTACGACATTCACATAGTTGAAAATAAAAGTGAATATAGTGCAAGAGAATTTCAAATAAAAAAGAAATGACACGAACCGATTTTAACGAATATATATACAATCGTGAACAAAAAGAAGCATATAAAATATTTGCAGAAAATGCTTTGATTGATATAATTTTACGTAAAAACAAGCAAATAAAGGAGTTATTAGTAAAAATAAATGAATTACAAAATGACACGATCCGAATTCAAAAACTTCAACATAATTCAGAATCCGGCAGCAATGTATAACGGTGTCGAATGTCCGGTTGTGAATGTTGACAAGGAAAATGAACATTTTTATATACGTACAAGAGATATAAACAGGATGGTACATTTTACGGAAATTGAACTAATAAAAAAATAATATGAAAAAAATAGATAACGTGACGGTTGAAAACTTAGACGTTGCCCTCCGGATCTGCAACATTGAGATTGACAAGGCCGTACTTGACAAAGTAATTGACTTAGTTGAATTAATTGAAGACAAGGGAGCTGATGTAAGCCTGAGAGATATTTGTGAATTACAGGCTGAATGGGGTGTTATCAAAGTCAGAAAAAAAATAGTTAGGAAGGTTGACGAATATGATGAAAAATATAAAAATCACGCTTGCTAAAAAAAAATAATATGAAAGTGAAAGACAGAATTTTAGCAGAATACAAAAAAGGTAACATAGTTGTTGCCGGTATCGAGGGTGGACAGGTAGTTAAAATATCTGACTTCATTAAACAGCCTGCGGATGGTATCCTTTACGATTTAAACCGAGATGAGGCCACTATATTAACTTTTATTGACAATCCTAAATGGGTCAATGATTATGCTTCATCACAGGTAATTCGTGCGTTAAAATCGAAAATTGACGAACTTGAAAAAATTATTTCAAAAAATAATCGAAAATAAATTTGCATTTAAAAAATGTTTGATTAATTTTGTACGTAAGTTAACGACTAAAATAATGATAAATTTTATTGTATTACAAAATAGCACCTTGCTTGGAGAGCGTTTTCCTTCTTAGTCGTTGGCTTACACGCAATCCGGCAAGGTGTTTATATTTTTATAATTATGAAAAGTCCAGCTGTTTTATTATATACTTCTGATTTCTTAACCGGAATAACTTTTTTTACTGATGAACAAATCGGACAATATATTTTACTTCTTTGCCAGCAACATCAACTCGGACATTTACCAAAAGAACACATGATTAAGATATGTAAATCATTTGATAGTCCTGTGATAAAAAAATTCATTACTGATGAAAATGGAAATTACTATAATGTTAGAATGGAATCTGAAATAAATAGGAGAAATGAGTATTCAAAAACACGGTCCGATAATCGTAAAGGTAAGGTAAAGACTAATAAAAAACATATCAAAAACATATCAAAAACATATCTTAATGATATGGAAAATGAAAATGATAATGAAAATATAGATGTAATTGATGAAAAAGGAAAAAAAGTTGATTTTGAAATTTTTTGGAATTTGTACGATAAAAAAGTTGGGGATAAAATAAAAATTGAAAAAAAATGGAATGAGTTAAATTTAGAAGTGCAAAAACAAATTTTAGAATATATCCCAAAATATAAAAATTCACAACCTGATAAAAAATTTAGAAAAGACCCTTCAACTTTTTTTAATAACAAAGGGTGGAATGATGAGATTATATATTCATCAATAAAAAATGCCCCATCTTACGACATCAAACACCCAAACGAACAATGGGCGGAGCGAAGCAAACAAACATCGGAAGACAGAAAAAACAACCCGAAATATCAGGCAGAGCTTCAGGAGGCAAGGGAAAAAGGATTAATTGACTAAAAATAAAAACTATGCAAAACATTAATGAAATTTATTTAAAAAGCGGAATTTCCGACAAAGGAATTAAGCGTTACAGGTGTAACTACTCTCTCGAAGAATGCATTGAAATATGTAAAGAAATCGGGCAGAAAATCTTAGGTGAAGACAGAAAATTTTCAATAGATGGCGAAAATTATTATTCCTACAAAAATACTATTCAATGGGTTTTTGGTGACAAAGACAGCGAATTTGATTTGAAAAAAGGATTGTTTTTTCACGGGGTTACCGGAACCGGAAAAACTATGATGATTGAAATAATAAACACGGTTATACAGGTGGTTACAGACGGTTATGGAATACGATTTATTTCCGATGGAAAGCCATGCACTTTGAATTTAAAAACAACTCCGCTGCCGCTATTAACTCAAAATGCAATATTTAACAAGGATTTTGAATTATATCAAAATGCAATGAAATATCGAAGCATATTTTTGGATGAAATCGGATCGGTTGCTGAGATTAAACAGTTAAATATCTTTGGAAACATAGTTCAGGCATTTCCTTCGATAATTGCAAGCCGAGAATATTTTTCAGGATTAATGATTTGCACTTCAAATTTAACCCGTGAGCAGATTTTGAAGGAGTATGGAGACATGACAGAAAGCAGATTAACGAAAATGTGTACCTTTATTGAATGTACAGGCACCGACCGCCGCAAATAAAAACAGACGGGATATATTTACAGGAAAATATTAAAAAGGTATGTAAAAAATTAAGCATAGAATATGTTAAAAATAGTTATTTGCCATGCAAAAAATGCTTTCCAGTACAAGGAGATAAAGAATGCATTAAATGCTTACTTGGTGGAAGTAAACTATAAAATAAATAATTATTAACCAAAAATAAACATTATGAAAACCATTGAAGAATTAAAGAAAATGAGCAAAGACTTACTTGTTCAGGCAGGTAATGAAAAGAAAAAATGTAAAGAACTTAATAAAAAGTTCAATCAGAAAAAATATGATAAGCAATTTCTTGTCATAAAGGACTGTATTGCATATTTAGAAACAAATCCAAGAGAGGAGTTTATTCAGTCTGAATCTGAAAGAGTTGATAAGGCTATTGCTGTTCTTTCGGATAGATTTGGCGTTTGGCAACAAAGTCCGGCTGCTTCAAAAGTTAAGGGTAATCTGCGTAAGAATTATGAGAATAATTCAGGGATAACACAGATGAAAATTCAGTTGAAAGTATTAAATTTTATTTTAAATAAATAAACATGAAAAAAACTAAAGAAATTAATGTTGATATTGACCTCGATGATTTTGACAGCGATGAGTTAATTGATGAGTTGAAAAACAGGGGCGATTATAAATCCGAAGATGATTATTTTGACGGCGAAAATGTTATAATCATTGATGGAAAGGTTGTTTATTCTGCCGAATCATTAGCGCAAGTTCTTGAATTAACCGAAATTGCTAAAAAATTAAACCAGCTATGAACGAAAAACTAAAGCCAGCTGAAAAATTTCTAAAGGAGAAACACCCGATTTCCTACGCTATTTACAAAACGCAGGGCAAAAAACCACTTGAACAAATTTTGATTTTATTAACAGAGTATAAAAAAATTAATGGTAGCGGCAAGTAGTAGCGTTGAAGCTATGACCAGTAAAGGATTACGGAGCAATGCACTATCAACCGATACTGAATTAAATGCGAGCTACAAAGTTGGATTAACCGCTGAAACCTTTATTGGTTAAAGCTTGTGTTATACGCTGGGCGGTAATAATGCGATAAACTAAATTAAATGAACGAAACCTTTTTAATAACTTTTTTGAGAGATGAAAATTTTAAACTTATATGCAGGAGTGGGAGGCAACAGATTACTTTGGGGTAATGACCACGATATTACAGCAGTAGAATATGACAAAAGAATTGCAGACGTATATGCTGACTTATATCCAAATGACAAAGTAATTATTGCAGATGCACACGAATATTTACTCAAACATTATATGGAATATGATTTTATATGGGCATCACCGCCTTGCCAAAGCCACAGCCAAATAAGATACAACATTGGATTTTTGGCAAACAGAAAATATAAAAAAGTAGAGGCGGTGTATCCTGATATGAAATTATACCAAGAGATTATTTTGCTTGATAAATATTTTGATGGGCAATGGGTAGTTGAAAATACAATTCCATTTTACGAACCGCTTATTCCAGCCACGAAAACAGGAGGTCATTTATGGTGGAGTAACTTTAAAATTGAGCCGATAAATCACGTAAATAGAAACCACAGAGGTGGAACTGTTGACACATTACAAGAGCGAAAGCAGATTGATTTAAGCAAATATACAATAGGAAACAAGCGACAAATATTAAGGAATTGTGTTGAACCAGAAGTCGGATTGCATATTTTTAATTGTGCGTTGGCAAAAAAAGTTATTAAAAAAGATTATGAGCAGAAAACTCTATTTGAAACACAAATGTAGCCTTGCGTATAACGTTTTGCAAGTTGGCGTTCGTTGCCGACTTTGAAACACAATATTGTCAAACTTAAATAAAATTAGATATGAAAAACAAAACTTCAATAACCCACGAACTCTGCAATGACGCTAACTTGCTGTTATGCGTTCGTTCTTTTTCAGAGTTAATTTCAGAAATTGAGTATAACCAAAAAAAATAGTTCCAATTAGAGAACTTGGAAAAATTGCAGGATTTAATTATTATGATTTTCCGAACGTTAATTTCGACAGGGGTACAATGAATCCTAAAGGGGCTTATTATATCAGCAACATTAAAAAAGAAATAGAAACGATAGACAATTTTTCTGCGTTCGTTTTCTCATCTGATATGCTTGCGTTTTATTATGTGAATAGTGAAGGGGAAAAATCATTTGTCAAAAATCAAGTTTTATTGTGTCAAAAACTTTGTGAATGGGGTTTTATAGAATGACGCATAACTACCGTATTGCCAGGTAAATTATACGTATAAATATAGCATAACTTAATGGCAAAGAAGTATATACATACTTTTCAGCTTAAAATAACAAATCAACAGTTTGATAGCCTGAAAACATTGAAAAAATACGGTGTTAATCCTTCTCAATTTATTAGAATTGCTGTAAAAGATAAGCTACAAAAGGAGTGGAAGCAAATTAAGAAATCTAAAAACGAATGTCCGTTTTAAAAAATAAATAGAAAATGAAAGAAATTTTGAAGCAAATCTGTGACCGGAATAAATTCACGTTTAAGAACCATTCGATAAATTTATTTGGTTATTTTAACGCTGAAATAATCCGAAAAGACAGGTCCGGTCACAATGTAATAATTGAAATATCAGAGCCTCTAACTATTTCAGAATCAGAACTGGAAACAATAATTTTTGAACGATTTAATCTAAGAAAAATATGAGTATAATTATTATTGTCAATGTCAGGAACTTTATTATATTTGCATAAAATAAATTAAATGATTTGATATGAATAGACATGGCAATATAATTTCAGTAAATAAATTCAGGGAATTATTAAAGAATGGTACGATACAGCAAGATAATAAAGGAAACTTAATTTGTAAAGAAACATATCATGGGGGGCAGCCCGTAAAGGCTACTGATAAAGAAATAATTAATTCATACAAAGAGTTAAATAATATATGGATTGTTGCTGAAAAGTTAGGAATGTGCGGGCAAAGCGTTCATGAAAGGCTTATAAAATTAGGAGTAAAACTAAATCATCCTAAATTTAGCGAAAATGAAAAACAATTACTTAAAGAGCAATATATTTTTTATAGAGATATTGGTAAATTATCAGAACTTGCTAAAAAAATAAATAGAACCGTTCCATTTATTTGTAGAAAGGCAAAGGAATTAGGATTAACAGATAAAAAACATTTGAATTGTCATAAAGGAATTGAAAATAATAAAATTTCAGAATACTTTGATAAACATGGACATCCAAAAGGAATGCTTGGGAAGCATCATTCTCAGGAAACTAAAGATAAATTATCTATAACATCTACAGAGGTTTTTGCTTCGTTTTCTGCTGAAAAAAAATCTGACATATCATTAAAAGCTATGAAAACAAAAGAAGAGAGATATGGTAGAACAGTTCCTAATGATAGAAAAGTTTCGTGGAAACAAGGTTGGAGAAATATAGGTGGCATTGAAAAATATTATAGAAGTAAATGGGAGGCTAATTATGCAAGGTATTTGCAATTTCTTAAAGAACATAACGAAATCACAGAATGGCTTCACGAACCTGAAAAATTCTGGTTTGAAAAAATAAAATCAGGAACGAGATGTTACCTTCCTGATTTTAAAGTAACGTTAAAAAATGGCATAATTGAATTTCATGAGGTAAAAGGATGGATGGATGCTAAAAGCAAAACTAAGATAAGTAGGTTTAGAAAATATTATCCACAATATAATCTTTTAATTATAGATGCTAAATGGTTTAAATCAAATAATAAGATAATTGCAGGATTAATAAAAGATTGGGAATATTAAAAAAATGCTGGGCAACAAAAGGAAAAATAATTATTGAGATATGAAAAAAGAAAGAGCATTAACCGCCCGACAAACATTCATAGCTGAAAAGCTGGAAGAAATCATGTTAAAGTATTTAGGATATTTTAGAGAGGAGGTATATCAGAAAGGATCAGGCAAGAAAGGAAAATACACACGGGAGCGAGAATATGTTGAATTCAGGCAGTTACTCGGGTATTATTTAACTGATAAAATGCTATTTGACTTCACCCACATGGAAGCGGGCTTGTTTATCGGTATAGACCATGCAAGCATTACTCACGGAAACACAACAGTTGAAAGCCTTGTTGAAACGAATAACCGGTTTGCAAAATATTACTATGATATCTTAATTTTAATAAAAAATACTGATTTTTCGGAGCGCGAAATACAAAATACTGAAAAAAATAGAATAAATTAAAAATACAAAAACATGAAAACAATACAGGAAAAATACTGCAATTTTATGGGAAGTCTTTTGTTAAGATACATTGAAGAGCCAAAACATCTTTCAATAAGAGAATCTGAAATATTAAGTTTGTTTTTTAGAGAAAATTTATCATTTGGTGAAATATCGAAAAAAATATATATTTCAAAAGAAAGGGTAAGACAAATCATAATAAAATCACTACATAGAATAGCTCATCAAATATTTATCAGGCTAAAATCAGAAAATCCAACTATTTATGAATCAAAAATAAATAATTTGGAAAATAAAATTAAATTATTAGAAAAAATTATTAGTGAAAATATCAGGGAACAAACAATTGATATACATGATAATAGAATTAATGTTCGGATATGTGATTTAGATTTAAGCATAAGAGCAAAAAATTGTTTACGTTGCGAAAATATAGAAACGATAGGCGAATTAATTTTACATAGCAAATATGAATTATTAAAAATAAGAAATATGGGCGGGCATACTGCTACTGAAATTGAAGATTTTTTAATAAAAAAATATAAATTGAATTTAAAACAATAAATTTGTAATTGTGAAAAAAATAATTAACTTTGTCCTGTTTCATAATGGTACTGATGTACTTTTAATTTCTACTGTTGTAGATGTTTAATTGTTAATAAGGGGATGGCGGTAAGGGGGTTCCGCCTCTTTAACACAAAAAAATATGATAATAGAAAAAGCCAATTTGATGATAGCAATAGTTCAGACGATGGGTATAATAGTGTTATTCTGCATTGCCTTCGCCGGTGTTATTATCGGCTGGAGTAAGATTGAAAAGAAAATTGAAAAGTTTTTAAATGGATAAAACTATGGAAAATATAACTTTTAAAAATAAAACAAATTGCGAAAATATAATAATACCTGATGATAATTACCTAAAAAACATAAAAAATGAAAAAGAAAATATTATTAGAAGGGTAAAACGTGATTGCGAAAACAAAAAAATTATTAGTTTTTGGGCAAGCCACCATTTTGAAGCAGCCATTAATGCAGCAATAGAATTATCTACAGGCTATTCGTCAATTGAAATAATACGAGATGAAATATATATTGTTCTTGTAGGCAGATTTTTTGCAACATATTACATGAATATTAAAAAGTAATTTATATAGCAAAAATGAAAGATAAAGACGCAGATAATTTAGTCGAACTTGTTTACATGGGTGGCGGGTGGATTCCATGCAATGAAAGAGCCAATGAAATCGCTGAACAATCATCAAAGGGAGTTATTCATAGCTTTGTCGAATGTACTGAAAGGGATCTGAAATTTCATCAATGTTACTTTACTTTGTTAAACATGGTTTATGAGTATCTGCCTTCAAAATTCAAACGTCAAGTACAAAAACATGATTTTTACAAATGGCTTAAGCATTTACAGGGAAAATATAAGGTGAAATATACCTTTGCAGACGGTACTCAGTTTGTGGAATATGATAGTATATCCTTTGGTAATATGTCGCAGATTCGTTTCAGGGAGTACATAAAAGACCAACTGCCATTTCTCTACGAGAATGTTATCGGGGCGTTTTTTGAAGGCGTGATTTATGACAGCATCGTGGCAACGATTGAAAAAGATTATGAAAGGTTTATGTGCAAATTATGAAGGCTTACACAAAAAAATATTTAGAATATTTTGACTATGCTGAAGATGATGCAATTTTGTGCGAGATTTGCGGCAATGTTCGGGCAACGGATTGCCATCATATCGAGCCACGTTCAAAGAGAATGGATTTACTGACTGAGGTAAGTAATATAATCGGATTGTGCCGAACCTGTCACACTAAGGCACACAACGAAGAATATTCAAAAGCATTATTAAAAGAAGTTCACGAAAAATTTATGAAGCATAATGGCAAAGGAAAATAAGATATTAGAAGAGTTAAACGAAAATCAAAAATGTTTCTGCCGTGAATATATAACCGATTGGAATATAACAAGGGCTTACAGAGTCGCTTATGGAACAAAGGATTCAGTATCTGCGGTTAATGGGATAAGACTGCTAAGTAATGCTAAGATTAATAAGTACATAGAACATATTAAATCACACCTTGAAGAGGTTACAGGATTGAGTAAAAAAAGAGTTATTGACGAACACATAAAACTTGCGTTTTCTTCAATTTCAAATCTACATGATACTTGGATAACCAGAAAGGAATTTGAAACGCTTACAGGCGAGCAAAAAGCCTGTATATCTGAAATATCAACATCAATACGTAGAACGGTTCAGGATGGAAGTCCTATTGACGTAGAATATGTAAAAATTAAGTTATACGACAAACAGAAATCTCTCGAAGCAATATCAAAGCTGATGGGGTATGATGCTCCAGAAAAGAAAGAACTAACCGGTAAGGACGGGCAGCCACTAATTCCAGACAATGAGGTTATTTGTAAATTCGTTGTAATCAACGAAAAGCCAAAAACGTAAAATAATATTTGTTTCCATCCGGCATCTATTTGAATTTCACTCAATAAAATCACTAAATAATTAAATATGGAGCTTGTTGGCGGCTTAAATTTTCAGTTCCTTTGTCAGAATTTCGACTTTGAAAAGTCAAAGAAGCAAATTAAACAGGGGTTTATTTTAGAAGGTTCAAGTGGCGCCGGCAAAAGTTTTGATCTGGTTTCCTTTATTATTTACTACTGCAAAATGTACGAGGGTAAAGGCAAGGACGTGCTGATTTGCCGAAATACTAACGCCGATTTACAAAAGACAATACTAAAAGACTTTGTTAAAATATTACTTCGTTATGGTATCTATAACGAAAAGAACCATTTTAAAAGCTCACCACAGCATTACAATCTATTTGGCAACGTAATATACTTCTCAGGAATGGATGCGATGGGAGCGCACGGGGAACGGCATGATATAATCTGGATTAATGAGATTTTAGAAACCGAACAGCAAAACTTTCAGCAATTAAATCAGCGGTGTAACGAAGCGTTTTTCGGTGACTATAATCCATCATATACCGAGCATTGGGTTTTCAATTCAGTAATTACACGACCTGACACAAAATATTTTCATTCCACATTATTACAAAACGCCTTTCTCCCTGAGGGGCAACGCTCAGAGATTATGGCTTACGAGCCGACGGCAGAGAATATAAAGAACGGAACGGCAGATGATTATATGTGGAAGGTTTACGGGCTTGGTTTACGCTCCTCTCCGAAAGGTTTAATATTTCAAAATGTTACATGGGTGGATGAGTTTCCGGCTAATATTCAATATGCTTTTGGAATAGACTTTGGATTTACAAATGACCAAACAGCATTGGTAAAGATAGGAATTGACGGGAATAATTTATACGCCGAATTACTTTTATACGAACCCATTGATAACTCTCCGGCATTATCGGAAGTATTATTATCAGAGCCAATGAGATTAAAAGGATTGCAGCAGGGTATTCAGATAACAGCTGACTGCGCTGACCGGTATAATGATGTTGAAATGGTAAGAGAGCTAAAGAATTTAGGACACAACATAAAAAAGGTTAATAAGGGCAAGGGAATTTCATGGAGTATCGGGCTTTTAAAAAAGCATAAAATACATTTAGTTAGAAATGTGAATTTAAAAAGAGAACAAGAAAATTATAAATGGAGAGAGATAAATGGAATGTTTGTAAACGAGCCTGTAGGTAAGTATGACCACGCATTTGCGGCGATTAGATATTCATATATTGGCAGCTTTTTAAATTCAGGTGTTGCATTTTCCGGTTGGTAGTTAATAACTTTAAAATATGCAAATAGTAAAAATATTTATTAATGGTAAAAAGCAAGGTATTCGAGCCATAACCCAAAAAGATGAGGTTACAGATATTTTACTTGACACAATGAATGATGGTATTCAAAGTAAAGAATTTGTTAAGGCTGCGCTAAAATTACATTTAGAAAAAGGTTTAGCTTTTATTCCAAACACAGAAAAACCATTTGACTGGGATGAAAATATTCATGGAAACTTTTTTGCAGATTAAAAAACTATTATTACATTTGAGAAAATTATTTATTGCATGAATATTTTTTATATTCCACTCTGTTTAATCCCGTTAATCGTTATACTTGTTTTATTCCGTAAGAGAATAAGGCTGTGGTATCAACTGTTTTGGATTAAGGATAAGATAGCAGAGGCAGATGCTTTAAAGATTTTAACCGGACGGCAACAATTTATTATCAGGTTGAACAATGGGAAGCTGGCAATAGTTACATCAGATTACATAAATATATTCAACAAGATTTTAAAAGGAAAGCGCAGGGGGATGACTTACCAGCGGCTTTACGATATGTCATTATACCACACTAAAGCATAAACACTATGAAAAAACTATTGTTGTTATCACTAATTTGCGTTACTCTTTTCGCTTGCCAAAAAGAACATTGTTACACCTGTACTTGCACTCAGGTATATTCTGATGAATACGCTGAAATGCTTGGGTATAAAACAACGGTTGAAAGCGTTGATAAATGCACCACAAAGAGAGCTATAAAACAGGTTGAAACATCAAATACGTTAAGTACCGATATGTTCACTCAAACTATGATTTGTAAAGAAAATTAATATGTGCGACAAAAAAAATTGTGATTGCGATAATTCAAAAAGACAAGTATTGCCTGAATCTGATACCTGTAAAGCAGAGCCATTAAAAGAAATCAACGTTAAACGGATATTCTTTTATGAAGACGATTCCATGCCGACAAAATCCCCGTTCTTTGAGTTGGAAAACGGTGAGATAAAACGCCCGTATTTTGTTGGTACTAATGCAGGATTACAGGCGTTATGGTTTACGGACAAAGAACTTGCAGAACGTAACGAGCGGGTAAATGAAATGGCAAATAAGCCGAAAATTATTAACTTATTTGGTAAGAAATAAATTATGAAATTAGAATTTGAACATATAAAATTTGATTTTGTAAGGATTGAAGGCGAAGGAAAAATTAAAGGGAAAAGAATATATTATTGCAAAAACATAAGTAGTGGTGCTGTTTTGGGGAAGGTTCGTTTTTGGAATGGATTTAAACAATATTGTTTTTCTCCTGATTCAAGAAATACGTGTTATTCAAGTAGCGACATGATGGACATTATATTTTTTTTAGAACAATTAAATAAATAAAATTAAATGCCAGTCCAAACAGTCATCCTAAACGGAGTAAAAAAATATCGCTGGGGCAATTTTGGTAAGACTTATCCATATACTAAAGCCGGTAAAGAGAAAGCGCAGGAGCAGGGAAGGGCAGCTTATTCCGCAGGGTTTAAAGAGAAAGGCAAGAAGAAATGAAGCTGGCAGTAATAAGATTTGAAAGAAAACGAACGGATATTACAGGTAGGAAATTTTACCATTTTGTAAATTTTAAAATTTCTTTTAATATAAAAATAGCAAAATCAATTGAAAATATTGAAAGGCAATTTGCCTTATTTTGTGAAAGAAAAAATATTATTATAAAAAAATATTCAATTGAAATATGTTAAAAATTACAATGATTAAAACAAGTTCAAGTCCCGAGATACTGGGAGCATCAGAACTAAAATATGATTCTGAATGAAAATGAAGTAATTGACATAATAAATATATCACAGATTGTTCCTACATGGGTCACTAAAGCCCGTGAGATGAACAAAGAGCTTGAGGCACTTGTTAACGGTGTTGATTTTATATCTGAGCTAAAACAGATAGAACACAAAGAGGACGCCAAACAACTCGAAGCCCGCCAAAAATACTCCCATTCCATAAAGGATATGTTCACTCGTATCCTTAGACCTATTGATAATGTCTATACAGCAACCGGCGGCACGAAGCGATACGGAAGTAAGTCTGATGTAAATTCCACAGAAACTTACGATAAGTTAATTGCAAAGGTTTCTACAATTCGTGACCAGCGGCCTCTTGAAAAATGGTTACAGCGGAACTGGATGAAGCTTTATCATACAGACCCAAACGGCGTTATTTTCTACGAATACAAATCCGAGAAACTTTATCCAACCTATAAAAATATTGGCTCAATCCGCAATTATAAATCCGACGGGCAAAACCTTGAATGGATTCTATTTGAGCCTGTAAATAAACCGGACGGCACAAAGGAATGGCGTTTTGTGGATGATGAAAACGATTATATCATCATTCAATCAGGATCACAGGTAACTCCGTTAACAATTACAGATAAAACATTTAAACACCCGTTCGGTAGTTGTCCTGGCGTTATCATATCCGACATAGTTAAAATCGGAACAGAACAAAGATTAAGTCCGATAGATTCAGTTATCGAGTTGGCAAAGGAATCACTCCGTGATAACTCGCAAAAATCCATGTTTAAATTCCTGTTATGGTCACCGATATTTTGGCGTTATGCTTTGAAGTGCCCGAAATGCGGGGGTACTGGTAAGCAGAAAACAGGCGATGCTCCGTGTGATATGTGTAACGGTTTAAGGATTTACGGTAAAAAAGATATTACAGATGCTTTGAATTTACCGGTTCCTGAAGACAAAGAAAGTGCAATAGTAACCCCAAACGTTGCCGGATTTATCATCCCACCTATTGAGATCATGGCAGAGTTCAACAAAGAAATGGAGCTTGTTGAAGGTAAAATTTACACTACAATCTGGGGGTCTATCAACTATCAAAAGATGTACTCCGGCGGTATAAGTGTAAAGACAGCCACAGAAATAATTTACGACACCGCCCCGCAGATTGCACGGTTAAACGACTATGCTGACACCGCGCAATGGGTTGAATGGCGTTTAACTGAGTTGGCAGCTAATTTTATTTACCCATCGAAACCAAAGGATGAAAGTATTTGTATGATTACTTACGGGCGTAATTACATCATTGAGCCGATGGAAGTATTACTTGCCCGCTATGTGTCAGATAAGAACGCTGGGTGTAATACAGCTATTTTAGACAGGGATTTGGAAGAGTGGATTTGCAGTAAATTCAAAACCGACCCGATAGGACTTGAAGAGGAACTGAAACGATTGAAGGTTGAGCCATTTATTCATTATACGATTGAACAAGTTAAAGCAAATTACTCACAGCAAGAAGCGCAAAAGAAAATGTTATTTGAAGCGTGGTGGAGAAATGAGGCTGACAAGAATATGGATTCCGAAGATTTGATTGAAGAGTTTGATAATTATTGTGAGGAACAGACCGGCGTTGAAGCAAAAGAAACCATGCTGATTGAAACGCTTGGTGTTGGTTCGGTTCAAGCTGTTGTAGCGATATTGACCGATGCCATATTAACTGATGAACAAAAGACGGGAACGTTAATAGTAATGGGATTCACAGATGAGCAGGCGGAAAATATGCTATCAGGCGGTAAAAAGAAAATTATTGCACCCGCAGCCCCAGCTCCTCCAATAACGAAAATCACACCTGATGATGACATAAATAAAGACACGGATTCAAACGATAATGATAAACCCGCAGCCGGTGAGTGATATTGATTTTATGCCATACGGAGTACACAAAGGTAAGGCAATGATAAATGTACCAGCCGAATATTTGCTTGCGTTATACGAAAAGAAACGATGCAAATGAGCGGTAAAGGAATATATCGAAGACAACCTTTATGTTTTGCAAATGGAGATAGCTGATAAAAACAGAAATAAAGAATAATTAATGGATTTATTTATAATCATATTATACGCTATGGCCTCGTTGGCTATTTTAGTATTTGCATTATTCATTTATGTTATATTATTTATTCCTTTTAAATACCCGAAAATAAAAATAGAAAACACGAATAACTCTAATTAATAACTAAAAATACCGTGAAAAATAAATACAAAGTTCCGGTTAAATTGTGGAATAGCTTTAAAAGCAATGCCGCAAAAAATACATTCAATCAGAATTATGAAAACTGGATAAAGCATCAACCGCTGATAAATTGTAGTTTAAATAATTTGAGTTTCACTCATTCACAAATACCAGAAAAACAATGGAAAACAATATGCTGGAATATGGCTTGTGATTCAGCATGGCAAACAGATAAAGAAATTAATACTATCAAAAATAATCTTTAATTAATATTCACTAAAACCAAGTAAAATGTCAGAAATGATTAACAATCCAAGTGAAGTCCTTTGCTATATTCAGTACAAGCTGGGTAAAGTAGATGGAAAATTCTCCGCAGATATGCGGAAAGTGAGAATACCGGCAACACCAATGATGAGAGGTACTGCCGAAGCGTATAACGAAAACACTCAAGATTCAGGGTTGCTTTTCGTTGTAGATAACGAAGCCACTGAAAAATTCAGGGAGTATCAGAAACAGCGTAAGATTGACAACGAGGCGAACAAATTGAAAAAATCGCTCGACGCCAAAGAATTGTTCACATCTGCATTTGATGTGATGATGAAAGGTAGAACAGGCAGCGATAATCAGGACGGAGAGCCGACCGTTAAAGAGATGAAGGATATTTGCATTGAAAACGGTTATCCAAAAAAGGAATGGCAATTATTGAAAAAATCCGAATTAACTGAATATCTTAAATCAAAAACCGAATAACATTATGAAAAAATTATATATTTTTGCTCTTATGAGTATAGTATTTGAATACATTTTAAGTAAGATGGGATTCATTCAATTCATTGATGAACCGCAGGATATTGAGGTGTCCGTCAATGACAATACATTTAAAATTTCCGCTGCTGATTTTGCAAAGGCTGTTGAGTTAAAGAAGCTGCAAATCAAAGATGAAAGTACAATCATATTTAAAAAAGATGATTACGAATTGCGGACAAAGAATCAGGATGCGGCAAAATACGAAGAAGGTAAAAAGGCACAGGCTGGTATGACTGCAAAGGAAATCAGGGATTATGCCGCTGAAAAATATCAGATAGAAGTAGATGCGCACGAAGATAAAGACTACAAAAAGTTGCTTGAGAAAATCACAAAAAAGATAGCAGCGGATGCAAAGATACCAGAATCACAGAAGCTAACAGAGTACGAAAAGACTGTTGCACAACTTCGTGAAAATCTTACTAAGTCAGAAGAAAAAGCGTTACTTGCTGAGAAAAGAGTTTTAGAAGTTGAAACCGGATTTAAGCAAAAGGAACATCAACTCGAAGTTAATAACACATTGAATTTAACAGTACCGGAAACCGCAATAAGCGACACCATGACCCGCAGAAACTTTATAGCAATATGGCGTTCTGAGGGTTTTGATGCTAAAATGATTGAAGGTAAAATAGTTGCTGTTGACTACAATAAAAAAGCAGACGGCGAAATAGTAAAGAATCCGGTAACGTTGGAAGCATTGCCATTAAAAGAAGTATTGGCAAAGTTTGCAGATGAAAAGAAAATGACTGCAAAAAGCGAAGGGCGTGGAGCCGGTGACGCAACGGGTGGAACTGCCGGAACGTGGGAAGCGTTTGTAAAAGAAATGGCTGACAAAGGCGTTAAAACAGGTTCGGAGGCATTTCAGAAAGAGCAAAATATGAGAATAAAAAATAAAACTTTAAAGATGTAAAGAAATAGTTTAACCCTGACGGGATAAACGGCGTGGTGTATTCTGCCATAGTGCATCACGCTTTTTTATGGCGTATCCAATAGCTCAGTTGGCAGAGCAAATATATAAGAAATGATATATGGTCGTTGGTTCGATTCCAACTTGGATAACAACTAAAAAACAATAAAAATGTCTGTAAATTTTTTAAACATAGACGGCTTCCAAGTTCAGCAGCATCAGGAAGAACTTGACTTTATCGTTTCAAAAGCGAAAGGTAAAACTAATTATATGGAAATCGGCGTCTATGGAGGCGGCACGTTTAACCATGTATCTAAATTTGTCAAAGGGAAACATATTGCCGTGGATATAGAGGCCAAGCCGGACAGGGATAAACTACTGAAAACAAAGGTTAGTAATTTTTACTCAGTTGTCGGAGATTCTCATAGTTATAACACGCTGGACAGAGTTAAAGAAATATTGAAAGGCGAAACCGTTGACGTGTTATTCATTGATGGTGACCATACCGCCGAGGGGGTGGAGAGAGATTTTCAGATGTATAAGCATTTAGTCACAGACGGCGGCGTTATACTATTTCATGACATTATCAAATCGGATTTTCATGCCAAATGTAAATGTTATGTTGATAAGTTCTGGGCGAAAGCTCCGCACCCCAAAGATATGAAATGTGTGTCGAAGGAGTGGGGCGGCGTTGGCTGTATTATTAACCATAAGGTAAAATATGAATGTCATCAGATTTACTATGATGCCAAAAGTAAAAAAGGATTGCTGCCGATATTTAAACCTTACAATAACAGCAAAGAAAAGGATCTATTCTATTTTGAGAATAAAATAATCGCTGAACTGTACGAAAACATTGACAAAATAGATGATGATTATGTTGGCACTACCTCATGGAAGTTTTCGGACAAAACAAAAATGGATACAAATTCATTTACTGATCTTGTTGAAGCAACTAATTGCAACTACGATGTGATTTTATTTCCGATGCAAAACCATCTACATGACAAATGTATGATCCGGAATAAAAATTATTATAATTCAATCTATCAGTTATGTTTGATATTTGACAAAGAAAATATTCTTCCGTTCAAAATGGAGTATGAACAATGGACTTGCAGTTATAATAACTACTGGATTGCAAAGAAAGAAACGTATAAACATTATTGCGAAACAACCCTGATGCCAGCAATGAGGGCATTTAAAGAAAACAAAGTTATAGCTGATTATACTGCAAAAAACAGAGTTAATCATGGTGGAAAGAATTACCCGATAACTCCATTTTTGCTTGAGGTACTGATGGGTTTTTATGTTAATAAATTTTCAGTTGTTCATAAAATCATAACGCCTGATCCGGAGCCGAACTTATTACCTGATGAGTGTTGGTGTAAAGTTTTGAATAAAGCGTTAGTTCCCGAAGGCACTGAATATATTAAATTAAAGCGTCCATTTGCTGAACAAATGCAGGTTAACAATGATGTAAAAATTATGGATAAATGGAGGTAGGAAAATTATATCTGTTATCAGGACAGCCAATGCAGGGAAAGACAACTATTGCAAATCAGTTTGACCTGCCTGTTATTTCGTTGGATGAGGTATTTTTAATTTGGTACAATGAATTAACACATATTGATAACCGCTATCATTTTTCAGTTCCAAACGCCTTTCTATCATTACCGCAAAGTCATATTAACTGCCTGTTAGATCGGATTTGCACCGAGATAAATACTTTGATTGAATCAGGGCAAACAGAAATAGTCATTGACGGCTGGCTTTTGTTTTTTTACAAAGAATGTATCAAAAAGAAATATACTGAATTAAAGATTATTGACATAGTTATCCACGGGCACTATTGTTATATTGACGGGATTGTCTATAAAAATATATTTGAATCAGAGATTAATAAAAATATCATTGAACCTATAAAGCTGCTGTAATATGGTTGACGTTATTATCAATGTATATGGGAAGCCGTGGCATACGCTATGTACGCTAAAAAGTCTTATGAAATATAGCATACAGCATATTGATAAGATATATTTTATCATTGAAAAACAGCAGCCTTATAATGATACAGTCGAGTGGGTCACAAAATATTTCGATAACATAATTACATTCACGCCGGACAAATATTTCTTTATCATTGCGAAAGGAGACTTTAGCGATGAATCATTCAGGCATAATGTGCGTTATCAATACGGTATAGAAAAGTCTGATAAGAAATTTGTGTTTATAACTCATAATGACGTTCTTTATAAAGATGATGTAATCGGGAATATGCTTGATAATATCGGTAATTGTGCCGGTATCGGGCAAATTGGTATGTGTTGGAATTGTCCGGCTGTAGCGCATTGCAACGGCGATAAATATAAGACATACAAGGCAGACCTTGATGAAGTAATAAGCATATCAGAAAGGAATGGGTATATAAGGACGTTAAAGAACTTAAATAAAGAGCAACTAATGCCATTACCTGAGTGCCGGTTAAATGAGTGGGCTTGTCTTATAAATAGAGAGATAACTGTAAAGGAATGTTATCCGGTAAATAACACGCCTTTATTTGGAGTGTATGCCGCTGATTTGGGGTGTCCGTGGTTCCGGTCGTTAGTGTTAAAGGGTTATGATTTTAAGAATTTCAACATATCAAAATTTTGTACTCATGGATATTTTGCTAAATTTGCAGGGTATCCGATACAACTTAATAAGTCGGATTACGAA
>Ga0172379_10004568_pt1 | contig 20271 bp, 10 predicted proteins | sample GrowelOW334metaG_FD_119756 | JGI IMG/M metagenome (GOLD analysis project Ga0172379, IMG submission 119756) | Groundwater microbial communities from an aquifer near a municipal landfill in Southern Ontario, Canada - Groundwater well OW334 metaG | ecosystem: Environmental > Aquatic > Deep...
AATAATGCTGATACCGGATTGACGACAAGATTACTGTAAGAGAAAGTTGTATAACTCAGACCGGTCCCGAAGGCAAATTGTACGGGATAACTCTTGTCATCAAACCAGCGATATCCACCTCCTAATCCTTCGTTGATATTTTCGCCCCATGTGGGTAATAATCCCGTTGCCAACGGCATTGTTACTGGAAGTTTGCCGCTTGGATTCACATCGCCAAACAAAATATCTGCAAGCGCATTTCCGGATTCCTGTCCGGGATAAAACGCGTATAACAAACCCTTCATCGCCCTTATCGAATTCATCACGCCGCAGATACCGCCGCTGTAGATGACAACAATAAGCTTACTATTTACCTGTGCCAGTGTTTTGATCAAGTCCTGTTGAATCACCGGAAGATTGATCGAACCACCGATACGATCCATTCCCTCGCTTTCCTGACTGGGATCCAGTCCGCCGACAAAAACAACAACATCGGCCGACGCGGCCGCACTACGCGCTGATCCAAACGCACTGGTATCATAATCACTAATATCGCATCCTCGTGCATAAACAACATTGCTTGCACTGAGTTTCGATTCAATACCTTGTTTGGGACTGACACTATAAAATGGAGTTACATAAGCACTTCCTCCACCGTCTAATTGAGTAATTGCTGCGCTCGGACCGATTAATGCAAGTTTGGAAATAGAATTTTTGGAAAGCGGGAGGATTGAATTCTCGTTCTTTAACAGGACAATTGATTTGCGTGCTGCTTCAAGACAGAGTTGCTGGTGAGCAATACTGTTCACATCCGCAGGGTCCCCTTCCGGTTGATAATCCAACATTCCCGTCAACAATTTGGTTCTCAGCACTCGACGGACGGAACGGTTGATGGTTTCTTCAGAGACCAAATTATTAAAAACAAGATATGGCAAATCAACGCTATAGAGATTTGATCCCATTTCAATGTCACACCCGGCAGTAATTGCTTTTTTTGTATCCCAAATCGATCCCCAATCCGAAACGACATAAAACGGAAATCCCCAGTAATCGCGCAAGATGGTAGTCAACAAGTAAGAATTCTCAGCACATTTTTCGCCATTAATCAAATTGTACGCGTTCATCACGCAGAATGCTCCTCCCTCCTGAACAGCTGTCCGAAATGTCAGGCCGTTCGTTTCGGTTAGCATCCGTTTGGAAGCAATGATATTATTCGTCATTCGACCGTTTTCCCGGTGATTCACATTAAAGTGCTTAATGGTTGCAATGGTCGGTGTCGATTGAATTCCTTTTGTAACGGCGGTGGTGGTCTGTGCCGTTAAATACGGGTCCTCACCGCCGGTTTCTGCGCTGCGCCCGTTCCTCGGATCCCGATCCAAATCCAGCGCCGGCCCCAGTGCCTGATGTTTTCCTTTGCCTCGGAATTCCTTCCCCATGGCAACACCGATCCTATAGGCGACATCACGATCCCACATCGCCGCCATTCCGATCCCAACAGGGAAGCTCGTCGCCCTGCCATCGCGAACACCATGCGGACCATCAGCCATGATAAATCCAGGAATTTTTAAACGCTCATTATCTGCGGTGTTAAACGATCCCGCTTGATGCAACTGAGCAATTTTTTCTTCCATTGTCATTTGACTGAGAAGCGTCGTGATTCGATCTTCAATAGTCAGAATCTGTGCAAGGGAACGTTGCTGGAAGGAGATAAGAATTATCACGATCAATATTCTGCTGTGCGAAATATAATTTTTCATATCACACCTTACGAACTTTCGTTGATACTATTTTATCACCGTCAACTTTTTGGTTTCCTGAAACTGACCGGCGCTCAATGTGTAGAAATACACTCCGCCGGCAATGTTTGTTGCATCAAATACGGCCGTATAATTTCCTGCAATAAGATCGTTATTCACTAATTGTGATATTTCCTTTCCCAGAATATCCGTGACGGTCAACGTCACCATGCCGTTCGACGGAATTGAGAATGTAATATTCGTAGTAGGATTACATGGGTTCGGAAAATTCTGTTTTAAGGAGAATTGTTCGGGCAATTTGCTTATATCAGAAGCGGTCATTGGTCCTGTATAGGTTAAAGAAATATAGTTGAGATTAAATCCACCGAAGAAGAGTGCTACTTTCATCTTATGTGATCCTGCCGTAAGACTCACACTGCCAAGCGGTACATTTGTCCACGTTTGCCAGCCGCCAGTTTGCGGCAACGACGTTATTGTTTGGTCTTTACCATCCCAACTGACTCCGACAGCGCCCCCGGCATCATTTGCCGCAGCCCGGAGTGAAATGGAATAATTCCCGCTATCCTGTACATCGACTGTATACGAAAGATATTCTCCCGTTCCGGTCCAGCCGACATTAAAACCGTTCGTTACACCATCCGAACACTTTTCGATATCAACACCGTCATTTCTATACACCCAGCCATTGTTCCACGCTGATCCCTGCGAAGTGCTATGATAATCATTATCTCTGTAAGCAATACCATTTTTCCCGATATCGTAATTTACCAAAAAGATTGTTCCGGGGATTGTATTCTGAATAAACGGCTTTGTCGACTCATCAAACGGCTGACGCATCATTGCATCGACAACACCGGCATTATAGGCGCAATTTTCCAGCTTCAATCCTTCCGCCATCCCCAGTAATCCTCTCATTGCGTATTCCACTGTCGGCGCAGAGACCTGGCCTTTCCAATATTTCAACAGATACTCATATTCGGCAGTGAGCGGAACATTATATGGCCCGTTAATTGTATAAAATTTTTTTATTGTCCACCACGCCCAACCGATAGAATTCGATTCCAATAGTGAAATGCAATCGGTAAACCATGTATTCGAATTTTCACCGGATTCGCCAAGCCATAACGGCCGATTGGTAGTTTCCCGCAGGGACAATAGATAATTAATCGACCCAGCGTCATTCGAATTCCAATATTTGTGAAAACTCCATACCATATTGTTGTCCCATGCGGGAGTCATACCGTTAAAATCTGTTGCGTACCAATTCCCTTCCACAAATACGATGTGATTCGTATCGACCAAACGAATCGCGGTGGTGATGGCAACTGAAAGGTCACGCAACGGTTTATTAGACGGCGGAAGATTCCATGCCGGCTCGTTCAGAATATCATATCCTCCGATCCACGGTTCATTCTTGTACCGTTCGGCCAGTTTTTTCCAGAGATCGATGGTTTTCGCTTTATTCGATTCACTATCCCAGAGCGAAGGAAATGAAGGATTATAATCACTGATGTTGTTAGCGCTCTGTCCTCCGGGTGCACCGTGCAGATCGAGAATCAGATAGATGCTATTTTCTGCGCACCAGCGCAGCAAGCTATCCGTCATCGCGAATCCCTCGTTTAACCATACATAACCAGAGACGGTATCTTTCATATATCGTTTGTAATGCATCGGCAATCGTACGGAATTAAATCCCAACTGAGCAAGCTGCTCAATATCTTTTCGTTGCACAAAATTTTTTCTATATGCCGACCAAAACGAATCGGCATTTTGCACTCCCACAAGATCAACGATTTTCTTTTCAATTTCCCACGGTGCATTGGCAAACGAACTGGTTTGCAGCATATATCCTTCCGGTAGCATCCAGCCGCCAATGCCCATTCCCCGCAGGATCACTTCTTTATTGCTGCCTGTGACAATTTTTTGACCTGAAACGGAAAGAAATCCCTCGCCAAACGCAGCTGTCTGCATCAGAAAAACGAGCACAACAATCATCTTTAAATAATTCTTCATCATATACTCTTTCATTCATTTCATTAAAAGCATTTTTTTTGTGAAAGTATTTCCGCCGACAGTTAAACGATAAAAATAGAACCCTGATGCAAGACCGGAACCATCGAACACAACCGTATGAGAGCCGGCAATCAGTCGCCGATTCAATAACGTTTTTACGTTATTCCCTAAAATATCGAACACGGATAACGTTGTAATTTCATCGGCAAGAATCTGGAATCCGATCACTGTCACCGGATTGAATGGATTGGGATAATTTTGCAACAGCTTATACGATAAAAACTGTCCGGATGTATTATGAACTTCGGTCGGATTGACAATTGAAAAAAGTGGACTTGTGATAACGATTGTACTATCCAACACGGAACTCATCCTGATCGCGTATGCCGAATCCGCAGTTAATCCCGCTGCTGGGACTTTCCACGCAAACCGACCAGTATTTTCCGTGCTATCCTTGATCTTCAGAGCAAACGTTCCATTTTTATACAGCCGGATATTTACCCACTCTTCAAAATTATTTTCATACGATATTACTGTTGTCGTATTCATCGTCACACGCTGGTGTTCTATCGGTGCAATAATCGAAAGGAAAACATCCGCCATTGTAAAATGCGACGTTGTTGACCATGTACTTGCCCCCAATTCATTGATTGCTTTTACTCGCCAGTAATATTTTGTTTTTTGTTCAAACCCGTTCCAAAGCATATACGTTATGCGCAGTAACGAATCATCTACAACGATAGCGGTAAATGCCGAATCATTAGCTATTTGCAAATGCGATCCGGTGATATGTCCGAGCGTGCTCCAACGGATACGCATAGGTTTTGTTTGATTAATAAGTGCATTTTTTACAGGCAGAACAGCCGTCGGCGATGTCGGTATTGTTGGAAGATCTGGTACACCGATGATAAATTCACCGAATTTCGTCGTCGTTCCAGTCAGTGACCGTTGAACACTATCATACACCGTCGTCAACGGGAAAAACATTCCCATTCCTTCGAATTCCCTTCCGTACACAACCGCCCTGTTGATGTTCTTCAACAGCTTCGTTGTGGTGCTGTCGAATGTGATTTCGGCGGTGAAAGATGAGATACCAGATTGATCAACTACGAATCGGATCGGCGCCATGAACGGCGCTAATTCGGGAAATTCAATTCGAACCGGTGCATAACGGTACTGTTTTACAGTCACAGCATTATATCCGAACGTGGCATCGGTTAACAACAGCGAAACTCCGGTGCGGTTGGTATCCCCTTTATTGAATGAATAGTCATTACCAGGAAGAAGTTCGGCAATAGTCACATCTCCTGCCGGTACACGGTGTCCATTCCAGACGTATTTCTGCGCACGATAACTTGGCATTTTGTCCAGTGATTCCATCTCGAACAAAATCTCGTTCGCCGGACTCAACTCGGTAATCATTGTTTTTCCAACGCCAACAAAACTGGCGGAACCCCATCCAATCACCGTATTGCCGTTGGCAAGGCGCTGCACCGATCCGCGTGTCGGCGCAAACACATCGGGAGAATGACGGTACTGCCATACGACCGATGCTGTTTTATTCACTTGATCGATCTTATATTCCACTGCGCGAGAGAACTGTTCGGCATGAAGATTCCCGTTGTCGAACAGTATTAAATTTCCGTTCGGCAACTGATTAAATCCATGCTGGAATGTATAATATGCAGGTTTATTCGCTTCATTCTCACCGAAGAATGTAAACTGGTTTTTCTTCCCTCCCATCCGCCACATAATCTCGCCGGTCATTCTGTTCAATTTCACGATATCACATGTATTGCGGAAACAGAGTAGCAGATTTCCGTCGGTATCGACATCGTACGCATTCACATGAATGTAATCAAACGCTGAGGCGGCGGTATTCATATAGGTTTCCGATATCGGAATATGATCCCAGCTTCGCCACTGAAAGACGACATTTTTTTTCTTGTCTAATTCCTGCACAATGGATCCGACGACAATGGCATTGGGATTCCCGTTGGCGGCAATCTTCCTCATATCAATATATTGGATATCATATGCATGCACTATAACATGTCCGTTGGGAAGCATAACAAACTCGTGAGAGTCAGCATCATATCCATTCCCTGCCCGGAACGAATCTATGACGGTAAAATTGGAATCCATCACCCGATGCACACTTCTGCTTCCGCCGGCATATCCCCAGTCGCTGTACGGATCTGCAAAAGAGAACAACCCGTTTGGCTGCACTTTAAAATCATATACATGTCCTGGAGAGTGCAGATACCGCACAACCTTCCCGTCGTTGTCCACCATATACAGATAATGTCCGACACCAGCAACATCATCGGAAGTGGTAAGCAGAAAATTTCCGGGCGATGCACCTGCTGATTTAACGACGGAGAATTTTGGAAAATCGGGGGGGAGTGAATCAGTCACCGTCATTTCCGGCATTGAATTTTGTACATTATTTTTTCGCCATTTTTTGGGAAGGACTTCACCGGCATCTGTCACTTCGAAATATTTGGATAGCGGTTCACGCTGCGGTGTTACACTAAATGAAAATGAGTGCCTGTCCAATAATGTGCCGGTGATGGTCTTCACCTCTCCTGACAACTCAACCATCACAAGGTCGGAAGGATCAAATGCCCTGTTCGGATGAAATAGCAATGTGTGTTCGTCATCGGAAAGCGTGAATGTCCCAGCATGAACACCGCTCAGAGAACCGGTAACGATCACATCGTCCGATGAGACAGTGCGTATATCAATCTGTTCTACACTTCTCAGAATGATATTCGTCTCTCGTGTATTATTGAAAGAATTGGGAGCAGGTGAAAGATACTGAAATGATTGCCCCTGCACTTCTGAAGCACAAACTATCAAAAGTATGATAATAGTAAATTGAAATGATTTCATAAAACCATTCTTTCGTTATTGAAGAAGAACCATCCGTTTTGTTGAAGAGAATGAACCGGATGTGAGCGTATAGAAATAGATTCCGCTCGTCAGACCGTAACGGGATTGAGAAAGCGTTATGTGTTGTGTTCCAGCGTATAAAAACTGATTGATCAGCGTTGCAACGGTACGGCCAAGCACATCATGAAGTGTTAATGTAACATAACCGGAAACCGCCAGCGTGAACAGTATCTTCGTTTCCGGATTGAACGGATTCGGATAATTTTGTTGAAGCGAACTGATGCCGGAAACTGATGTCGGATAATCCGAAACACTGACTGGAACGATCTGTTTTAAAGCAACATTATCGATAAAAACATCGGCATCGAATAATCCGCAGTTAAAAACAATGCGTGCGTTTTTGTCGGTGGCATCCTGCATCGTAAAATCGTACGAAAAATGCTGTTTCGCTGTCGTGAGTAACATTGAACCTGTTTTACTATAGTTGGTATTTGGTGCGGCGATCATTGCCACTTTTGGATCGATCGTCCTGGATATTGTCGCGTAGGCATCAAATTCGAAACGGTATGGCATACCATTCATCACTGGAATCCCTTCTTGAGTCATCTGTACATGCCATGCCTGTGTTCCGGCGCTGCCAATCTGTACAAACAATTCTCCGTCGGCAGTAATAAATGGAAGGCCTACACCCGGCGAAGTAATGTTCATTTTCCACTCATCAAGTCCATTCGCAAAGTCGCCATTCACCACCAGATTTTCTCCTGGCGAGAAGAATTTTGCAATTGCATTTTCTTCATTGGAGAACGAACTTTCTTTCCCGGAACTATCCCTCGATGTAACACGAAAATAATATCGTTTCCCATTTCTCAATCCGTTGACATCAACAGCAGTCATTGTTGTTGAATCAACCAACCGAACAGGATGAGGAATCGTATCTATGTACAACAGATATGTATGATTCGGCATTTGGTCGAAGGTATTAAAGATCATTGTCACGTTATTGGTTCCAATCTCCAGTGTCAGCTCGGGCGCTTTAGCTTTTCCTTTCCACGGAAATTTAAAAACACGGTAGCTGTGGCAATAGTTGACAAAACCCAATTCCAATACTATCACTCCCGCCGGAGTAACTTCGGTCAGTTTTGGTAATGAACCATCTGCCCAGTTAATAAGTGTATTGCCGTTTGGCAATCGCTGAACATTTCCCATCCAACTAGTATACCGATCCGGCGAGTGCCGGTACTGCCAGACAAGCGTCGCTGTTTTTGCCGCAGTATCCAGTTTATATTCCACCGCGCGTGAAACCTGGGGAGCATGGAAGTTTCCGTTATCCATTATCGTATAGTTCCCGTTCGGCAGCGCACGAATATCGTGCTGGTACGATGGACCGTTGAATGGATCGTTGATGAATGTGAACTGATTATGTTTTCCTCCGAGCCGCCACATAATCTTTCCGGTTTTGCGATTGATTTTTGTTATTTCGGAAAGATGTCTGCTAGAAATAAGGATATTTGAATCGTTGTCCACAGCTATGGCGTTCATGTGAACAAAATCAATTGTTTGCGCTGTAAGATTTTCGTTCACTGCATCGACAATATTCAGATGATCCCAACTTTTCCACTCGAAAACAACATTTCCTGTCGGATCAATCTCCTGCACATGATTTCCGATGACGGAGGCATCTGTTCTTCCCCCGGCAACCAACGTGCTCATATTAACAGTTTTCCATTCCAACGGAATCAGCAAAACATTGTCGTTGGGAAGGATCTGCAAATCATGTTCATCAGTTCCAAATCCGTTCTTTGCCGTAATTTCTCGGAGAACGACGTATGATGAATCCATTTCATAAAAACGATAGTACGGATCTGCCAGACGGTACGACAAATTCCCGTTTGACTGTAATTTAAAATCGCGCGCGTTCGAAGGCATTTTACGGTAGAAAACAGGCTCACCGTTGGTATCAAGAATTGCAATGTACGGCATTCCGCCCCAATTGTTGATAAAGATGAACCCGGAATCAGGATTGTTCTTCACACTGATTGAGATGTGAGGATAATCGGAGGGAACGGATACGCCGTTTGAAAAGACGTATGCTGAAGTCGAAGGCTGGACAGTAATGGATTGGGCGTTAAGGATCGAGCAAAATACCATTAATGCATAGTGGTAATACCTGAACAAGTTCATGATAGTGAGAATTCATCGAGCGTGCGTCGTTAAACTGAGGAACCATTATTTTACCGTAATTCGTTGCGGACCTTTAGTTATCTGTATTTTCTTTTGTTCTCCGCCATCCACTGAAATGGTCAGTTCGAATGATCTGTTGGCAATTACATGAACTTCTGCCGGAGCACCGACGGAAACGCGCTCCTGAGAAATGAGTGTCACCGACACTTCGCCGAAACATAATTGTTCAATCCCATGTCGGTCAATTCTTGTAATGTTCCAGGTTAACGAATTGTGGGCGCCGTCCGGATGGAAGCCGAGGACATTTTCAATCAACAATTGTATCGGTCCGCAGCCTGTCCAGCCGACAAAGTTTTTCTGCGAGGGATTGCCACGCATCATTAAGTCGGGAGAATAATTTTCCCATAGCGTTCCGGTCTTAGCATATACTTCGGTAAGGCCGTCCAAATATTTTTCTGCTGCTGCGGTAGCAAATTCGTTGAACGAATAATCAGACGCATTTCCAGTTTCGCGGCCGTACTGTTCAAGTCCTTTTACGATCATCACATTCGTCGGCGCCCAAACGCCTCCCAACCAGTAATGCCCGTCCGCCTGATAAGCAGTTTCATCCGCAGCCAGTGATGGAAACGGGATCGACCGCCAGAATGAACGGGGATCTTTTAAATGTGTAAGAAGCCGTTTTGCTTTTGAAAGATCCGCAATACCGGCAAGCATCGGCCAAAACGATCCAATATTCTTCAATCGCAGCTGATTTCCGTCATCATCCAGGTTATAGTAGAGACCATCTGTCTCGTTCCACATCCACTGATTGATCCGCTGGGCAATATCATTTGCTTTAGATTCGAACAATGTGGTCTCATCAGTTAGTTTCAATTCAGCACACATGAACGAAATATTGCGATACATCAGAACCATTTGGGATGACATGTCCACCCAGCCAGATCCTTTCAACGGCAGATTATCCATGCCGGAGCCTAATCCGGTATTCCAATACAATCCGTGTTTAGTCCCTTCTTTTTTTCTGTTTTGTTCCAGCCATTCAGCATATTTTTTCAATGCAGGAAGAATTGCTGCAAACCGGGATGAATCTCCCGTCACTTTATACGATTCCACTTCTGCCCAGGCAAAAAGCGGCGGATTTATTGTATGCTCCCGGCCGATGAAAACATAATCCTTTCCGTCCGCTTCCTGTATTTCACGGCAGATGTAGCCGTTTTCGTATTGACGGGAATAAAAATTGTCCAACGACTGGATGGCGGGAAAAACGGAGTGACCGTACCGGGCGAACATCAACATAAAGAATGTGTCCCACTGGAACACACTCGGCGAAAAAGCTTCATCGATATAATTTGAAACGAACGGCGAACCTTGCGGCGGACGTTTAAAATGATCGAATGCCAGCGACCATGCTTTCCAATAGAGTGCTACATATTCGGGATTGCGTTCACAAATTGGGGAAGGGAGTTTCGCACGGTTATCTTTAAAAGCAGGAATGTCGGAAGGAGCGTATTTTTTTTTGGAGAAATAATTACCGCGTTTACCGGTATCTTCGTACTGTGCAAGTAGAGAAGAAGTTATTATCAATAGAATACTGAAGACACGGAAAGATCGGATAATTACAGACGGTCTAACAGTAGATATCTTTTTTTTCTGTATCTTCAGTGTTCCAGAGGAATTAATTTTTGTCATTGGTAAATATCTTCCTTCGAAATTCCGGTTTCTACCCGAAGTGTAATAAAAATCCAATTGCAATTTCGGTGCTCTCAAATAATTCAATATTTGTTGTTTACCACGACACCCATTTTTTAGTTCTTTAACGAGAACATTTACTGATTGTTATTACGCTTAACAAAAAAACTGGTTAGGGTGACCATCTTTTCTGCGTCGCGCCGAACCATGTTCCCCAAAAATTAATGTATGCGTACCATCAGTGACGTTTTCCAGAAACCCATATCCCAGGATATTGGATATCCTAAAATCTGTTTGAAGAATTTTTGATGTGATGTCTTCGAGTACCATAGAAATTCCTTTCGATGTTTTTCACGAAGATATTTCCTCTTTTTTAGGTGTAATATTCAAACCGTTGTTACTTTAGGCCAACATTTTGATAGAACACGGATAGCACTGAAAGAACGGAATTTGAGTGTTGCTGGATCAACGGATAACAATGTGCTCCGCTGATTCCGTAAACTATTGTTTTTTCAATCCCAAAGCATTCATATACCCATCATTCACGGTACAGTTGGAGAACTTACAGAGTTCAAGATAATCGGAAAACGCTTTTTGGATTACATTATTACCCGGGCGGGCATCACGAATCTCTTTGAACGTCATCCTCGGTGTATTCGCAAATGTTACTATAGAATCCCACTCTGCTGTTTTTTTAATGGAAACCATATTACTGCCAGAATCCATCTTTTTATACGGCCAGAAACACCATCCAAAGTTATTCCTCTCGTTCAGTCTCCTCCACGCGCCGATCCATCGATCGTTATTTTCTCCAGATTCTCCCATCCAGATCGGCACGGAATATTTCTTCATGAAATCGGCATATTCCTGTGCCATTGCCTGTGTTGTATCACACCAGTATTTATGATAGGTGTAAACCAGTTTTGTATCGAACGGAGCGCCAAAAACGGAAAAGTTGGTGTTCCATTGTGCACCGCCGAGGAAAATAATATGGTTCGTATCAACGTCACGAACGGCCGCTGTAATCCTTTTATATAACGGCTCTAATCCGGGATTATACTTCGATGCATCGAAATATGTAGCAATCGGTTCATTCAGCAAATCGTATCCGATCACGGTCGGTTCATTGGCATACCGACGTGCAATCTCTTTCCAGAGATCTATCGTCAGTTGTTGCGCCTCGGGGCTGTCAAAAAGAAACGGTTGTCCTTCGCTATCGTCAATATTATCTCCGGTCTGTCCTCCCGGTGCACAGTGCATATCCAAAATAACATAAAGTCCTATCTCTTTACTCCAGCGAATAACGCGGTCCAGCATTTCAACACCGGGACCTGCAAAACGAGTCTCGTGATCTTCGGAAACGAACAACCGGTAATTAAACGGCACTCGAATGGAATTTAGTCCGCTCTTCTTGATGAAGACAATATCTTCTTTCGTGATGTAATTGTCTCGGTATTGTTTCCAGAATTTTTTAGTCTCTTCCGGACCCAATAACTGAAGGAACGTATCATTGATGCGTTTGGGTGAGTTTGTGGTGGTAAACTTGAACATGTATCCTTCCGGAACAAGCCAATTGCCGAGATTGATACCTCGTAAAAGAATTGGAGTCCCGTCCGGAGCGACAATGTTCTGTCCGCGTGTCGTCACAAATGGTGGGGATTGTGAGAACAGGAATGTACAGCCAGTGATAAACAGCAAGAATGAGCGTTTCATATCATACACCTACGGTTTCTTTTTATATACACGAACATAGTCAATCACCATTTTTTGAGGAAAGATAGTATTGTCAATCCCTTTTAATCCTCCCCAATTTCCTCCTACAGCGATATTGAGAATAAAATGGAATCGTTTATCAAAAGGCCACGCTTCCCATCCTGATCTTTCATTCCGGGAGGTAAAGTATTTCGACCCATCCACAAAAAAATTGATACTATCAGCATACCATTCAATGGCATACGTGTGAAACGTATAGGAGGCATGTTGAATTCGGACAGTGCCGGATTTTTGTGTACCATTCACAAAATAATATTTCTTCGAATGAGTTGAACCATGAATAACATTGGGATCATAACCAACATGTTCCATGATGTCGATCTCTCCGCTGGAAGGCCAATCGCCATATTCCTTATCGGTGGGAAGCATCCAGATAGCCGGCCAAGTTCCAACACCCCACGGTAGCATTGCCCGGATTTCAAACCGTCCATATGTCCAGTCTCCGAGGTATTTGCTCCTTATTCTTGCTGAAGTGTATTTTTGCCCAAAATAACTCTCTTCACGCGCCACAATAATAAGTGTCCCTGTATCGACATAAGAATTTTCAACCCGGTCGGTGTAATATTGCTTCTCATTATTCCCGCCTCCATCTCCATTCACCTCATAATGCCATTTTTTGACATCGATAGACGTTCCATTAAATTCGTCATTCCATACCAGTGTCCATCCGGGAATCACCAATGCAGAATCTATCGCAACTATCGAATCTGGTAAGGCTGACGGATTCTCATCAGAACAACGTGTTGTTGTAAAAGCGAAAAAACACATGAGGATTAATGAAAGGGGGGGCAAAATAATAAATTTCATATATTCAATTCCTGCTTCACGTTTGGACAAACATCGTATGGTGTACATCGGAAGTGCATGACGATTTCAGCGTGAGAATAAAAGTGTCGAAGAGATGAAGTCTTGTCATTATACTGAAAAGAATATCCTTTACGTCGACGAAGACATGATGGCGGATGATGATATGGATACAACGTAAAATCATCTTAACGGAGGTAGAGAGAGAGGAACATTATTGTCCCTCTCTCTTTGGTAGGGTACTGGTTCTTACGAATGGCGTGAGCCGATGAAACCATAGAAGACGATGTACAGATAACAGACTGCGGGAATAATAAATGCCGTCTGAATCCCAACCGTATCGGCTAACGCACCTTGTCCCAACGGAATGATTGCTCCGCCGACGATGGCCATAATGAGCACACTCGAACCTTGACTTGTTAATTTCCCAAGACTATCAATCCCCAATGTAAAAATAGTTGGAAACATGATCGAATTAAAGAGTCCCACACTGAGAATTGTCCACATAGCAGCGGATCCGGTAGTAAAGACAGTCGTAAACACTAATCCACTCGCAATCAACGCAAATGTACCAAGTAATTTTCCCGGATTCACCCTCTGCAGCAATGCCGACCCGATAAATCGTCCGACCATTGCACCACCCCAGTAATATGAAACAAATGCTGCAGCCGCTGCCTCTTGTAAACCGGCAACGTCGGGCTGTCCCATAAAATTCACTAAAAAACTTCCAATGGAAACTTCCGCACCAACATATACGAAAATCGCAACTGCTCCAAGAACGAGATGACGGTGTTTTAATGCATCCGAAAGCTTTCCTGCTTTTGCATGATGGTCTTCCACAGAAGCAATCACTGGTAATTTTGATTTCCAGATCACTACCGCCAACACTGCCAGTGCAACGGCAAGACCAACGTACGGCATCTGCACCATTGCGGCTTCTTCAAGCGGTGTCATTCCTGCCACGGAGGAAAGAATCAGCATGCCTCCGAATGCCGGCGCTACCGTTGTGCCAAGCGAATTGAATGCCTGCGTAAGATTTAAACGGCTTGATGCAGTTTCAGATTTTCCCAACACGGCAACATATGGATTTGCCGCCACTTGTAACAATGTGATACCCGAGGCCAGTACAAACAATGCTGTTAAAAATAGCGGATAGGAAATTGCGCTTGCCGCCGGATAGAATAATAATGCACCGACAGCAGACGTGAGAAGACCGACAACAATTCCTTTTTGATACCCGACTTTTGCAATAATCGATCCGGAAGGAATGGACATGATAAAATATGCTCCAAAGAATGTAAATTGGATGAGCATAATCTGAGTATAGTTCAAGTCAAACACACCTTTTAAATGCGGAATGAGAATATCATTAAGACACGTGAGGAATCCCCACATAAAAAAGAGCATCGTTACAACGGCAAGCGGTACTCTATAATCTCCCCCTTGTGAAGGATCGATGTGTGTTTGTGTAACATTCGGTATTGAGGCCATAATCTTCCTTTACTACGATCGATGATAAATCAGTGAAAATCAAAAACATTGTGATACAGCTATGCGGACGAATTCTGTGTGGTACACAAGAACTACTTCGTTGCCTTCTCAATGGAATAGGTTAATCCGAATCCAAACGGGAAAAGCGGATCGTATTCCTTGTCGCCGACATTGATCGGTACTTGCGTCATCGTTTTCGGCCATGAGTGCGGCAATTTTCCGGTTGGGGCATAATCACCAAACAGAACATCAGCCACTCCCTGTCCTTCCGTTCCGGGCAGCCATGCGGCAATAAAGGATGTACTCTTTTCCACAACGTTCGTAACAATTAACGGGCGTCCAGACAAAAGCACTACAGCAACTGGAATTCCTTTTGCACGCAACCGATCGACGATCAAGGCATCTTCCGGAGTCAGTGTAAGATCATCTCTGTCACCCATAAATTCGGCATATGGCATTTCACCGATAACAACAATTGCAACATCGCCGCTATCCGCACCGCTTCCGTCAGGAGAGAATGTTACTTCCGTTTCTTTTGAGACCGTGTTCTTTATCGCCTGAAGTATGGTGGTTCCGCCGGAAATAACTTTGCCGCTTTTCCCTTGCCAGTCAATTGTCCAACCGCCGCATTGAATGCCGATATCGTCCGCCCCTTTTCCCGCAACCAAAATACTCTTAGCATTTTTCGATAGTGGAAGGAGATTTTTTTCATTTTTCAATAATACTAGCGATTGTCGAACCGCGTCACGACCCACTTCACGATGGGCAGCAGAACCCACTTCTACCAATAGATTTTTATCGGAATACTTCTGACGGAACAGGCCCATTTCAATTTTCACACGAAGAATTCTTTTCACTGCATCGTCGATCCGTTTCATACTGACTGTTTTTTCTTTCACTAATTCTTTTAATACGCTGATATATTTGTCATAACTATTAAAACTGCCGCGCGGGGAGGTTGTCATCGCCATATCTACACCGGCATTAATCGACTGTTCCACAGCATATTTGTAGTTGGCGGACAATTGATCAATCCCGTTCCAATCCGAGACGACAAATCCCTGAAACTGTAATTCACCTTTCAGAACATCCATAATCAGATAGCGATTGCCATGCATTCTATTGCCGTTCCAACTATTGTAGGATGCCATAATCGATAGTGCACCTGATTTGATTGCATCGATATACGCAGGAAGATGGATCTTCCGCATTGTTGTTTCATCCGTTTCGGTGTTTCCCTGATCTTTTCCGTTCGTCGTTCCCCCGTCTCCGAAATAGTGTTTTACACACGCAAGCGCCGATCCCTGATCGGCAAGATTTGCTCCTTGCAATCCTTTCACGTGAGCAACACTGAGTGTTTTCACTAACTCAGGATCTTCGCCAAAACTTTCGTACGTTCTTCCCCACCGTTCATTGCGGGCAACTGCAACGCACGGAGCAAATGCCCAGTGGATTCCCGTTCCTTTCATTTCTTGTGCCGTCACCATTGACACACGTTCCACAATCTGCGGATTGTTCGTTGCACCTAATGCAATATTATGCGGGAATATCACTGCACCGTCCACATTATTGTGACCATGAACGGCATCTATGCCAAACAAGATCGGCACTTTCACGCGAAATTTTTCGGAAAGCTGCTGTAGTGAATCATACGTTGCAGCCCAACCCTTTGCTGAAAGATCTGCGACTTCAGAATTCCCTCCCCAGAGAATAGATCCAAGCGAATATGTGACAATGTCTTCCGGAGTATTTTTTATCGCATCATAATCGACTTGTGTCATTTGTCCGAGCTTTTCCTCCAGGGTCATTTTCTTTAACAGATTTTGCACCTGTTGGTCGATTGTCGGCTCTTTTTTCTGCTGAGCAGCCGTGAGAGAGCAGAGAAGCAAAATTGTACACAACATTGAGAACATCTTCATGGAAATATCCTTTGAATTGAAATTTGAAATCAATGAAACAACATTGTAATCGTTCGTATGCTATTGCACCAGCAACATTTTTTTTACACTCCGAAAATTGCTTCCCTCAATTGCATAGTAATAGGGTCCGGAGGCAATCGGTTTCCCGTTGAGATCGCCTGCCTGCCAGGAAAATTGATGACTCCCTTTTGGAACGAAGCCAATCGGAATCTCGGAAACAATCCGTCCGAGCGTATCGAACACCCGCAGGGTCAGATTGTCGTCTTCAACAGTGGTCACAGGTATGTTCGTGCTGCCGTTAAACGGATTCGGGTAATTTTGACTCACTTCCCATTCCGGAGTGCGGGATTCCCATCTGCCGTTTATGGAAGTCTCTACCGGCCGAATAATGATGCCGTTCATCAGCGCATAATTTACCACGGCCATAAAATGGATGTCCAAACATTCATCCGTCACCACAACATTCTTCATCACAATTTGATGCGCCGTATTTTTCCCAGCAACCGAAATGAGATCCAGGTTTTCCACAACAAGTGTATTCTCCACCGCGACGGAAAATATTCTGTTCCCGACAGACGAAAAAACTGTTTCCGCCATCTGCAGTTCCACTTCATACGTACCATTCGGTACACGAACAAGATATTCTACCGGATTTTTTATCGCCGAATAGTAGATTGTCGCATCGGAGGCGCCGACAATTGATGCCGAATTTGTAAATGACTGTCCATCGCGATGGCCATATTCCACTGTTGGACTCCACTCCTGATCGGCAACATAATCTGCGTATGCCGGTCCCCCGCAATTAATTTTTAACGGAAGCCGGAGCGGTTTTTGTTTGTTGATCATGAGATTCCGAACAATCAGCGAGTTTGGAGGGACAAAACGATCTTTTGTGTTGACCACGATTAGATTCGTGAATGATGAAGTGTCGTACACCGACAATTGTAATTGCACTGTTTGTGAATCGGGTAGTAATGTAGCCGAGGTAACGGATGTACCGGAGAGAATATAATTCGAAACAGTTTCTGCGGATACCGCATCGACCTCTTCACTATAATGAACGTTTATTTTCCCGAACTCAGCCCGCGCATATTCCACCCACGGTTCGGTACCGTCATAATATCCCGAAGTGGTATTCGTTGTCAAACAGAGGATCATCACTCCATCTTTAAATACGACATTGTCCGGATACATATCACATTGATTTCCATTCCATGTATGCGATGCTTTCGCCCATCGGCTGGTATCGAACGTATTGAATTCATCCTTCCACTGGAATTTAAAGTCATTGTTTGTACCGACATCCCCAGAATCTGGTTGATAGGATGAATAACTCACCCAATCATACAATGCAAACGCCGGCAACACTTTCGGATTCCATTCCCCCACCCAGGTGGGGTAACCTGGATTCCACACATTCATCATTATTTTTTGTGGGTGAGCGAGCGCAAGTATATGGTCGCCGGTTTGGCGGTGCACTTCTTTTCCATCAACGAACCATGCAACGGTCGTCGGAGTCCACTCAAACGCATACACGTGGAATGCCTGGGAAGGATTGAACGGAGTTTGGTAGTGTACCTCATGGTTAACAGTGCCAGGTGTGATGGGATTAAACTGAACATCATCCGAATAACGGCCTAAAATTTCAATATCAATTTCATTCCAGGGAGTAGCGGGATAGTTGTCATTATACGTAAAAAATGACGAGAGCATCCCTTCACGCTGTGCCGACTGCATTCGTACTTCAAATCTGCCATATCTGAATGTTTGTTTTGTCCGGTATTCAGCACCGCGATATTCCTTAGCTGTTGCGGCGGTGATACACACCAGGAGCAGAACGGCAGTTTTTATTCCGAGCTTTGTCAAAAGTTCAATCCAACGGAAAATTTCTGAATCTCTTTTAGTCTTCCAAAATCCTGATACGCATAATCAAACGAGACCTGCATTCCACCCACAATTGCCTGCATCACCCCCACACCAAGCGTCAGACCAGTTTCAGATTCAGACAGAAATAATGATTTATACCCGCCGCGTAACGCAATAAAATCATAGAAAATATATTCCGCACCGACATCAACACTTTCATAGTCATCGCTCGGATGAGATGCATCAACAGCGATCATCAGTTTACTCACATCATCCTTCAACGCCGTGTAAGCAATACCGAATTTGAAATTTAACGGTAGCGCCCATTCATCCGTCGCTAAATTGGCGGGAATACGTCCATTGTTTCCCGAACTGTTCAGATCCTGATCAAACAACACCAGGGATGATTTCCCCTGCATCTGCATCTTCTGTCCGAAATTTGAAATCGACATACCGAGCATAACACCGTCAAACGGAGTTTCGTACTTCACTCCGACATCTATAGCGAAAGCACTTGCGCTCATTTTCCAAATTTTTTGATGAATGAATTTCGGGTTAAATCCGATGGAAAACTTGTCCGTCAGCTTTAGTGCATAGGCAACACTCACAGCGATATCAGTAACTGCAAAGGTTTCGCCGTTCCCGTCCGGCATTTCAACGGTAGTTACTCTCATCTCATCGATATCGGATGAAGTAAACGAAAGACCGATAGTGCCAATGTCTCCCACAGCATACGTTCCAGCAATAAAATTATAGTTAATTCCCGCCAGCCATTGCGTATGATCGACAACCAGCGATCCGCCGTAGATATCCGAAATCCCTGCCGGGTTCCAGAATATTGCACTCGCATCGTGGGCAACTGCAACATATGCGCCACCCATCGCGATCCCTTTCGCCCCCTGACTTATTGAAAGGAACGGGGCAGCTGTCGTTCCTTTTTTTGACACGTTCGATTTAAAACTTTGCGCCACTCCGTTCGAGGTGAACAACACAAACAACAAGAGAGCGAAAAAATACATGGTTGTTTTCATCTGAGACATCCTTTGGCTTGTTGCCATAACAAATTCTTATTTAATGACCGCAAATTTTCCGATGTGGGTGCCTATTTCTCCCGCATCGATGTGGTAAATATACAGACCATACGCCACTTCGGTTCCGTCTTCACTAATCAAATTCCAAGACAACGATCCGTTATCGGCAGTGGACTTTTTCTGCAGAGTTTTCACGAGCAAACCATTCACGGTATAAATTCGAACCGTACAGATTGCCGGCAGATGAATGAAATCAATTTTTCTATCGCCGCGCCCGCTTTGGAAAATATTTCGCGGTTCCCATTGCGATGCAACCACGTACGGATTCGGAACGACCGATATTTTCGACATATCGTTTTTTGCACTTGCGATATTTACTTTGGATGAATGCGTGGTAAATTCAAAATAGTCTCCACCGGAAAACGGTTTCTTTGTTTTCACCACAAATTTATCTCCTGCAAACGGAAAATCCGGATTGAGAATAGGAGGCATAAATGAAATACTGTACGCCCGTCTCGGCAATGGCGGAACTTCATTATATCCATCCATAATTTTTATCGAATCAAAGTACGAGAACTTGCCATCTTTATTCATATCCAAGACGAGGAATTTGCAAAGATATCCGTGCGTTGTATTTCGAACGGTAAAGGAAACAGAATCGTCGATATATAAAAAACCTCCCGGCGCCGAACCTTTAGCATACGGTTTATCTTTTTTCGCGGCAATGCCGAAAAATTCTATTTCATAGTCTGAAGGCCACGCCAAATTGGATGATGCAAGGGTAGAATCCGGTCTGGCGGTCATGGCAATATTGGATCTTCTTCCGGGCGCCCAACCTGTTTTTGTTTGATCAATCGTCACCGACGTATCATT
>Ga0172379_10004569_pt1 | contig 20270 bp, 17 predicted proteins | sample GrowelOW334metaG_FD_119756 | JGI IMG/M metagenome (GOLD analysis project Ga0172379, IMG submission 119756) | Groundwater microbial communities from an aquifer near a municipal landfill in Southern Ontario, Canada - Groundwater well OW334 metaG | ecosystem: Environmental > Aquatic > Deep...
ACCGCGCACCTTGACATCAGCAGGCAAACCGAGGTTTTCGAAATCCTGTCCGGCCTTTCAACCAAGGGGATAACAGTCGTTTCCGTAACGCATGACATTACGCTCGCCGCCCGATACTGCGACAGCGTTCTGCTGCTGAAGGACGGAACCGTTTACGGGCACGGCGGTCCCGCCGAGATAATAACCGAAACATCATTGCTGGATGTTTACGGCATCAAAACGGCGATACGGAAAAACGGACAGGCTTTAACCATAGACATTCTGGGAACGCGGCAGGACTGAAAAACCGTCAAGGCTTGCCGAAAGCCGCGTTCAAAAACTCCACCATTTGCGGCCGGTAAATATCGCGGAATACGGTAAACGCTTCCGCATGCCCGGCGGGAACAGGCAAAAACTTTTTAGGTTCCGGCGCGGCGGCGTAAAGTTTTTCCCCCTGGGAAAACGGCACCATGGGATCGCTTTTGGAATGAAGGAAAAGTTTAGGGCAGTTCATCCGCCCGATATCGTCGCCGGGCGAAAAACTGTCGCTTACCGCCACCAGCGGAAACCAGAACAGCGGCCAGCCCCACCAGTGCCGGAGCAGGAGAGCTGAAGCGACTCCGCGATAAGAATAGAATGTGCTGTCGAGCACCAGCGCGGCAACAGGTTCGCCCGTTACGCGCGCGGCGGAGGCCACGCCGACGGCTCCGCCAAGGCTTTGCCCGAAAACAGCCACTTTCCCGCCGTCAACACCCGGGATTTTTTTGACCTGCGCTATCGCGGCGACACCATCTTCCACCGCGCCGGACACGGAAACGCTGCCGCCCGACGCGCCGTAACCCCGGTAATCAAAAATGAAAACATTAAACCCCTTCGCCGCCAGCCAGGAACTGTAGGGAAAATGGGCGGTCATATTCTGCGCGTTGCCGTGAAAATGCACCACCGTGCCGGCAGCTTTTCCTTCGGGACGGAAAAACATGCCGGTCAGTTCGGTCCCGTCGGCGGACTGAAATTTTATAACTTCATAACGCTGTCCGTAATCCGCGGGATCGGCGAAAAGTTCGCCCCGCGGCTGGAAAAAAAGTTTCGTGCAGCCGCAAAAGGCGCAGGTTGAAAAAAGAATGGCGGCGGCGGTTAAATGTTTCATATCTACGGAGGGAACACGAACTGCTGAAAATAAATTCCGCACTCGCGGGCCGGACCGCGCCAGGAGTATTCCGCGCGGACCGCGCTATTGCGCGCCAGCTGCACCGAAGCTGACAGGCCGCCGCTCCACTGCGGAGCGGTGTCGCCCAAAGCGTAGCCGAAATAGCGGGCTTCAGCCAAAGCGCGCACAGGACCGCCCTCGACCAGCAGCCCGGCCTTAAGGCCTCCGCCGATACGCCAGTTTTTATCCAGCGCGGGACTGAGGCCGGAATCAGCCACCAGTAAAGTGTAAAACAATTCCCGGGAAAGCAGGCCGGATTCAAAAGCCAGACCGGACCCCGCGCTCATATCCCATACCGCGCTTGTTCCCGGCTGTCTGCCGGTTTCGTCGGCCTGCTCAAGCCCCACATTTATTTCCCACGATTTGCGGCGCACCCAGTTGTCCCACGGATTAAGGCTCAGGACATGGGCCAGTTTCGCCTCTTTGAAATAAAACCTGTTCTGCTGCGGGGCGTAACGCATTCTTAGCGAACCCATTTCAAGGGCCGCGTCCGGCAGATAGCCGTCCGGCGGGTCCAGAATATCCTGCAGGGCGAAACGCCACTGCAATTCGTAAGCCGGACCGGCCCCTTTTATGGTCGTGACTCCGGCGCCAAGGCGCATGCTGTCGTGCGCTTCAGTCAACAGAATAGGCATGGACGGAGAACCAGAAAAAGTTTCCTGCTCGCCCAGTTCAGCCCGCAGCATAAGGAGCGGATCGCTCCGCGCGTCCAGCGTTTCCTTGTCTATCTGCCGGGCGTACAGCCGCCAGCTCAGATAGTCGGCCGTGGCTTCCAGAACCGCGGCGGCGCGCCGGGGCGGCAGGGCGGAAAGTTGTTTTATGGCGGCGGGCTGATCGCCGCGCGCCAAAGCCAGCACGTAATCCTGTTCCGGGCCGGACAGCTGGGCGCGTTTCCATTCCACAGTTTTCCAAAGCGAAGGCCGCCATACGGGCCGCGCCGGAGGGGAAGCGGCGATCGCCGCTTTTGCCGTATCAGAAGGAATGACCCAGAGCGGAAAACGACTGGACAAATCCAGCTGCGGCTTAGCTATATCCAACAGCGGAAGCAGCTGCCAGGAACAGTTTCGCGTGAAAAACAGATAAGGAAACGAGGCCTTGCCCAATTCCCAGCCGTGGCGCAGCAGGCGGTCCATTTCCGGCCCGGACAGGGAGAGCGGGAACTCCCAGAGGTCGCGATCTTCCAGATTGTGATATTCCTGTATCTTCAGGTAATAGGGTATGGTGGAAAACTGCCCGGGATATGCGCCGACCAGCCCTTTAAGCGCGAAAAGAATGCCGTTTTGCGTGTCCGTCGTGGCGGCGTAGTTTATCGTGTAATCCAGCAAATCCGCGCCGGACGAACCGGGGCTGTGAAGCCGCAGAAAAGTGTGACCGTAAAGAGTGGAAGGATTATTCAGGTATCCCGCGGCAAAAAGCATGCTGACGGATTCCGGGGCCAGCCGCCCTTTCCACTCCAGGAATTTGCGGCATGTTTTGGGCGGCAGCAGCCGCTCGTCTACGGAAAGAGTGCGCCGGAGCCAGTTATAGCGTTCGGGGAAAAGGCACTCCGGCGAATCGTTCTCCAGTTCCCCGGAATAAAACAGGCCGTCCACAACCGCGTAAAGTTCCGCGGCGGGATCCTTCCGGCCCTTGGGCGAAAGGAAGAAAGCGCTGTTTATACAGACGCTGCGGTAATTGCCCAGCCAGTTGCGCTCGTAATAAAGCAGGCGCCGCCAGTAAGGGTCTTCCCAGAGGCTGCGGTCCTTTACGTCACGATACAGCTTTTGGCGCAGAGCCTCTTTATCAGCCGCGGCCAGCGTCTGGGCGACGGCGCAGGCGTTCGAGGCGCACAGCAAAAAGGCAAAAAGAAAACGGGCCAAAACATTTGAGTGTCTGGCCCGTTTGCAATTCATATATTCCGGCTTATATGGTGGCTACGAGTTTATTAATCTCGGTAACCGCCACTTTCGCGTCATTGGCCGCGAAAATGGTTTTATAATTTTTCTGGAGCAAAGAAACGAACGCTTTGCTGTTTGCGGAATCATAACCGTAAAGCTTCGCCAGATTGTTCACATATTCGCCGTTGCCGTTGGCAACGTTGCGGGCAAGGTCTTTGTAGTTGGATTCAATGAAGCTTTCGCGCGCCATGGAAATCTTGATCATACCTTCGCTGTTGCACTCGGAAGTGCCGAAGGTGATGCCGAAAGTCTGGCTGCCGAAGGTACCGTTGGTGGTGGCGGCAAGAATCTGGGTCATATTGTTATTTTTGAACACCAGGCTTCCGAGTCCGCAACCGGCGCTGCCGTAACCGGCGGCAAAAACTGCCGAGCCGGAGAAAACCAAGGCCGACAATGCTATTATTTTTTTCATGTTATCCCCTTAATTTGTATGATGACTGCGCTTTAATTATCGCATTTGCCCGGGAGCCGAGTCAAGGCGAGATATGGCAACGCCCAAGCCTTAACGCCCGGCGTTAAAATCGGAATCAGTGAACGTCCGGCAGGTCCTTTATCGCGTAGGCCACCGCGGCTTGGGAATGCAGTTCGGTCGAGTCGAAAACCGGCACGGATACGTCCGCCTGTTTAACCAGCAGCGGTATTTCAGTGCAGCCCAGAATAACACCTTCGGCTTTTTCCTCTTTAATAAGCCGGTTGATTATCCGCACATATTCCGCGCGCGATTTATCGTAGAACTTTCCGGCGCACAATTCGTCGAAAATTACCTTATTGATATAACCGCGCTCCTCCTCGGTGGGAGTGACGACCTCAATTCCGTATTGCGCCAGCTTTTTCTGATAGAACCCCTGCTCCATGGTATGTTTCGTGCCGAGCAGAATAACCTTTTTAAGCCCCTTTTCACGCACCGCCGCGCCTACCGCGTCGGCGATGTGGAGAACGGGCATTTTAACCTGCGCCTCTATCAGCTCCGCCGTGGAGTTGAGCGTGTTGGAGCATATTATAAGAAAATCCGCGCCGCCGCGTTTAAGCCTTTCCGCCGCGTCCACCATAGTTGCCCGCAAGGGCACCCAGTCGCCCTTTTCGGCAAGCCGTTCCTGTTTGGAAAAGTCGCCGAACTCGATTGAAAACATCAGCACTTTCGCCGAATGCAGGCCCCCCAGTTTCGCCATCGCGATTTCGTTCATCCGGCGGTAATATTCAATGGATGAAACCCAGCTCACCCCTCCGATGACTCCGATGGTTTTCATTTGCGGGCCGAAATCCTCCGCGATTATCTCCTGAGGGGACTGGCCTGGGGCCTTCTTTATTTCTTCGCAAAAAGCGACCGGACCGCACACCGCGAACGCGGCTGAAAGGAGAATTGTAAATTTTCCGATTTTCATTTTCGCCTCTTCAAAGATAAGACTGTTTAAATTATAACATTGCGTTCCCGGCTTTGCCATCCGGCAGGCCCCGCGCCGGGAGGCAGCGCGAAATTGCGGAACCGGGCAGGAATGCTTTTCCCGGCGTAAAAAAGCCGCCCCGCCTAAGCGGGGCGGCTGATCGCCAGAACCGATCTTTTACGGAAAGTTTATATCTACCTGAACGGTGAACGTATTGCGGCCGGCGGCGTCATTATTGTTATAGACATCATAGCCGAACAGCACGGACGCCTTGGGGGTAAAAGACCATGCCGCGCCGAAACTGAGCGCGCCCAGCGCCGATTTTCCGCCCTGATAGTCAACACCCAGCCATAAATTGTCGGAAATTTCAGGCATTGTCCTGTCCCACGACAGCAGCAGTCCGTTTTGCTGCGCCGTGCCGTTTTCGTCCAGCAGCACTTTTTTGTTGCCGGTATAATACCCGGCGGAAACACGTCCCGCCACGGGCAGCGTTTTCGCCAGCAGCGCGTAAAGCACGTTCTGATTGGTATAGTCGGTCTTGAACCCCGCGTTATAAATGCCAGCCGCCAGAGCGGGCGACTGGTCAAACCACGAGTTTTCGGGTGTAGCCACCTTGCCGTTCAGATACACGGGCGCATTGTCATACGCGGCGTTGCCCTGCTGGATTATGTCGAACCCCACTTCCGCCTGGATTTTTTCATACGGCAGAACGCCGACCGTGGGTCCGATAACGGACACGACGGGCTTGCGGTGCCCGTCCGGCTCGTTGGCCGAGGTCAGATAGTTGTCTATATTAAGATGCACGGTTTTGAATTTCTGCACATCCGTGGAAGGTATCCAGATCTGGGTGGACGGAGTCGCATACGCGCCCGCGCCCAGCGCCGCGATCAGCGCAATTGCAAAGAATAATTTTTTCATAAAGTCAATTTACCGCTCCTTTTATAAATAAGCCGATTCGCCGTGAACGGCTTCGTCCATGGCGTTTTCTTCCTGAGCCGAAGTGCGGACCGGAGTTACTTTGTCAATCACTTTCAGCGCCGCCAAAGTAAACACGAACGAATACGCGGCGGCCAGCGTAACGGCAACAACTTCCTTGACAAAGAAAGAACTGTTGCCGTAAAACAAACCGTCCGCGCCAGCTGAGTTGACCGCCACCGTGCCGAACAGGCCGAGGCAGATTACACCCAGCACGCCGCCCACTCCATGCACGCCCCACACGTCAAGCGCGTCGTCCCACCGCATTCTGTTTTTCAGGTTGACGGCGAAATAGCAAACCACGCTTGAGGCAATGCCGATAAACGCCGCGCTGGTGGTGGTGACATAACCGGCGGCGGGAGTGATGGTCGCCAGACCGGCTATGGAACCGGTTAAAAGACCCACAAACTTGGGTTTTTTCTCGATAGTCCACGCCAGGACAAGCCATGTCACGGCGGCGAACGATGCGGCGATATCGGTGTTGATGAAAGCCAGCGAAGTCACCGCGTCCACCTTCAGTTCGCTGCCGGCGTTAAAACCATACCAGCCGAACCACAGCAGGCCGGTGCCGATGGCGACCAGCGGCACGTTGTGCGCACCCGACTCAACAATTCGGCGTTTTCCCACAAAGAAAACCGAAGCCAGCGCGGCAAACCCGGCCGTGGCGTGAACCACTATGCCGCCCGCGAAATCCAGCACACCCCATTTGGCGAGCATTCCGCCGCCCCACACCATGTGGCATAAGGGGAAATAAACGAAAATAAGCCAGGCCGTAAGGAAAATCAGATAGGCTTTGAAATTGACGCGATTGGTGAACGCGCCGGTAATGAGCGCCGGCGTTATCTGCGCGAACATCATCTGATAACCGAAGAAAACTATCAGCGGAATGCTTGCGGAACCGGAAAACGCGTCAGTCGGGCTAATGCCCGCCATGAACGCGTTGTTCAGATTACCGATAACGGCGCCTTCGCCGCCGGAGAAACAAAGCGAATAGCCGAATGCGTACCACAAAACGGTGGTAATCCCCATAGACACGAAGCTTTGTATCATAATGGCAAGAACGTTTTTCCTGCCGACCAGGCCGCCGTAAAAAAACGCGAGGCCGGGGGTCATAAGCATGACAAGGCTTGTAGCGATAAGCATGAAGCCCGTATTGCCGGTATCAAACATCATAGGTGTTTTTCTCCTGAGAATGGTATCGTAAGCGCGCAAAGGGCGCTTATTTACACCGTAGTAAAAAACGGCGCGGCACAGTATCAGGCGGGCCCCTAGTCGGGACCGCTATTTTCCTTAACCCATTGTTGTTGGTGAATTAAGCTACAGGCTGGTAAGGCCCTCTTTGATGGCGTACTTGGTAAGCGCGGCGATGTTGTTAAGATGCAGTTTCGCCATAATTTTATTGCGGTGCGTTTCCACCGTTTTTACGCTGAGCTTCAAAGAGGCCGCTATCCGTTTGGTAGGCAGGCCCTCGGCGATCAGCTGCAGGACCTCGCGTTCCCGCGCGCTTAAAACGGTAAAGACCGACTCGTCGGCGGCAGTAAGCCTGCCTATATAATCCTCCACGACCAGCGAAGAAACACCCGGGTCCAGATATACCTTTCCCGCCAGGACGGAATGGATAGCCTCGGCCAGTTCGCCGAACGCGGACTCCTTGAGCAGATAAGCCTTCGCGCCGGAACGCAGTGCGCCCGTGACAAAGCGCCTGTCTTTGTGCATGGACAACGCTATAACCTTTATGCCGGGATGCGCGGCAACAATTTTCCGGCAGGCCTCAATACCGTTGAGGCCCGGCATGGAAATGTCCATAATAACGACGTGCGGCGCCAGTTTTTTCGCCAGGGAAACAGCCGACACCCCGTCAGCGGCTTCGCCGGCCACGCAGAACCGCCTGTTCGCAGACAGCATGATTTTGAGGCCTTCCCTGAAAATTTTATGGTCATCGCACAGCAGAATCTTTATTTCCATTTTTTGCCCCTTTTCAGCGTAACAGGCGAAACCAAAGTAACCGCCGCGCCTTTTTTCGCCGACGATTTGATGGTAATAGTTCCGCCGAACCGGCCCAGCCTCTCCTTTATGCTGAACAGCCCGAAGCCCGCGTCGGTGGACACTTTTCTGCCGGACAGCGAAAATCCTTTCCCGTTATCGGACACGGTTATCATGATGCGCCCCTTGGCTATGCGCAAAACAATCACGACTTCGCGCGCGCCGGAGTGTTTCGCCGCGTTGTGCAGCAGTTCCCTCACCGCCTTAAACAAAAGCAGTTTTATCTCTTCGGCAATAAGCACCGTGTCGGGATTATAAAAATAGGAAACAAAAGTTTTTATGCCGTATTTTTCTGAGAACTGTTCCGCCAGCGACTCCACCGCCGCCGTCAGCCCCAGTTCGTACAGAACCGGCGACCCCAGTTCGAAAGTCAAATCGCGGGTGACTTTAATGGCGCGGTCCACCAGTTCCGAAAGATCTGGCGCGCCGCCATTGCTGGCTGCCAGGCGCATTTTAATCAGCGCCAGCGTATGCCCTATCTGCTCATGCAGTTCCGAAGCCAGATTGCGCCGCTCCAGTTCCTCGGACACCGCCAGTTCGGCGGTCATGGATTTCAGCTCCCGCTGGTAAGCGCGGATTTTCCGTTCCTTGTTCTTGCGTTCTTCTATTTCCGCGCGCAGGGCCCGGTTCAGTTTCTCCAGATCCACGGTGCGCCGCGCCACGCGGTCTTCCAACTCATCTTTAGCCGCCACAAGCGCCTGCCGCGCGTTTTCGCGTTCCATATATGACGCCAGCATTTCCGCCAGCGAATTTATCAAACTCCGTTCTTCCGCCAGAAAAGGACCTTCAAAAGCCGGCGGCATTTTTTTATGATACCGCACCTCCAGCTCGCCTTTTTTCCCGTCGGAAGTCCTGAAAGTAGCTTTCTGGCACCAAGGTGAAACGGAAAAATTCCGTGTGACGCACTCAAAACCGTCAAATTTTATCCGCGCCGAAGTTATCTCGGGATATTGCCAGGCGGGCGGAAGATACAGCAAAACCTTTTTCAAAACTTTGGGAATGGAATGATCGTCTTTCTGCAAAATACGCGCGGTGCCGTGAATCGCCGTAAGTTCTTTTACGCGTTCACGCAGCAGGTGCAGCAGTTCCGCTTTGCCGCCACGCGCGGAAGCCGGAACAGCTGTTTTAAAAACAATATTTTTCCCGCGCATTAAAACCCGCCAACGGCACGGCCTTCCCGCGAACGGGCGGAAGCGCCTTTGGCGATCCAGCCTGATTTTTTCATCATAGAAGTTTTCCCTGTCAAAACGCCCGGCGCGGCAACAGCCGGAAAAAGGACATTCCGCCAGCTCCGGGACGCATTATAGATTTGTATAATATTCCCCCGCCCCATGCAACCCCGCGCATTATGCGGTGATACCAGGTCTGTCCGCGTAGTTTGCCTCGGGAAAAACATCTGAACAGGACAAGCCCGTGCGTGTCATCCCGTACTGAAAATTATAAGATATGTTGCTAGCAAATGACGCGTTTTGCCGGATAGCGTGTAGTACAATTTTGCGCGGAATCAGCTATAAAGTTTGCCTTGACAATCGGGAAATAAGGGTGTATACTTACCGGTAGGTAGGTAATTTACCTACCGGTAGGTAACCAAGATATCCCGTAGTGGGAAAGGCATTCGAGCATGTACCCTCCCCTCCCAAATCATCCTCAAACCTTTCCTGCTCCGGGTGTCTTGGGTTATAATTTAAGAAGGTAATATTATGAATGAGACGGAAGCCAACAGCCCTCAAATACGCGCGCAGCTATTGAAAGCCGCTTTTGAATTAATCGCGGAAAAGGGAATAGAAAAAGTCTCGGTACGGGAAATCGTTGAACGAGTCAACGTTTCCAAGCCGGTTCTGTACTATTATTTCAAAGATAAAGAAGATCTCTGTTCCCAGCTATACGCGCAGACAATAGAGCATATGAAAGAAATGTATACCTGCATTGAAAACCAAAGCCCGAATTTCCGGGGCATTCTGGTTTCCTTCATCGAGCACAGGCTTTGTGAATTGCACAGGGAGCCCAAATCGGCCCAGTTCCTGCTCAGAGCGATGGGGACGGACAGGGAAACCCCGCTCGGCAAGCTCATGTACGACCTTTATGTGACGGGCCGCGATTTCGTGCTGGAAAAATTCCGCCTGGCGGAGGAGCGAGGCGAGATCAGAAAAGGTTCCGGCCCTTATGTGGCCTTCACACTGCACTCGTGCCATCTGCACATATTGACGCTGTTCGCTTTCGGAGAGCAACACATGCTTACACAAGATTTCGCCGAAAAGTACGCCGATTTTATTTTGGAAGGCGCAAAGCCGTAAAAAACTATGAAACCCTTATACATCACATTGGCATTGCTTATGTTTTCGGCGCAGGCCCGGTGCAAGGACCTGCCGCCCGAAAGCATCTCTATCGAGAAAGCGGTGGAGATCGCGCTGAAAAACAACACCTCGGTTATAGATTCGCAGTATGTAAGCGAGATTTATGACGCGCAGATAAACGAATATAAGTCTTATGCCTATCCCTCGCTCACCCTGAGCGGCGGCTATACCCGGAACCTGAAAAAGCAGTCGTTTTTCATGATGGGCCAGAAAATTGACATCGGCAACGACAACGCCTATACCGGCACCGCGCAAATGGACCAGGTGTTATGGTCGGGCGGCAAGGTCAAGGCGGGAATAAAATATGCCGAACTTTTGTCGCAAAGCGGGAAATTCGGCTCGGAAATAGCGCGCAAACTGGTGGCGAGGAACGTGCGCCAGATAGGGTATTCCATCATAGCCGCGTCCGCGGCGGTGACGATTGAAAGGGAAACCTACGATCTCGCGGCGATGCACCGCGACGAGATTAAGGAGAAATTCGAAAAAGGCCTGGCCAGCGACGTGGAAGTTGACCGGCAGGAAGTGGAGGTGTCAAACCACATCCCGGCCGTGATTCAGTCGGAAAATCTCGTGGAAACAGGACTGCTGACCTTAAACACGCTGCTGGGCCGCGACCCTCAGGATCCAATCCTCATTACTGACAAGGTTCACGATATTCTCGGCCCCGAACCGGACCTGGACGCGCTTTACGCGGCCGCGCTGGAAAACCGGACGGAAATAAAAAGCGCGAAACTGGCCGTGGACCTGTCCGAAACCAAAGTCCGCCTGGCCAAAAGCGACTTTTTTCCCCAGTTTTACGGTTTTTTAAACGGCGGCTATAACGGACAGTCAAATACAATGCTGCCGGGCGCGCAGGAGTATTCATTTTCAAGCGCGGCTGGGCTGACCCTGAATTATCCTATCTTCCAGAGCGGGCGCACCCAGGCCCAGGTAAAACAGGCGGATCTGGCTTACCAGCAGAAATTTGAAAATTACCAGGACACAATACGAAAGGTCAAATCGGAAGTGAAACAGGCCTGGCTGGACTATCGCGAAGCGGTACGCAGGGTGAACTCGCAGAAAAAATCGGCGGAACAGGCAAGAAAAGTTGTGACCGCCTACAATGTGCAGTATCTTCAGGGGCTGGCAAGCCAGCTGGAACTTAACGACTCGACGCTGGCTTTGAACAAAGCCCAGCTAAACTATGTGACCGCCCTCAGAGACGCCTTCACGTCTTTAGTTGAAATAAAATGGGCCGCAGGAGAGTGACAAATATGAACGCAACGAAAAATACATCGGTACTTATCTTAACGGCAATATCCGCGACTCTAATTGCCGCGCAAGGCTGCTCTAACGGGAACGGCAGTCCCCTTAAAAGCCTTGAAAACGACACGTTCATGGTGAAAGTCGGTAGCGCGACTTACCAGACCATCGAAAACAACATCATTCTCCCCGGCTCGGTAAAAGCCTGGCAGGAAGCGATCATCTATCCCCGCGCGGCGGGCAAGCTTAAAGAAAACATTTTAAGCGAAGGCGACGTTGTGAAAAAAGACCAGAACATCGCTTTCGTCGAACGCGACGAAGTGGGCGTGGTGCACAAACCCATGGTCGTTCCGTCCACCATAGACGGGGAAATAGGCAGGATTTACCAGGACGTCGGCGCCAACGTGACGACGCAGACACCCATTGCCCTTGTGGTTGACCAGCAGAAAGTGCGCGTGCAGATAAACGTTCCGGAACGCTACGTGGGCTTGTTATATAAAGGCCAGACGGCGCAGATCCAGATAGCGGCCTATCCGAATAAAAAATTCCGCGGCACCATATACAAAATCAGCCCCGTGGTAGATCCGGACACCCGCGCCACGCTCGCTGAAATCCTTGTGGACAACAAAAACGGACAGCTCAAAACCGGCATGTTCGGCGAAGTGGCTCTGGCTCTCAATAAAAAAACCGACGCCATCGTAATCCCCTCGGACGCGATGATAACCGAAAACGGCAATTATTTCGTATTCAAGCCGGGCAAGGACGGCAGGGCGGTAATGATTCCCATAAAAACAGGAATCACCACGGAAAATTATGTCGAAATAACCAGCGGCGCCAAGGCCGGAGAGGAAATCATCACTTTCGGCCTGTACGGACTGAAAAACGGAAGCAAAATCAAAATCACAGATTAATTGCATTCTAATGAAACGCTTTTTTTCGCGCGCATGAAGCGCGCGGGCTCGTAAACCGCAGTCGGATAAAAATATGAAAATAACCCATTTGAGCATAAAACGCCCGGTCATGACGGTAATGATGATTCTGACCATAATGGTGCTGGGCGCTTTCTCCTTCACCAAGCTGGGCGTGGATCTGTACCCGAACGTAGACTTCCCTTACGCTTCCGTAACCACCGTGCTGGCCGGCTCTGGACCGGAGGAAATAGAAACTTCGGTAACGAAAATCATAGAGGAAGGCTGCAACACCATTGACGGCATAGACGAAATGCTGTCCTTCAGTTCGGAAGGCTCGTCCATGGTGTTAATAAAATTCGACCTCGAAAAGAATGTGGACACCGCCGCCCAGGACGTGCGCGACAAAGTCTCCGGCGTGCAGAAAGACCTGCCGCAGGGGTTCGAGCCGCCCGTCATCGGCAAGTTCGACATCAGCGCCATTCCCGTCATCAACGTGGCCGTTTACGGCGACAGGGATCTGGTGGACATAACCCAGATCGCAAAAAAGAAAGTCAAGGAACTGCTGGAAAACGTGCGCGGCGTGGGTTCGGTTAAAATGATCGGCGCGCGGGAACGCGAAATCCATATCGTGGTAAACCCGGTGAAACTGGCCTCGCTTAATATTCCTATAAGCGAAGTAAAAGACGCAGTCAAAGAACAGAACATTGAAACACCCGGCGGAAAAGTCGAGCAGGAAAGCAAAGACTACACGCTCAGAACGCTGGGCAGAATCCCATCCGTTTCAGCCTTTAAGGATATCGTAATAAAGACGATAGGCGAAACACCCATAAAACTGTCCGACATTGCGCGCATTGAAGATACCGGCCAGTATATGACCGACGCGGCCTATTTCAACGGCCAACCCTGCGTGAACATTGAAGTGGTCAAGCAGTCGGGCGCGAACACGGTGGAAGTGGTCAAACTTGTAAAGGAAAAACTGGCAGCCATAACGCCGTTCCTGCCGCCGGGAATAAAACACAGCATCGTCACAGACCAGAGCGTTTACATCAAGAAATCCGTTGAGGCCGTCGAGGAACACCTTGTGCTGGGCGCCATTTTCGCCGCCCTAATGGTGCTTCTTTTCCTGGGCGACTGGCGGTCCACGATAATTTCCTCCGTGGCTATTCCCACCTCCATTATCGGCACGTTCACCGTGATGAATCTGTTCGGCTTCACGCTAAACAACATCACCCTGCTGGCCCTGACAATAGCGGTAGGCATAGTAATTGACGACGCCATAGTCATGCTGGAAAACATTTACCGCCATATGGACGAATACGGCAAAACTCCGCTTAAAGCGGCCATACAGGGCTCCGACGAAATATCGTTCGCCGTGATCGCCATGTCGGCGTCTTTGCTGGTCATTTTCATTCCGCTGGCATATATGGAAGGCATTGTGGGCCGTTTTTTCAAAAGCTACGGCCTCACCGTGGCCGCCGCTATCGCCATAAGCACTTTCGTGGCACTCACACTCACGCCAATGCTTTGCTCCATTTTCCTGAAGGTCAAGCACCGCTCGAAAAACCGGCTTGAAAAATTCACGGATATGATAAATGAACATCTGTCGAAGCCATACATCGCCATGCTCAAATGGGCGCTTAAACACCGGTGGAAAATGGTGATTTTCGCGGTTTTAATCACTTTGGTAACCTTCCCCATGCTTAAATGGATAGGAAAGGATTTCTCTCCTGAAGAAGACACCTCGCAGTTCCTGATCAGCATCAACGCTCCGGAAGGCACCAGCCTGCCAAAAATGCGAAAAATTTTCCGCCAGCTGGAAACGGAAGTTAAAACCGTCCCGTATGTCACCAACATGTTAACCACCGTAGGTATTTCGGACGGGCACAAGGCGGCGTCAACCAACCAGGGCAAGATCGCGGTGGAACTAGTGCCGATAACGGAACGTCCCGATTCCATGAAAAAAATCATGTCGGCCGTCCGCAAAAAACTGAACAAGTATACCGATCTGCGTGTGGCCGTGCTGATTGCGGGCGGCTTCGGCGGCGGCGAGAAAGGGTTCCAGTACATGATTTCAGGCCCGGATCTGGACAAGCTCAAGGAATATTCAAAAAAACTCACGGAAAAGCTTAAAACCATACCGGGGTTTGTGGACGTAGACGTGAGCGTTTCCTTCGCAAAACCGGAATTATCGGTTATCATAGACCGAGACCGCGCGCATGACCTCAATGTCAAAATATCCGAAATCGCCAGCACGCTGCGCACTTTGGTAGGCGGCGAGGAAGATATAACGAAATACAAGGAAGGCGAGGAACTCTATCAGGTGCGCATCCGCGCCGACGAGGGAACCCGCAACAACATTGAAACCATCTCGGCAATGGAAATCAAGGCGGAAAAGGGCCGCACCGTGCGCCTTGACAGCGTGGCGACCATAAAACCCGCCATGGGCCCGACCCAGATTGAACATTATAACCGCCTGCGCCGCTTAACAGTGGAGGCGAATCTGGAAGGAATTGCGCTTAACAGAGCTTACGAAATATGCGACGCGGAGTTTAAAAAACTCAATCCGCCCGGCGAATACATCGCCAGCGCGGTGGGTAAAGGCAAGGAGCTGGCAAAGATGTTAAAAAGCTTCGTAACCGCCTTTACGCTGTCTTTTATCTTCATCTATCTGATTCTGGCGGCGCAGTTTGAAAGCTTCATTCTGCCTGTGTCAATCATGTCGGTGCTGCCGCTTACGATACCGTTCGCCATCCTGACTCTTTTCATCACCCGCGAGCCGCTGAGCATGTTCAGCATCCTTGGTATTTTCATGCTTGTGGGCATAGTGAAGAAGAACTCCATACTGCAGGTGGACTACACCAACACGATGCGCGCGCACGGACACGAACGCCACACCGCCATAGTGGAAGCCAACAAAACGCGGTTCCGGCCCATTCTGATGACAACGCTGACCATCATCGCCGGCATGCTCCCCACTGCATTCAGCAAAGGCGCCGGCTCGGAAGCAAGAAGCAGCCTGGCGTGGGTAATTATCGGCGGGCAGGCGCTGTCGCTGCTCATCACGCTGCTGATGGCCCCGGTTGTCTATTCGCTTATGGACGACTTCCAGGTCTGGTTCGAAAAACGGTTTAAAATAAAGCTGAGCAGGGATCCCAACGCGTTCAACGTGGTGGAACGGGAATGCCTGGCGGAAGAACTCGCCAACGAAGAGGCGCAGTTAAAGCGCACACACAAATCCTAACAGTGCAGTACAAAAGCGGAAGCCGGGGGGAACACCCCCCGGCTTCCGTTCTTTATAAAAATATTATTGCCCGCGAAGCAACGCGGGCGTTAAGTTTTTTTTCAGTTCAAGAAAAAAAGAAGTCTTTCGTATAGCCGCCGGACTGCCCACCGCGTTTTCCCATTGCGGGTCATAAGGAATTTTCGCCAGCACCGGAAGCCCCGCATAAGAAGCTTTTGGCCCGAGCCCGGACAGATTCTCCACAATGCCCGCGAATTTCGCGAGGCCCTTAAACATTTCCAGAGACCGTTCCAGCGTTATTTGCGAAAGCACCGACGGAGTGGTAACCGCGATAAGCTCGGCCCGTTTGAAGAACTTAAGAGCGTCAAGCGCGGCGTCCGAAATGCCGGGCGGCATATCAAGCACGAGATAATCAAGTTCCCCCCAGTTGGTCACGGCCAGTAACTCGAGCAGCGCACTTGAGATTTCCCCCCCGCGCAAAGGCGCCGCATGACCTCCTGAGAAATAAGCAATGCCCATAAAAGCCACGCCGGAAACGACGGGCGGCTTGAGGCCGTCAATTTCGGCGGGGAATTCGTTTTTTACGCCTAGGATAACGTGGTCGGAAGAACCGGTAAAATCCAGGTCCAGCAGGCCGGTTTTACAGCCCGCGTCCGCAAGCGCGAGCGCAAGCGCGCAGGCCGTGGAACTTTTGCCTATGCCGCCTTTCCAGCCCGTAACGGCGAGAATCCGCCTAACGCCGGAAAGACGTTTTTCCACCACATAACCGCGCGGATCAAGTTTCATTTCCCGCCTCTTATCTCTTGTATGTAAACTCCGCGGCCCGCCACTATTTTAAGGTCCGGACTGGAACAGGCGGGACACTTGATGTAAATGCCGGCGGTTTCGGGGATAAAGTGCACGGCCTCGGTTTCCCCGTGCGCCATTTTATCCCTGTCCCCAAACTCCGTTTCAAGGCCGCAGGCGCGGCAGAGGAAAACAGCCTTCTCTGTCTCGAAAACTGGACGGCTGGAAGAGAGCGGCTCGCCGTACTGGCCTTTAAGTTCGTTATACACATCTGCCAGGCACTGCGCGTCAGCATTCTGCAGTTCGCCCAGAACTATGACTACTTCATCAACCTGTTTTAAACCGTTTTCACGGGCGGAAACGTCGGCGCACTTAAGCACCGAATCCGCCAGAGCCCATTCATGCATAATAACTCCGGGACAATATTTATTTTACCGCAAGGCTCACGTACATCGGAATGCCGTTGCGGATTATATCGAAAACCACGCCGTCCGACAGTTCGACTTTGGCGCACACGCCTTTCGCCTGCGCGACGGAAGTAATTTTCGCGCCGTTTATGGCTACTATGACATCACCCTGACGCAGATACGCCGCCAGCGGGGAGCCCGCGTCAAAGCCGGAAAAAGAAACCCGGCCCGCCGCTTCGGTTAAAACCGCCCCGTTCCAGTTAAACTCGCCGCCGCGCGGCTCGTCGGCCTTCACATACTGGGAAGCGCCGGCGCCCGGCATATTGGCGAGAGTAACCGCGGCATTCACAGTCTGCCCGCCCCGGATAACCTTCAGAAACACCTTCGAACCGGGTTTGCGCATGGCGATTACCGACGCCACCGATTCTGGCGACTGGACGGGCTCTCCGTCGCATTCGACAATAAGATCGCCGCGGCGCAGGCCCGCGTTGTCGGCGGGAGAACCGCTCACCACGGATTCGATCAGCGCGCCCAGCCCGACAGGCAGGCCAAGCCTGCGGACCAGCACGGGATTAAGCGGAATCATCTGCAAGCCTGCCCAGCCGCGGTAAACTTTCGCGCCCGCGCGCAGGGCGTCCAGATCCTTAAGCACTTCGGTGGAAGGGATGGCGAACCCGATGCCGGCATACGCGCCCGACGGTGTGAAAATCACGCTGTTGACACCTATGACCTCTCCGTCAATATTCAAAAGCGGACCGCCGGAATTGCCTGGATTGATGGCGGCGTCGGTCTGGATAATATTATCGTATTTCCGGCCGCCCACGTTAAGACTCTGGCGCACCGCCGAAATTACGCCGACGGTCACGGTCTGGGCCAGGCCGAACGGAGACCCTATGGCTATGGACCAGTGGCCCGCCTTGCTTTTTATTTCGCGCGCCAGTTTGAGATACGGCAGCTGTTTGGGATCTTTAATTTTCAGAAGCGCTATGTCCAAAACGGGATCAATGCCGGAAACGGCGGCGGTGTATTTTTCCTCTTTCCCGTCGGGAAGGGTTCGGAGTATCTCCAGCGAATCCGCGCCTTGCACAACATGCGCGTTGGTAATGACATAGCCGTCCGGCGAGATTATGAAACCGGACCCCAGCCCGGATTGAATCTGGTACTGCGTGCCGCCCACCGGCGCGCCAAAAAAATAATAATTCGGCACTATCGCGTTTTGCAGGTTCCGGATACTCACTACGGCGGGCTTACTCTGCTCCGCCACGGAACTGAATAGGTTTTGCAGCTCATCTGCGGTTTGATAACCGCTGGCTGAAGAGTTTGGGACAAAACTGAAAAACGAGACCGCGAATATAAGCAATATTTTTTTCATTTTAATTTTTCCTCCTTGACGCGCCGTTTCCCGCGTTGCGGGCCGTGCGCGTTATTTAAGCAACTCGAACAGGCTTGCGGAAGTATCCGTATAGCTCATATTTCCCTTCTCAAGCCCACAGGTGCCGTCACTAAGGACATCACGGATCTCCGGAGCCAGCAAATCGCCGCCGGTCACGCTGGTGAAATTCCCGAAAATAGAAGCTAACAGATCAAGGGCCCGCGTTTCCATGCCGGACACGCTTTCAAAACGTTCAACACCGTCTTTGGGATGTTTATAGCGCACCTGATTTTCAAAGAAAGGCAAACTGAGACGTCTGAGCGCGGGATAGCACATGCCGCGCACGGTTTCAAACCGGCGGAAAGCCGCCCGGTTCAACAGCCTTATGGCATTAACCACCAGTCTGTTGCGCGCCAGATAAACCGCGTGGGCATGCGTTTTGAGCGCCAGTTCCGACATGGCGGGACTGATGCCGCAGCCGTAAAATTTCGACATCATTTCATAAAAATCATTGTCCGATATTTCCTTTTCCCGCAGAAGCTCGTACATCGAATAGGAATGCGGCAGGCCCACTGTTCCGTAGTAATGCAAATCAAGCATGGTTTCGATGTGCCTGTGGCGGGCCACGGCGTCAAACGCGGTGCGCGCGTCCGGCGAATGGGAGTCTCCTGAAAAATAGTAGACAAACGGATGGAAAACACTGTCCGCCACAACATGCGCGGCGGCGCCGGCCAAAAAAGCCTGGCAGGCGGGCAGAACCGGATTTCCGTACCGCGCGCCGGTATTGCGAAACGGCTCGGCGAAGCCGGCGCCGTGAATCGCGGCGGCGGACCGGCCAAACCCGGCGGCTTGCGGCATATATACGGGATAATAAAGCGAATCCGGCGCGACCGCGCCTAGGTGATAAATATGTTTGTACTGTTCCAAAACAACGGCAAAAGCGTTCCCTTTGGCAGCCAGGGCCATGCGCGCTTTTTCGGCTATGCACCAGTGAGCGAACTCCTTGGGCATTTATTGCGCCTCCGGACCAAAGCTGCCCAGCAGTATCTGCTCCAGTTCAAGTTCAATCTTGAACTTTTCATACACTTCCGAGCGGACAATTCCCATAAGAGCCTTTACATCCGCCGCGGTGGCGCCGCCCGTATTTACGATAAAGCCAGCATGTTTGGAAGATACTTCAGCCCCGCCTACTTTGCGGCCCTTAAGACCGGCCGCGTCAATCAGGCGGGAAGCGAAATCCCCGGCGGGACGCTTGAAAACGGAACCGGCTGAAGGTAAATCGAGGGGCTGTTTTTCCGCGCGCCGGTCAAGAACACGCCTGCGTTCCGCCATAACGGGATTTCTGCCCGCTACGCGCAAATCCCATTCCGCGGAAAGAATAACATGCCCGTCCAAACCTTCAACATGGCGGTATTCTGCTTTAACATCCGCGCGGCTGAAAACGCGGATATTTTTCCCGTCGCGGGAAACGGCGGTGAATTGAGCGAGACCGTCAAAAGCGCTTGCCTCGAACGCGCCGGCATTCATATATACCGCGCCGCCCACGCTTCCGGGAATGCCTGACAGGCGCTCAAGGCCGCCCAGACCGGCCTGCGCGGCGGTTAAGACCAGGGAATCCCACAGTACGCTCGCGCCGGAAGAAATCCTTGTGCCACTGTAATTAACGGAGCATAACGGACGGCAGCCTTTTTCATGCAAAGCGACGTTTCTTCTGCGAAAAATCCTTTTTAACCCGGCGTCGCAGTGCCCGAGAATACAGACAATGCCTTCAATGCCGCAATCGCCGATCAGCACGTTTGTGCCGGCCCCCAGCACGGTAAGCGGAATTTTTTTATCATGCGCGTAAGCGAGCAAAGAGCAAACGTCCGCATCAGACTGGGGAAAGCTCAACGCTTCCGCAGGACCGCCTATCAGATAGGAAGTAAAGCCGGACAGGGGTTCATTCAAGACGGAAAAATCCTTAAACCGGTCAAGAAAATCAGCTTTCCAGCTCATTTAATCTCCATGAAAAAAAGCCGCGGCGCGCGCACATGCGCGCCGCGGCTTGGCGCAACTATATGGAAGTCATGACTTCGTCAATTTTAGAGATCGCGTCGTCCAGCTCGGCTTTTGTGATGACAAGCGGAGGAGCGAAGCGGATGACGTGCTGGTGCGTTTCCTTGCACAAAAGGCCTTTCTTCATAAGCGCCTCGCAGAATCTGCGCGCGCCACCGGCCTCGGGATGCAGTTCGAGCCCGATGAACAGGCCGCGTCCGCGCACCTCTTTGATGTGCTTCGAGTTAATGCCCTGGATTTTCTGGAGGAAATACGCGCCGAGCTCAGCCGACTTCTCGACAAGTTTTTCCTCAACCAGCACTCTGAGCGCCGCGCGCGAAACCGCGCAGGCGAGCGGATTGCCGCCGAAGGTGCTGCCATGGTCGCCGGGATTGAAAAC
>Ga0172379_10004570_pt1 | contig 20265 bp, 16 predicted proteins | sample GrowelOW334metaG_FD_119756 | JGI IMG/M metagenome (GOLD analysis project Ga0172379, IMG submission 119756) | Groundwater microbial communities from an aquifer near a municipal landfill in Southern Ontario, Canada - Groundwater well OW334 metaG | ecosystem: Environmental > Aquatic > Deep...
TGAGCCACCTCTTCCTTTTGCGCGGCCGCGTTATCGATGGCGGCAAAAGCCCCCAACGGACACGCCAGCACTGCTGCCACTATCCCTGTTCCAAGAATTAAACGTGAGATCATCATGCAAACACCCTCCTGTTAACATGTTTTTACGTCCTTAATCACAATTCAATCCACCTTCAATTGTACACCCGCACGGCTCAAGGAAACAACCATAATTACACCGCGCATCCACGATCCTGTTCATTACATCCAAAATCATCCAATTCCCCATAAACCACCATTTCTCTAAATTATTGGGAGAGCCGGTGCCCTCCCGGTAAATCACGTATAAAAATCACGTCACGTTAATTTTAATTTGTTTTGGCTTTGCCTCTTCTTTCTTCTGTAAGGTCAACTCGAGCACCCCATTCTCAAATTTCGCATTAACCTTAGTGGAATCTACTCCTGCCGGCAGTGAAAATACCCGGTTAAAAGAACCATAATAACGCTCCGAACGGATCACATCGCCCTCAGTATGTTCCGATTCCTGGCGCTTTTCGCCCCGGATACTTAAGACATTGTTTTCAATGCTGACATCAATGTCATCTTTCTTCAGACCCGGCAGGTCGACCTTGACCACAACCTGGTCTTTTTTATCCATCACATCCACTGCCGGAGACCAATAGCCGGACAACAACGACCCCTCGGGATCGGGCTTGCCGACTACACCAAGATCAAACAACCGGTTCATCTCATGATGAAATTTTTCCATTTCTGACAATGGATTTCTCCAGACTGCCATGCGTTTTGGGGATTGATGGAACATAAAGCACCTCCTGTTTAAGTAATTGATGTTTGACCAAACCTCTTGAGACCCTCAATTCTGTCACTCTCACCACCTGAGTGCCAATTTCACAGTAAAAAAATTTAAACGCTACGATCCTTCATCTCCAAAATAATCTTAACCCCGCTAATGTTCACATGCCGCTCTTCCATTAAATACCTCACATAGGTCAGGCACCGGATCTGGACCTGGGAATAACAGCGGGTTCGCACCCCGACTCTTTGGGGACTTACCACACCCATTTCGTCGAGCTTCCGTAAAGTCCAGATCGGCACCCCGACCATATCGGACGCCACACCTATCACAAAGAGCGGAGCATCAGGATCAATTCGAACATCAAAATCGCCAAGATTTTTATCGTCCACCATCGCCTGACTCCTTCCAACCAAGAGAACAATAACACAGACTTATTATTTTGTCAAGAGTTTCTGTCAAAAATAATTATATAATCTAACCAAAATCATTAAAACACTCACTCCCCGTTTAACCATTCGCTTAACCTGATTCATTCATTTTAAATATCACCCGGAGATTTTCAAACCCAAGAAGCCTCTCAGGTCTTTCATCGGCTGGATATTAACGATAACTGGAGAAAAACCTGAAGCATTTCTCACTTGCTGCAACATCGCGGGATCAAAGCGAAAAGCAATACCTTGAGCATTTCGCGGATCCCCCTGAACACTGACATTGTTCATTTTAAAATCAATACCACCGTTATCGGCCATCGCGGCGTCCGATTCAAAAATATTCGGATTTTGCTGCGGTTCATTAGATGACATATTGCCATGCCTGGACATTTCCGATGGCACAATTTTTCCCGCCTTTTTCAAATCAACCGGCTTCACCAACTTCATTGCCGAATCTTCATCAAAAATTCCCGGATTCTCGAATTCAATAGCCTGATCAAACGCACTGCTGAACCCTCTACCTCCATAGTACAGATCAAGCTCACCGTTAGAGATAGGATTTAAACTGTTCAATCTTAAAATCGCATTGAGCAAATTCATCAACAGCGAATAATTTCCAGCCCGAAACATAAAAGATATCGGAGCTGTTTCAAAAAACGCTCTAAAAGCAATTTCCAAATTATCAACCAAGGCAAATCTGTCCTTTTTATGCCCTTTCAAAATATTGTTAATAGCCAAATACATCGCATTTAATTTACTGTTTGGCTGATTCCACTCTTCCAACTGCCCTGCAAGCTCATACTTAACAAAATGTTCCATTACTTCTCTTGTCACATTTCCTTTAATAAGATAATCATTATCGCCAACATTTGGCGGAATATAGATTTTTTTCCCATCCACACCCGTAAGTAATATTCTATGAAGCTTAGGTATTGCCTCCTTAAAGATCCTATACCCAGAATCCCTTGAAATTAAAGCAACCTTCTTCAGGAAGCTTCGTTCAAAGATTCGAATCCTCCAAAGCTTCTCTCTTTCCAACTCCAGATTTACTGTGACTCTAAGCGTATCATCATCGATAACTTGAGTGAATGCAGACAATCTGTCTTTTATTTCTTTCCAATTCAAATTAGCAGCCTCAACATCGGCTTTATAAATATTGCCATAAAGATTATCATGCAACTGCATTCGTTTTAACAACTTAATAACCTCCAAACGAACGGCTCTCTGATTCTCAACATAAAACGGTTCATGCCAAAGAATCTCACCTTTTACGGTTATTTCTTTTATCGTCAGCTCTTCTTCAGCTTTAGCCCAATCGTCCGGCCACTCCGAATTCATCGCGTGATCGACAAATGTAGAAGTACCACCCAAACGACTTTTTACATCTTTACCTGAACCCTCCACACCCACATACTCCCACAACGGCATTTCAGGAAGCAAAGAAGAGTAAGGAACCATTCCGCGCAACCTTTCTCCATTTACCGTTATTTTCATCCAACCCGTTTTATAAGGTTTTACATACATTAACCTGCGTGCCTTGCCTTTGCCAATCCCTTGATCGGGCTTTAATTCGGAAGGGATGGCATATATTTTTTGTATACCGGAAACATGTGCTGCTTCAATAATTAACTGATGAGTACGCTCTACCCAATTATAAAATTCTCGCTGATCTTTATCCTCCATCTGCCTGAACCCGGAACTTGCCTGATTATAAATAATCACCAAAGACCATTCATACGCTTGTTGAGATCGCTCTAACAGAGGGCGAAGCAAGGCATACCTGTCAGCACCAAAAACAGCAACCATCTTTTCCTTCTCTTTACCCAGATCGATCGGCCTCATCATTACCGAGAAAGCCGTCTCCGGAAAACGATCGGCCCAGGCATTCTGCGGATCTACAAGCTTGTTAAGCAGATCTTCAAGAAATGCCGGATCAAAATCACCAGCAGTCTTGTAAAGATTGGACAGATTGATCTTCCCTGGAGGGACAAGCATAACCCCGACAGTGCCAATACTGCCCGCAGGAGGCGCGACATCATCAAAGCTTCTTGCCCTGTAAAAAATATCCGTCATATTCGACTTCAACGGCGTTACTACGATATCAAAAGAATTAAATTTCTCCTTTCTACCCAAAAATGAGTCCAGAGAAACCGGATGCTTCGACAATGAAAAGCCCCCTTCCCCCCCGAAATCATGGGAAGTACCGGACAATGAAGAACCAAAAATATTGTTTTGAAGCAGATTATACTTGTCCTGTACTATTTGCGGGACAACAACGGCAGCGGAAGTGCTCGCATTATCTGAAGAACTCTTTGATTCCTGAAGCACAGAACGAATCTCAATCAAATCATCATTAGCAACATGAACATCACTCTCCTGTGCATTTTCTATGCTAACCTGAAGAACAACCCCCCCGGAAAAATACTTCTTCGGAACAACCTCCTCCGTCATGTTATCTTGTTCTTCTTTTACAAAGCTATAGACACCTCTATTAAAGGCTGCCACATATTGTCCCCAGATCTTTTCCGCCTCTTTGGGATCCTGAATACTGACACCACCGGTTTTATTGGCATCCACATAGCCCTGCGCCAACAATGAGGACTTGATTTTATCCTTGTACCATTTTGCCAGAATCAGGGACTGATACACCTGACGTAACTGAGCAAAATTGCGGCCTTCGTTAACTTCTTGCGTAAGTACAGGGATCACTATTTCACGGAGAACGTCGTTTGCCATCTTTCGGGTAATGGAATCAACTCCAGCCAACTTTGCGCGGGGACATGGTGCCGAGGCCGCAGCCGAAGGCTCCGTGTCCCCGAACGTGCAACTGAGTGCAGTATAATCTTCTTCGAGCATTACTTTCAAACGAGATTCTGTCACATAGGCCGTACCGGCTTCACCATTCTCGTAAACCACCGCCTTATCCGGCATGATCCACACCTTATTGAAGGTGTCGATCGGAATATCGGTGGTGCCATATTTTTCCTGTGCCAACGCGTAAACTTTTGCCCAGAATTTCTTGCCCGTATCACCTTCCGGATAAATAACTGAAGCCGTAACTTGTTTGAGCAAATAATCCTGCGCCAGAAGATCGCGGCCCATTTCGGTCTTACCAAAAGATTCCGGTACAATGCGGTTCTTTTCATAAGGGCTTAAGTTCACCCACATATCTTGCTCAGGAGTCGTTAGACTGGCGAGGAAATATTTGATCAAACGGGTCGAGTCACCCCGCAACTGCTCATTGGAAGGCCTGGCGTCACCTTTATCCAGGATAAAATCAAAACGGAAAGGATTATCAGTGTGAACCTTGATCCCTTTTAAAACGGGCGAATGAAAGGCGGAACTCAGTGCTACCATTTGCCCTGGCGCAGGCATCAATAAATCGGCAGCCTGAACAGGCAATACACTAGCACTATTAGCAACAAAAGCTACCAATGTGCCAAATAAAACGCTTTTCCTGATCATAAGATCCCAACGCATAGTCAAAGGATAACATACACTTATATAATATGCGAATTTTATACGGGGCATGAATTTCACAAATTAGCCCTCCACAGCGACAAGTACTACATTTTTACCAGTTTATCAGCAGCAACACGGCTATCCAACCCCAGCAGCGGTAACGGACTCTGGATGGGTACAATCCGCAGGATAATGCCTTGCACTCCCGTAAAGTTACCCTTCTGAAATTCTGCGATCATGGCCGAATCAACCTTCATTTGAATACCCTGGCCATCTTTGGCTACATTCAGCCCCATTTTCCTGCCATTAAGATCAATACCACCATTCACCATTGCGTTATCCTCCGCAATCAACGTGAACACTTCTTCCATAGATGGTTTCTGAAAACCACCCCGCGTAAGCAATGCCTTAACATTCCTGGGCACTGCCATACGTCATCACCTTGAAAAAATCATTATCCATCATTGTAATAAGCGACCTGAGACTAAAAAACACCCAAGCACCCCTATTGCAACGATCCTGGGCATAAGAGCATTTATCGTTTTTTTCAAAAACATACACCACCTCTATAATCGATTGAGTAAAACACCGAATTAGCCATCGGCGTCAGCTTACTATAGTACAAAGTGATAATAAACGCAAACGAAAAGCCATAAAATACACTTTGCGCTTAGATGTAATTATAAACTTTTACATCCTGTCACATTTATTCCTCGTCGATGAAACCGTTATCTTATTTTTAGTCCATAAGCATTGTATTTGCCTGAATTATCATATACACTTCAGGTACAGTCGTTAAACATCTGGATATCTTTCACAGCGGTGGTAATTTTTTCGAAGAATGAAATTGTTCTTCCCAAAACACCCCGCGTGTAAAAAGTTCGATTATTCAGACACAATTTTTTAATTGTTGCCTGTTTCTTATACAAATTGAAATAATTAACCTGGAGAAACGCTTATGTCAGCCAAAACCCTTTTCAAGAAATGTTTTACTTCATTTGTATGTTGCAGCTTCGTTCTCACCAGCTTGTTGTCACCCGCTTACGCCCAGGCGATCATGAATAAAGGAATGCCTCCCCTGCCGGAACCCGGAAGCATGGTTGGACTATCCGGTACCTATAACCCTCCCATGCTGCGTGGTATTAAAGTTTTTACAGATAATCCTTTGAAATTCGACTTCATCCTGGATTCCGGGGATGAAGCTGGCAAACTTATCGTCAACAACAAAATTGATGATAAAGTCCAGGCTGAGCTTAAAGAAACCTCAAATCGATTAATCAAATATTTCTTAACAACCTTAACCGTTCCCGACGAAGACATCTGGGTTAACCTTTCTCCCTATGAAAAGGATCGCATTGCCACGGATAAATTCGGCCAGACCGAAATGGGGCGCGATGTGCTGGCACAGGATTATTTACTCAAACAACTCACCGCTTCATTACTTTTTCCTCAGGGAGAGGTTGGGAAAAAGTTCTGGGCAAAGATTTATGCTGAAGCACAAAAGAAATCAGGGACAACGGATATTCCGCTGGATACATTCAACAAAGTATGGATCATGCCGGCAAAGGCGGTGGTCTATGAAAAAGTGGGCAATTCAAAGAACGCGGACAATCAGGCCGTGGCCTATGTGGTTGAATCGCGATTGAAAGTGATGCTGGAAAGTGATTACCTGGCAAAATCAAACAACCCGGTCTCAACCTCTCAAACATTGAATGTGAAATCAACCCCGGATATCAACACTCCGGTTAGCATCAATAACCAGGAAATTGAAAAGAACGTATTACGGGAAATCATTATTCCCCTGTTGGAAAAAGAAGTGAACGAAGGCGAAAATTTTACTCAATTACGGCAGGTTTACAACTCTATCCTTCTGGCGCTGTGGTACAAGGAGAAAGTTAAAGGAAGCATTTTATCATCAGCTTACGTGAACCATAATAAAGTGGCGGGCGTAGAAGCGGACGATAAAGCAATAGCCCGGAAAATATGGAATCAATATGTTGAAGCCTTTAAAAAAGGCGCCGTCAATGTAATCACTGAAGAAACCGATCCGATGACCAATGAAGTTATTCCGCGGAAGTATTTCTCGGGCGGTTTTAACGTAAATAATGCCCAGTCTGTGACGCAATACCTGTCCAAGTTTCCTTCTGCCATCGGCGCTGCTCTTCTTGGCGGGTTAATGTTAATTACATCAGGCGTGAATCCTGCCAGTGCGGGATCAGGGAATTATATGGGAAATAACGGCATCACCGTTACTCCGCCTTTAACCAACCCTGCCACAGTTGAGCTAAGCCCGACACTTAATGCCGTACTGGGAAACTTTGGACAACAGATACAAGTCCTAAACGATAACAAGACATATAAAGTTGCTTTAAGTAAAGAGGGTGTTTTCAGTATCGAGCGCGTTTCCCAGCCGTCCGAACCCTTTAGCGTTTCATTTGATTTGAATGACGGGACGGTTATCAAAACAACAGGCACAGAAACAAAAACAACCCGGTTTAACTCGGACAATTTCTCGACCTGGAAGCAAGCCGTACAAGATGACGTTGAAAATATTCTGACGATCGCCATCCAAAGTGCCCAGCAATACGAAGCTCCGCTGCAACAAATTCTCAAGATTATTGAGACCATGCGGTCAGGGATGATTGCTCACTATCCCACAACTTACAGTCAGAGTTTCTTCGCCGCAGTTTCACCCAAATTCATATGGTTCAGTGTTAACGGAAGATCGATCAGTTTAAACATGACTGATCTCACTCTGTCATCTTCAGGAAGAGGCAGCTCATATACCGTGTCACCTGCCGATATGGAATGGGATACCGCTCTCGGCAATGCCCTACTCAGCCTGGAATCCGTGAAACTGGATCCCCAGGAGAATCAGCAAGGCCTTTCCGACTTAAAACAAATGTTGAGCAATATCCGCAACAGTGTTGTACGCTTTAACCCGAATTCAGCCAATACGGATGTATTTTTCGCCGGGCAGTCACCCGGTTACGTTAAGGTTAGTAACTACGGGAGCGGGAACTATATTTACTACGAAGCTCTCTACAATAAACGTACCGGAGACGTTGACGTTACAATAAACAATGAAACAACAAAAGTCTCGACCTTCTCTCCGGACTACACGAATACACTGGAAGATATCATCGATCAATTACGCAATAACCAGGCCTTTGAACCGACGGGTTCAGTGGATAAAATTCAACCACTTATCAATCAGTTTGAATCCTTAGTCAACCTTAACCTGAGAACTCCCGATGGGAACTATTATGCCAACGCGGCAAATGGTGCCTTGATAGTACGCGGACAGGGCTGGGGGTACCAATTAAACAGTGATGGCAGTATCACCGCCTGGGGCGGAGCGAGGCCTGAGCGAGTAACTATCAAACCCGAACTCCCGAGTTGGGAAGCTTATAATGAAGCCATGATCAAAGCGTTAAACGCCATTCAGGTGCTCTTACCCGATTCGAAAGCTGTGATTGACAGGTATAAACAAATGGTTATTGCCGCCAAAGGGGACATTATTAATATCCCCGGCGATTATCAAACGGCTGCCAAATTAAGCTTCCGGAACAATCATTTATCCTACTCAACGAACGGAGGGTATCACCTGGTTTTCAATCTGGATGGCAATATCGTAGCCGGTACCGCAGCCAAATCAATGATGTTCATGGCCGGAACTGACGAATACAGATTATACCTGGAGCAATTGCGTGACCAATTGGCAAAAGCCGCTCTGCAATCACCGGAGAATGCTGCCGCTTTAAACAAATACTACGAATTAGTTGATAATTACCTTATTAATCCCACGGCTCATCTTGATCATTTATTCATCCAGCGTCTACAAACAGGAAACCCGGACTCCGATATGACGAAATTAATCGAGATGTATGCTCCCTACATGGATGTTAGTAAAGCCCTGGAGTCCTTGCAGCAGAAAGACAACGCAGAGAAGATGGGTGGTATTGACCTGAAAAAAAGCACCACACCGCTGAACATTCAAAACAACGGCGGGACGATCAAATTTAATATTGACCCGGCCATGATCGAGCGGATTAATGCCGCTCCAGGGTTCACGCCGCAGGTTTTTACGATCTCCCCGTTGCAAAGCCTGCCTGCGTTTCTAGGAATGAGCAAGGAAGAAGCTACACAGGTCGCATCATAATAAGAACAGGATTATTACTGAAATCAAAAGAGGGCGGAATTATCCGCCCTCTTTTCGTATGTTTCAGCGCACAATTTACACCCGGATTTTACAATAGCGAAATGCGGATTAAAAAATGCAAATAGCGAAATTTTTAATCCCAGGCATTACTCTCGCTCTTTTCCCCAAGGAACATCGGTCCGCGCTGGGCCGGCACGCGGGCGTGTAAATGAATGCCGTCGGCACTGTATTCTTCCAGGATCACATCGCCCTCGCGATGCGCCAGGCGCACCAGGTCCATCCGGGTCATGGGCAGGACTACATCAACCTCAACGATCCGGTGAGCCAGCTGATCTTCCACCAGGCTTAACAAGGCCCCGATATGAAATTTCTCCCGCGCGGAAATAACCACCGTATCCTTGAACTTGCGCTCCACATCCGCAATAACCGATTTATCATGCACCAGATCCACTTTATTCAAAACCAGAATCACCGGCTTGTCCGCCGCGCCCAGCTGCTCCAGCACTTTATCGACCGACATTTTATAATTCATGAATTCAGGATTGCTCATGTCCAGGACATGCAGCAAAAGATCCGCACTCTGAACCTCCTCAAGCGTCGCCTTGAAGGCTTCAATCAACTTTAACGGAAGATCATGCATGAACCCGACCGTATCAGAGAAAACAACCTTCTGCCGGTTGGGCAGAGCACAGTGACGCGCCAGGGAATCAAGCGTGGTAAACAAACCGTCTTTAGTAATGGTTGCCGAATCCGTCAAGGTGTTCAGTAAAGTGGATTTTCCGGCATTGGTATACCCGACCAGCGAGATCAGTGGTATGCGCTGATCCTCGCGCTTCTTGCGTTTCACCTGCCGGGAACGCGTAACATCCTCCAGATCTTTTTTGATCTTATCCACCCGCTCCTCAATCCGCCGGCGATCGGTCTCCAGTTTCGTTTCACCCGGGCCGCTGGTGCCAATGCCGCCGCCTTGACGAGACAAAGCTTCGTAATTACCCGTCAATCTCGGCAACCGGTATTCCAGCTGAGCCAGCTCCACCTGTAATTTACCCTCAAGCGATGTTGCCCGCCGGGCAAAGATATCCAGGATCAACTGGGTGCGATCAAGCACTCTCACGCCGATTGCCTGTTCCAGTTCACGCTGCTGACGCCCTTTTAACTCGGCGCTAAAAATAACCGCATCAGCGGTAAGCACCGGCACAAGCCCTGTTATCTCCTCCACCTTGCCTTTATGCACCAGCGTGGCCGGATCAGGCGGAGCCGCCGGGCACATCACCTTACCCGCCACCTCGGCATTACAGGCCTTCACCAGTTCTTCCATTTCATACGTTGCCTGCCCCATCGGCCAGGCTCCGCGTTCTTTAAAATCCACCATCGCGATCAACACGCGCTCTTTAATCATAGTTCCACCCATTCGATCCGTTTATCCCGCCGAAACCACGTCAACTGCCGTTTAACATAATGACGGGTATTTAATTTCATCAATTCTTCAGCCCGGTCCCGCCCGTATTCTCCGTTAATAAAACCCCTGACTTCACGGATCCCGATCAGTCCCGAAGCAGTGCCCGACAAAGGACGTACGCCCAAAGCCCGAACTTCTTCGATCAAACCTGCCTTAAACATGGCTGCAATGCGTGCCTCCACCCGGGCATAAAGTTCCTCGCGCTGCCGCGTAAACCCGATGATCTGAATCGGATATTTCCCCCAAAGACCGTCACGCTCCGTATGCAACACCGATATCGGTTTTCCGGTGGATTCAAAAACTTCCAGCGCACGGATGATCCGCCGGGCATCATGCGGATTTATCTTCTCCGCGGATTGAACATCCACAGATCGTAAATACGCGTGCAGCGCCGCCAGCCCTTCAACCTCCGCCCTGGTCGTTAATGCCTCCCTTATACCGGAGCGTATCGCCTCACTCTCAAAAAGCCCATCGAGGATCGCCATCATATACATGCCGCTGCCGCCGCACACGATCACCTTGCGCCCCCGTTTGAGAACATCCTCAATCGCCGCCACGGCCAGCGCACGGTATTTCGCGGCATTGAAATCACTTTTCACCGACACCACATCCAGCAAATGATGCGGCACCAGGGAACGCATTTCCGCAGAAGGCTTATCACTGGCAATATTCACCTCGCGGTATACCTGCATCGCATCGCAGGAAACAATTTCTCCGCCGCAATTCAACGCCGCTTCAAACGCCAGCGCAGATTTTCCAACACCGGTGGGGCCGACAATAAACAAAATGCTGTTTGCGTTGAGCGCTCGCAGAACAGGAACAGGCAAAGAAATATTCATCAGGGATAGATCAGGGTTGGATACCCAAAGCCGGAAAGTTTCTTCTCCAGGTCCCGGGCATCTTTAAGGGCAGTCAGCTGGCCGGCCCGTACACGGTAATAGGTACGTCCCTCGGGAGATTTGGTTACAACGATATAGGCATATTCTTTTTTATCCTGCAATTCCTTCATTAAGGCATCGGCCAGCGACTTATCGTTAAATGAGCCTACCTGCACTGAAAAATACTGCTTCTCCTCCAACAGCCCTTTGGCAATATCCGCCTCAAAACTACTGGGGAACTCCGTAATGATCTTCTGTAAGTACTCGCGAGCCTTGTTCCAGCGCGTCAACTTAAGATTTGCCCGCGCGGCTTTTAAATACATCAGCGGCAGCATGTCTGAATCCGGACGCTTGCCGATCAAACTCAAAGCTTCCTTTAATGAATTCTCATACTGTCCCTGAAGTGACAGGGCTTCGATAATTCCAACAGAGGATTTATCGTAAAGGCCGGGAACCGGACGTTCGGCAAGAATTTTCTTGAACATCTCATAGGCTTGCGGGTATTGCGACAGGCGCAGAAAACTTAAACCAAGGTAATACTCCGCTTCCATGGTCTGACCCCGGGACAAACGCCGGGTTAACAGTTCTTTGGCAGACTTATTCACCAGCTCGTAGTCCTGCCGGATAACCGCGGTCTTTACATCAGCCAATGGATCATAAGCGGCATAAACCGGTATAGTCAAAAAAATAATGACAAGAATTAAAATAACATGGCGCATAAGACTCTTTAATTGTATCGCAGGCACAAAAAGCGGCAGATCACGTTTTATGATAGCGGATCTTGACGATATACCTGACAATATCTCCCCGGCTCACCAGCCCCACCAGTTTACCATGATGCGTGATCGGAACACGGCGCTTGTTGGGATTTTTAAGAAAGAATTCGCATACGTCCACAGCAGATGCGGTATCTTCGAAAGAAATAACCCGCTTCGACATGAAATCATTCACCACACGGTTATGATCCGGAGAGGTGTCGGTCAACAGTTGAAGCACGTCATACTCCGAAAGTATCCCCACCAGATTATTCTCCGCGTCTACCACCGGCAGTCCTGTAATACGACGGTCAACGAGGATCTCCGCAGCCGCCAGGATTGGCGTATCGATGGTCGTAGTTACAACCTCTTTTGTCATAACATCCGTGATCGGGAACATGTATGCCTCCGTGTAATAATAATGAACCTGCGCTTTAACCCGATTTTGCGATAGCAAAATCCGCCCATGTATTTACATACGGGACGGCGTAGAAAAATCCGACTCGGATTTTTCGTTAAACGCCAGGTTAAGGCCATGTTTCACTCGCACATTTTTGTGCAGTGCTCTTATGTCTTGTTTCAGCGTTCAATTGCAAGATACGGGCTTAACAGAGTGATTATATCAGCAAATTCTAAAAAAGGTCGGGTTAAAATAAAATCTCCGCTATGCCTGGCGAGACGTCAAACTCACCAGATAATCACGAATTATTTGCCCATGATCGAAAGCGAAAGGCAATGCAGAAAGCTCAGCGACAGAAACAACCTTTAACCCTTTGGCATCATCCCCGGCCAGGGGCTTCCCCACACCTTTAGCAGTAAATGCGGTGGATACAGTGTGAAAACGCGGATCCCGGGCGGGGTCAGAATAGGTGTGGAACTGCTTCAGGTCGACCAACTCAAGATTCGTTTCTTCTTTGGCTTCCCGACGCGCGGCAGCTTCCAGGCTCTCGCCGAAATCCACAAAACCACCCGGCAGGGCCCACCCGAACGGGGGATTGGTGCGTTCAATGATCACGATCCCGCCCTCAATCGCAATAATAATATCGGTGGTCACATAGGGCCCCCAGGACAGATCTTCCATCACATGCCGCAAATATCCAAAGACCTGCTTCTCAAATATCTTGCAAATCTCATCACTCTCCAGGCAAATAACGATCTCTCCCAGACTGCCACGACCCTCACGCCCGGCCCGCAGCACTTCCTGCGAAATGATCTTGGCGCAACCCACCACCGGAAACCCGCCCTCACGGCACCCCAGGGCCGGGAGCGTAACCGTCGTTCTTCCCTCACCCGCCGATCTCAGAATTATATCGGAACAAGCCGCGCGCACTGTAAATTCATTGACCTCACCAGGCATTCTATCCAGAACGGAAGCGTCACCCTTAATAATTCGAACATCAATATTTTTAACTTTCATTTGCCCCTCTTTAAAGTTCCCGTAAACCTTATCACAAATTAGCCTGTTGCAATGATTCCCAAACCCCTCATTCCCCCCTGATTGAATAATGTATTTTCTGAACTAATCGCCTCAAATAATGAGAAACATCAACGGCAGATCTAAAAAACAACTTGCTTGTCCCGGGTTTTAGGATCGTATTGCGCAGCAAAAGTCAGCGCCTGCTCCCGGGAAGTGATCTTGCCGAGATGCTGGGCTTCATCCACCGCGGCCAGAATGGACTTGAATCCGGGGCCCGGTTTTAATTTCAATTCCCGGATCAAATCATTTCCGTCGATTAACCGCACAAAAGGCTTTAATTTCTTAGCCGTAAAAAAAGCCTCCACCAACGGCAGAACGATATCCGCGTGATGCTGAACATCGGCTTCGGTCGTCAACGGACCGCGCGTGGCGCGCTGATCAGCCAGTGACAAAAGCAGGATCGACGCCGCTTCGGCTTTCGCATCGCGCATAAAACGGAACACCATGCGCTCCGGTGCAGTCTTATAATTTGTGAGATACCCGGGCCGTAAATGCAAAACCACCATATCTTCCAGGGCAAAACGCTCCGCGGTCGACATCATTAACTGCTTGCAAATGATCCGGGTAATATCACGGCCCACACTCTCGTGGGCATGGAATGTCAAGCGCCCGCCAGGTATTTCGCGACGGGTTTCAGGTTTACCCGTATCATGCAGCAGACAGGCGAATTTTACAAGAGCACTGCGGGAATGCCCCCCGCCGATCTTTTCATTGAGATAAGCCGCAAGATCGCTGTCGGCAGATAAAGACCTGATCAATTTCTCAAACATTGCCAGAACCATCAATGAATGTTTCCACACATTCAGATGATGATACCCGCCTTTAGGAACACTCTCCATTAATTGCAGCTGCGGTATGATCGTAAAAAGCAGGCCGCTTTTATCCAGCGCCCGCATCGTTACCGCCGCCCGGGGAGACTCCAGTATCTTGAATAATTCCTCCCTCACGCGCTCTGGGGAAACTTTGCGGATCAGGCGGATACGCGCACAGACCGCGGCCAGTGTTTTACCCTCGATTTTGAACCCCGTCTGGGCCGACAGACTGAACGCGCGCAACAATCGCAAAGGGTCATCATTAAAAGCCGCGGGACCGGTCATGCGGATAATTCCGGACTTAATATCTGCCAGGGCCCGGGCATTCCTTGCACACGCGGGCGCCAGCGGCTGGGAAACCTTCACTTTCATCAGATCCACAACCAGCGTATTGATCGTAAAGTCACGTTTTTTAATATCACCGGCAAGGTCTGCGGCCCGCAGGTCCGCAAAATCACAAGTCCAAAGCCCGTCGAGCATTTTCTTGGCCACCCGGGCACACCCGGCCTGCGCATCCAGCAGAATAAAAGCGCCTTTTATTTTCCTTGCAAAAGCCCGTGCAAAAGCAATGGCTCCCGGAATAACAATAAAATCAAGATCCCGGCCCCTGCGCCCCAGATGCTGATCGCGCAGAAAACCGCCGACCAGCAGAAGAGAAACATTTTTCTTCCGGGCCAGTTTAACCGCCGTATCCGCTAAAGAAAGGTCATTGAGCGAGAGCCGAGAACCTGCCTCACATTTCATCGGTAGACGCCTGGGTAAAAACTTTCTCATCAACATAGATCGGCATCTTCAGGCGGACGGCCACAGCAATACCATCCGAAGGGCGGCAGTCAATATTAAGCAGCTGGCCCGCGCTATTACGCAGGCACAACCTGGCAAAAAAAGTTCCATCCACCAGGTCATCAATTGCCAGGCTATCGGCAACAACTCCAAGGGACGTAATAAGCGAAACAATAAGGTCATGCGTCATCGGCCGTGGCGACATAACACCGGAGATCTTCATTTGAATGCTGGTGGCTTCCATGAACCCGATCACAATCGGAATCTGGCGCGCGCCGCCTTTTTCCTTAAGAATGATCGCCTGATCATGATTCTTTTCATCAATAATAATTTTACTTAACTCTACGCAAACCATGAGCTTTCGTTCCCTTCATATCCCGCTCGCGTTCCAGGATAACCTGTATCTCTTTCATAAAATGACTGACATCTCTAAACTGCCGGTAAACTGAAGCGAACCGCACATACGCCACCTCATCAAGAGTGTAAAGTTTCTCCATGATCAACTCCCCGATTACTGAGGATTCAACTTCGCGGTCATACTTCTTTTGAATAATATGCTCGATTGCCAGCGCAACTTCCTCAACCTGGGCCACACTCACCGGACGTTTTTCGCAGGCTTTCATCATCCCGTTGATTACCCGGGCGCGGTCATACGGCTGCCGCCGGGCATCTTTCTTGACCACCATGAGTGAAACCTGCTCTACATACTCATGCGTGGTAAAACGCTTGGCACACTTCAGGCATTCACGGCGCCGACGGATAGAGGTGGCTTCCGCATTCTCCCGTGAATCCACCACTTTTGTATCCTTATGCGCACAAGCCGGACATTTCATTAATAATTAACCATGAATAGTTTCACCATAAAAAAGTCCGCCCCTACGCACATAAAAATTCTCTTTATTCGCTAAACAATTAAAAAATTTTATAATCCTGAGTAGATCGGGAATTTCTTAGTAAGGTCTTCAACATCCTGCCGGACTTTATCGAGCTCCGCCGCATTTTCACGATTAACTATGGCGCGGTCGATCAGTCCCGCAACCAATTCCATGTCATTCTCCTTCATTCCGCGAGTCGTCAACGCTGGAGTTCCAATCCGGACACCGCTGGTCACGGTCGGCCCCTGAGGATCATAAGGAATGAGATTCTTGTTCACAGTTATTTTAACCGTATCAAGAAGTGTTGCCGCATCTTTACCGGTAATATTCTTCGGCCGCAGATCCACCATGAACAAATGATTATCTGTGCCGCCGGATACGATCCGGAATCCGCGTTTTTCCATGGCTGCCGCGAACACTTTTGCGTTCTTGACCACCTGCTGCTGATACACAGTAAAATCCGGCTTCAGCGCTTCTCCAAAAGCCACGGCCTTGGCTGCGATCACATGCATTAACGGACCGCCCTGTATCCCGGGAAAAATAGCCGCATCGATCTTTTTGGCAAATTCGGATTTACACAGAATAATCCCGCCGCGGGGGCCCCTCAGGGTTTTATGCGTCGTGGACGTAACAAAATGCGCATACGGTACCGGACTGGGATGAATACCCGCCGCCACCAAACCCGCAAAATGCGCCATATCCACAAATAACCAGGCACCGATCTTGTCGCAGATCGCACGAAACCGCGGAAAATCCAGCACACGTGAATAGGCCGAATACCCGGCGATGATCATTTTAGGTTTATGCTCCAATGCCAGTCTTTCAACCTCGTCCATATCAATGGTTTCAGTTTTCGGATCAACTTTATATGAAACAATATTATAAAGACGCCCGGAAATATTGATCTTAAGGCCGTGAGTCAAATGCCCGCCGCAGGCCAGATCCAACCCCATAAGCGTATCGCCTGTTTTAAGGACAGACAAATATACCGCTGTATTCGCCTGGGAACCTGAATGCGCCTGAACATTCGCATGCTCGGCGCCAAAGATCTTCTTGAGCCGGTCAATGGCCAGTTGCTCCACCACATCCACGTTTTCACACCCGTTATACCAGCGCGCCTGGGGATACCCCTCGGCATATTTATTGGTCATCACGGAACCCATGGCTTCCATCACCGCCGGAGAAACAATATTCTCCGATGCAATAAGTTCGAGATTCTCCTGCTGACGTTTTAATTCATGGGTAATGGCTTTATAAACATCCGGATCCGCCTGCTGTAAATACTTCATATTTGCCTCTACCCTGCTTTCCTTAAGAACTGTTTTTCAATAGACTTGATCTGCTTCACACGGCGCAGGTGACGCCCGCCCTCAAACGCTGTTGTCAACCACACCGCGATGATCTCCCGCATGGCTTTCTCCGCAACAAATTTTGAACCAATGACGAGGATATTTGAATTATTATGCTGACGCGACAATTCCGCAGCTTCCTTGTTATAACATAAAGCCGCATAAGCCCCGGGAACTTTATTCGCCGCAATAGAATGCCCTATACCTGTCATGCACACCAGAATACCGCGGGCACTTTTATGCCGCGCCACACTGGAAGCCACTTCCAGCGAAAGCCGGGGGTAATCACACATCGGCTCCGGGGCATAGGTTCCAACGTCGACCGTTTCATGCCCCTGCGCCCTCAAAAAAGCAATGATCTTCGCCTTTATTTCAAAACCGCGGTGATCAGCACCAATAAAAATCGTCAATTTTTTCATTATCACACCCGATCAATATCCATTACATGATCAAATCAAACGGATCACTTTCTCTAAACAATCTTCGATCATCGCGGCGCATGCCTGGTATTCCACACGCGCATGCCCCATCGGATCAAGAATATCCATATCAGATTCGGAATGTATCGGCTGACTACGGAATTCTCCGAGAAGATAAACCCTGGATTCAACCCCCGGAACACGCTCAAGGACCTGCGACCGGTGGCTCCGCGTCATCACAAAAACAAGATCTGATTTTTTTAATAGCATATTCGAAACAGGCCGCGAAACATGTTCCCGGGCATCAATCCCGTACCCCTTAAGAACAGAAACAGCTTCCTGACTCGCGCTGGTCGGGAACAGAACACTGGTACCGCAGGATGCCACATCTACATTTTTCAGCTTCCTGACTTTTTCCCGGCAAAGATATTCCGCCATTACGGAACGACAGCTGTTACCGGTACAAACAAAAAGAATATTCTTGCGGCTCGTCACCGCATTTACGTCGTCCTGCGTAATCACGCCTTCCCGCACAACCATAGGACTGGTTTTAGTAAAGTCAACAATAGTCGACGCCATGCCGATATCCACACGACCGCTGTCAATGGCCATATCCACCAGCCCGTCCAGATCTTTTAGCGCTTCATCCAGCGTTACAGGGGCGGGATTGCCTTCAAAATTCGCGGAAGGAGCCGCAATCGTACAACGCGCATTTTCCACCAGCTTCAATGCTACCGCATGATCAGGAATACGGATCCCGATCGTCATTCCCTGCTTTTCACCCGACGCCGGAACAATGACCGTTAACGGCCCCGGCCAATAACGATCGATCAATTTATATAATTTTGCATCAGAACACGACGTATAATTACGAATCAATTCTTTCTGTGCGATCATGATGGAAAAAGGCTTGTCATCAGAACGTTTTTTGACCTCACGCAAGCGCTTCATGGCCAGCGGATTAGAACAATCGGCCGCAATGCCGTAAACGGTTTCGGTTGGAAAGATCACCAGCCCGCCCTTATGAATACAACGCGCCGCTTCAAGCACCGGCTCCATGTCTAAAGAATGCGGATCAACCCGGAGAATACTGATCTTCATAAACAACTCCGTTTTAAATTACCCCTTTAATACCTTCTCGGCCTGATCATGTGCAAAAATTTCCAGCTTGCGTGTAAGATCTGCATCCGACAAAGCCAGGATCCGCACCGCGATCAAAGCCGCATTTTTGGCTCCCGCCTTGCCTATCCCCACACAGGCCACGGGTACTCCCGGCGGCATCTGTATGGTAGACAGCACCGCGTCAAGCCCGTTAAACCCCATCGAATCCAAAGGGATCCCGATCACCGGAATATGTGTATGCGCCGCCACAACCCCGGCCAGCGCCGCCGCACCTCCTGCCGCACAGATCACCACTTTCACCCCGCGTTCCGACAAAGCCTCGGCATACTCGACTGTCTGTTTTGGCGTACGATGGGCAGAAAGAATCCTTATTTCATGCTGAACATTAAACGCATTAAGCTGATGAATCGCCTCATCCACCACCGACTTGTCGTTCTTACTACCCATCATTACTGCCACCTTGACAGCGGAATCAACCGGGGCTTTCTGCATCCTTACCGCGAGTGGAACCTGTGAAACCGAAGCAACACGAGCAACCCGGACATTTTCCTTTCCACCAATATCCCGGCGATAATGCATACCAGCAAACGAAATCTTGGAAATATTTTCATACACACAGACCATCGCCTTGGCAATACCCTCACCCAACGCGGTTACACACAGAACCCGCCCGCCGATAGCTACCAAATTACCCATCTGTTTTTTGGTTCCGGAATGAAACACCTGCACGTTGGAAGATACAGTATCAAGGCCGGAGATAATCTGCCCGGAAGCAAACGCTCCGGGATACCCCCCCGCGGCAATCACCACACTCACACACGCACGGAGATCCCACTCAAGCCTGATCCCGTCCAGCCGACCATCTACCGACGCCATCATCAATTCCACAATATCACTCTTCAACCTGGGCAAAAGTGCCTGCGTCTCGGGATCTCCAAACCGGGCATTAAATTCAAGCACCCGGGGGCCGTCCCTGGTAATCATGACACCAACGTACAAAACTCCCTTGAACGGTGTGCCTTCCTTACTCATCCCATCAATAGCGGGCCCAATGATCTTCTCTTCGATCTCCTTTATTAAAGCTGGTGTTACCTGCAAAACCGGTGAATGCGCACCCATTCCACCTGTATTTGGCCCTTCATCAGAATTAAAAATACGTTTGTAATCCTGTGCCGATTCGAGAACTATGAAATTTTTTCCATCGGATACCGCGAGGATCGACGCCTCTTCCCCCTGAAGACATTCTTCTATAAGCACCCGATTACCCGCGTCCTTGAACAAACGGTCAAGCATGATCATCTTTAACGCACTCAGAGCCTCTTCCCTGCTATGGCATATCACAACGCCCTTCCCGGAAGCCAGGCCATCCGCCTTAATCACCACCGGAAATTTACGGGCATTTATATAAACAGATGCTTTCACATGGTTGTTAAATATATGAAAGCTCGCGGTTGGAATCCTGTGACGAATCATGAATTCCTTGGCA